>Ga0256832_1000318_pt1 | contig 30013 bp, 32 predicted proteins | sample 134614metaG_FD_190534 | JGI IMG/M metagenome (GOLD analysis project Ga0256832, IMG submission 190534) | Hydrothermal vent microbial communities from Lau Basin, Pacific Ocean - 134-614 | ecosystem: Environmental > Aquatic > Marine > Hydrothermal vents | place: Pacific Ocean: Lau Basin | collected...
AGAAGAAGACGACGATCAACGCCGGCAACAGGAAGAGCTCGACGAACTCGGCGAGGAAGAAGAAGGCGAAGCTCATCCCCGAGTACTCGACGTTGTAGCCGGCGATCAGCTCGGACTCGGCTTCGGGGAAGTCGAAGGGGATGTGTTTGAGCTCAGCCAGGCTGGCGATCACGTAGAGCATGAAGGAAAGCGCCAGCGGCAGGACGTTCCAAAGCCCCAGCTGCGCGTCCACGATGCGCCCCAGCGAGAGCGAGCCCGCCCAGACGGCCACGGTCAGGAAGACGAGGGCCAGCGGGATCTCGTAGCTGACCATCTGCGCGCCGGCGCGCAGCGCGCCGATCAGGGCCCACTTGTTGCCCGAGGAGACGCCGCCCAGCAGCACGCCGTAGGCGCTGAGGGTGGAGACCGCGATCAGGTAGATCAGGCCCACGTTGGTGTCGGCCAGCACCCAACCGGAGGCGAAGGGCACGACGGCGAACATCGCGAAGCTGGCCACGAAGGTCACCGCGGGCGCGAGCCGGAAGGTGAGCACGTCGGCGGCCGCGGGCACGAAGTCCTCCTTGGCGAGCAGCTTGAGCGCGTCGAAGACGGTCTGAATGCCGCCGGCGGGGCCGTAGTGCATGGGGCCGTAGCGCTCCTGCACCTTACCCAGGTACTTGCGCAGCACCAGGATGAGCAAGAGCGCGATGACCGCCGAGAGCAGGAAGAGCAGCACCACCTGCAGGGCGCGCATCAGCACGAAGCCCCAGCCCGCGTTCCAACCCAGCGCCTCGAAGAGCGCGGGCACGCCGGCGTAGGTGCCGATGACGATCAGCCAGAAGACGAAGACGTAGGCCGAGTAGACCAGGCGCTCGAGCCAGGGCCGGCTCTTCTGGGGGTCGTACCCGAGCAGGCGCGGGCGAAAGTGGCGGTCTTCGGGAATGGGAATCGGGTTCACCGGTCCACCTCCTAGCGGTCGATCTCCCCGAAGACGGGGTCGAGGGACGAGAGGATCGCGATCGAATCCGAGAACTTGGCGCCGACGAAGAGGTCGGGGATGATCTGCAGGTTCGAGAAGGCCGCCCCCCGGTGCTTGACCCGGTAGGGCTTGTCGGTGCCGTCGGAGACCACCAGCACGCCCAGCTCGCCGCGGCTGTTCTCGACCGCACGGTAGCGCTCGCCCGCCGGGGGCTTGATGCGGGCCGGCGCCTTGCCCTTGTGGGGCCCGGTCTTGGGGGTAGTCTCCACCAGCTGCCGCAGGATGCGGATCGACTGGTACATCTCCTGGAACCGCACCCAGAAGCGGGCGTAGGTGTCGCCGTCGGGCGAGGTGGGGATCTCGAACTCCACGTCGGGGTAGGCGTCGTAGGGGAAGGCCTTGCGCACGTCGTAGGCCACGCCGCTGGCGCGGAGCACCGGGCCGCTGACGCCGCGGGCGATGGCGCGCTCCTTGCTGAGCACGCCCACGCCGATCGTGCGCGCGTGCACCACCGGGCTCTCGAGCACCAGGTGCTCGTAGTCCACCATCCGCCGCTCCATGTGGTCGAGGAAGTCGGCCACGTCCTTGAAGAAGTCGGGGTGGACGTCGCGGCGCACGCCGCCGAAGGTGTAGTAGTTGGGCAGCATGCGCGCGCCCGCGGTCTTCTCGACGATGCCCAGGATGATCTCGCGGTCCCAGAAGGTGTAGAGGAAGGGCGAGATCGCGCCCAGGTCGAGCATCGCCGTCCCCATCCAGACCAGGTGGCTGGCGAGGCGGTAGAGCTCGAAGAACATGGTGCGGATCTTCTTGGCCCGGTCGGGCACCTCGATGCCCAGCATGTCCTCGACCGCCAGTACGAAGGGCAGCTCGTTCTGCGTGCCCGAGACGTAGTCCATGCGGTCGGTGTAGGCGATCACCTGCGGGTAGCTGCGGGCCTCTTCGATCTTCTCGTGGTTGCGGTGCAGGTAGCCGATGTGCGGGACCGCGCGGGTGATGCGCTCGCCCTCGAGCCCCAGGACCACCCGCAGCACGCCGTGGGTGGCCGGGTGCTGCGGCCCCATGTTGACGATCATCTCGTCCGTGCGCCCCGGCACCGGTTCCAGGCTCATCGTGCTCACGAGGCTTCACCTCCCTCGCTCGCCTCTCCCTCCGCTTCCGGTTCCGGCTCGGGAGGGGGCGGCGCCCAGGGCTCGGGGTCGGGCCAGGGCTTGGCCTCCCAGCCGGGCAGGAGGTAGCCGCCGGTGTCGTAGCGTTTCAGCAGCGGGTGCAGCGCCCACTCGTCCTCGAGCAGGATGCGCCGCAGGTCGGGGTGCCCCGCGAAACGGATCCCCAGCATGTCGTAGGCCTCGCGCTCGTACCACTCGACGCCGGGCCAGAGGTCGGTCACCGAGGGCACGACGGGGTCCTCGTAGGGCACGTCGGTGCGCACCGTCACCTTGGCCAGGTCCTTCATCCGGGTCAGCTGCAGGGTGACGCGCAGACCGTAGCCCATGTCGAGGCCGCTGATCGCCCGGGGAAAGTCGTACCCCTCGGCCGCGAGCCGCTCGCACAGCGCCCGGTAGTCCTCGGGGTGGACCGTGTAGACGTCCTCGTCGAAGAGGCGTTCCTGCTTCATCCTCGCTTCCACGGCCACCTCCTAGAGCACCGGCAGCCGCCCGTCCTTGCCGGGTTCGGCCAGGACGTCGTAGTCGGTGGGGATCTCACGGGGTTTCTGGTAGCGCAGCTCGCGGTCGGCGATCTTGTCGCGCAGGAGCAGGAGCGCCTGCAGCAGCGCCTCGGGCCGCGGCGGACAGCCGGGGATGTAGACGTCCACGGGTACGATCTTGTCCACGCCCTCGACGACCGAGTAGCCCTGGCGGAAGGGCCCGCCCTGGTTGGCGCAGGCGCCCATGGAGATGACCCACTTGGGCTCGGCCATCTGGTCGTAGAGGCGGCGCAGGCGCTTGGCCAGCTTCTTGTTGACCGTACCCGAGACGATCATCACGTCGGCCTGCCGCGGGGTGTTGCGGAAGAACATCCCGAAGCGGTCGGCGTCGATCTTCGGATCCCAGGTGGCCATCATCTCGATGGCGCAGCAGGCGATGCCGAAGGTGAGCGGCCACATGCTGCGGCTGCGCGCCATGTTGATGAGGTCGTCGAGCGTACCCAGAATGATGTCGCGCGGCCGTTCGTCCGAACCTAGTAGACCCACTTGAGCACCCCCCTCCGCCAGGCGTAGACGAGGCCCATGGCCAGGATCACGATGAAGATCACGGCCTCGAAGAAGCCCAGCCAGCCCAGCTTGTCGTACGCGACCGCCCAGGGAAAGAGCAGCGCGGCTTCGACGTCGAAGAGCAAGAAGAGCAGCGCGAAGATGTAGTAGTTGACGTTGAAGCGTAGGTTGACGTCGCCGATCGGTATCTCCCCGGACTCGTAGGCGTCGAGCTTACCCGCGGGCTTCGGGCGTACCCCGACCAGCGCACGAGCGATCCCGATCGTCACGAAGACGATACCGAGGCCGACGAGGAAGAAGACCACTGCGGTGATCCCCGCCTGCAGCTCCGTCGTGTAGTCCACGGCTTGCCCCCTTTCCGCTCCGGATCGGAGCACACTCCGCCATTCTTACACTTCTCAGGCGCGAGCGGCTAGGGACGCGTTTACCATCGCCCGGCCCGGTTCGAAAACGCTGTGTTCTCACTTTGGAAATCGCTATAATCGCGTGAGATGCGCCTCCTCCTGAGCCTACTTTTCCTGCTGGTGCCCTTCGGTTGGGCGGCGCCGTCGTGGTTGCGCTGGGCGGCGCACCCAGACGAGGGGTTCACCCGCTTCGTCTTCGAACTGCCCCTGGGGACCGCTTACGAAAATCAGACCTCGGGGGCGGTCGTGCGGGTGCGCGTGGGGCTCGAGCTCCCCGAGCCCGAGACCCTGCAGCCCGACGACCCCGCGGCCGAACGGGTGGAGCTGGTGCCGTCGGCAGGGGGCACCGAGGTGCGCATCTACCTGGAACCGGGGGCCTCGGCCAAGAAACCCTTCGTCCTCGAAGGACCCGAGGGCCGTTTCCGCCTGGTCTTCGACCTGCTGCACCCCAAGGGCGGCGCCGCAGCCCCGCCGCCCAAGCCCAAGCCGCCCGCTCCCGTGGTGGTCATCGATCCCGGCCACGGCGGCCCCGACCCCGGAGCCGTGGGCTACGTGCAGGAAAAGTCCGTCACCCTCGACATCGCCCTCCGCGTCAAACGCCTGCTCGAAGCCAAAGGGCTCAAGGTCGTGCTGACGCGCGACGCGGACTACGACCTCGCCCCGAAGCACGTCAAGGACTTCGACGAACGCAAACGCATCGACCTCGACGCGCGCGCCCGGATGACCAACGGCAACCGCAACCTCTTCGTCTCCATTCACGTCAACGCGGCCGAGCGCCCGGCCCGCGGTATCGAGGTCTATTACCTGGGTAAGACCCTCGACCCGCGCACCCTCGCGCTCGCGATCGCCGAAAACGGCGGCGGCGAGCTGGGCCGCCGCCTCACCCAGCAAACCGAGAGCACCGCCGAGAAAGCGCTCGCCGACCTGATCGCCCAGGGAAACCTGCAGTTCTCCAAGCGTCTGGCCGAGGAGATCCTGCGCGAGCTGCTCGGCCACACCGGCGCCAAGAACCGCGGCGTCCACTCGGCGCCCTTCTACGTGCTGCGCTACGCGCGCATACCCGCGGTGCTGGTGGAGGTGGGGTTCGCCAACCACCCGCAGGAAGGCCGCCGGCTCGCCCAAGCCGACTACCGGCAAAAGCTCGCTGCGGGCATCGCCGCGGGTATCCTCGACGTCCTCTCCGGCGGCGCGCACGCCTCCGCCGGCCGCTGAACGCGGCGTGTACGATGAAGGGTATGGACACCGAACTCGCCAAGTTCATCGACCACACGCTGCTCAAACCCGAGGCGACCCCGGCCGACATCGAACGCCTCTGCCGCGAAGCGGACGAGCATTACTTCTACGCGGTCTGCGTGAATCCGGCCTTCGTCCCGCTGGCCCGGCGTACGCTGGGCGCGAGCCCCGTGCGCGTCGCGGCGGTGATCGGCTTCCCTCTGGGCGCGAACGCGCCCGAGATCAAGGCCGCCGAGGCCGCCCTCGCCTACAGCCAGGGCGCCGACGAGCTGGACATGGTCATCCCCGTGGGCCGGGCGCTCGCCGGCGACTGGGGCGCGGTCGCCGCCGACGTGCTCGCCGTACGCGAGGCCGCCCCGGGCGCGGTGCTCAAGGTGATCCTCGAGACCGGCCACCTGAACGAAGACCAGATCCGCAAGGCGGCCGAGGCCGCGCTCGCCGGCGGGGCCGACTTTCTCAAGACCTCGACCGGCTTCGGGCCCCGCGGGGCCAGCCTCGAAGACGTCCGCCTGCTGGCCGAGGTGGCCGGCGGCAAGGCCAAGGTCAAGGCGGCCGGCGGCATCCGCACCCGTGAAGACGCCTGGAAGATGATCGAGGCGGGCGCGAGCCGCCTGGGCACCTCGAGCGGCGTGGCGCTGGTCGAGGGCGGGGAGAGCCGGGGCTATTAACCCGTTGCCGCGCCCCAAGCCCAAACCCGCCTGGCTGGGGTACGCGCTCCTCGTCCTGTTGGCGGGGATCGCGCTTTGGCAGCAGCGAAGCGGCTACACGAACCCCCCGCCGGCCGGGGAGGTGCGCCTGGAGGCCTTTTTTCTCCCCGAGCAGGAGGCCGCGGCGCGCCGGGACCTGCTGGCGGCGCTGGCGGCCTGCGAGCGCAGCGCCGACCTCGCGCTGCTCACGCTCAACGACACCCAGCTCGGCCATGCGATCGCGCAGACGGCCGCACGGGGGGTGCGGGTGCGGATCTTCAGCGAGCGCGAACACCGCGCGGACACGCTCACCACCCTGCTCGCCGGTATGAACGGCCAGCGGTCGGGCCGGCCGCAGGTGAGGCCGCAGGAGGCGCTCGCGCGGGCGGTGCCCCTGGGTGAGCACTGCGAGCGCCTGGAGCGCGTCGAGCTGTGCTACGACGACCGCCCCGGTCTGATGCACCACAAGTTCGCGGTCCTCGACGATCGGGAGGTCTGGACCGGCAGCACCAACTGGAGCTACAGCGGCTGGCACAAGAACGACAACGACCTCCTGCGCCTCGAGGGCGCGCCCGCGGCCCGGCTCTTCCACGACGCCTTCGCCGCCCTCTGGCGGCGCAAGGCGCGGCCGCCCGCACCGGCCACGCTCGCCGTCGCCGGGGGCGGCGAGCTCGGCGTCTACTTCAGCCCCGGTCACGGCGAAGCGGCGCTCGCGCGCATCGTGCGCGAGCTGGACCGCGCGGCTTCGGAGGTCTGGGTGGCCGCCTTCGTGCTCACCCACCCGCGCATCCTGGAGGCGCTGAACGCCGCGGCGCGGCGCGGGGTCGCGGTGCGGGTGCTGCTCGAGCGCCGCAACCTGCTCGACTCGCGCGAAGAGACCCTGGACCCGCGGGTGGAGGTACGCTCCGACGCCAACCCGGCGGCCATGCACCTGAAAACCATGGTCGTCGACGACCGCGTCGTCGTCACCGGCTCCTTCAACTTCACGCGTTCCGCGGTGGTCCGCAACGACGAGACCCTGCTGGTTCTCACCCAACCTCAGCTGGCGCGGCGGTACAAAGAAGTGGTATGGGAACGATGGAAGCGCGGCCGCCCACGCTAGTGCTCGCGTCCGGTAGTCCGCGCCGGCGCGAGCTCTTGGAGCGGTTGGGCCTGCCCTTCGAGGTGCGGCCGCCCGCGGCCGACGAGCGGCTGCGCGCCGGGGAGACCCCCACGGACGCCGCCGTGCGCCTCGCGGCCGCCAAGGCGGAGGCGGTGCGCGCGCCCGGCGGCTGGGTGGTGGCCGCCGACACCCTGGTCGAACTCGAGGGCCGGCTCCTCGGCAAGCCCCGGGACCCGGCGGAAAACCGCGCCTTCCTGAAAGCCCTCTCGGGCCGGGCCCACCGGGTGCACACGGGTCTGGCCGTGCGCTCCCCCAGGGCGGAGGTCGCGCTCGTGGAAACGACACGGGTGCGCTTCCGCGAGCTCGCCGACTGGGAGATCGCAGCCTACGCCGCCAGCGGTGAAGGCCTCGACAAGGCCGGGGGCTACGGCATCCAGGAAAAGGGCATGGCGCTGGTCGCGGGCATCGAGGGCGACTTCTTCACGGTGATGGGCCTGCCCGTCGCCCGGCTGTGGGAGGCGCTGGCGCGGCTGGGTTACCCGCTTGCGGAGGTCTGGCGTGCTTAGGCTCGTCTACCTGGGGTACGTTCTGCTGGCGCTCGCGCTTTCGGCGCTGACCGCGAGCTTCGTACCCCAGCTGCCCGGCGAGGTCTCCGCGCGGATCGCACCCCTCTTCGGCCTCGGTCACCGCGCCGCCCAGAACCTGCGGGCGGCCGCGACGGCCCTGCTCGACCGTCGCAACCTGAGGCGCGAGAACCAGCTGCTCACAGAAGAGGTGGCCTGGCTCAAGGAAAGCAACCTCGAGCTCAAGGTCGAGCTCGAGCGCCTGCGCCGCGCGCTCGCGGTGCGCGAGGCCCAGGCTCCGGGGGTGGTGGCCATCGCTCCGGTCATCAGCGAGGACACCTCCGGCCTCTACCGCCGGCTCGTACTGGGGCTGGGCGAGGCCGACGGCCTCGAGGAGGGCATGCCCGTGACCAGCCCCGAGGGGTTGGTGGGCGTGATCATCGAAACCACGCCCCACCGCGCGGTGGTGCGCACCGTCGTCGACCCGGAGTCGCGCGTGGGCGTGCGACCGGCCGACCGCCCCGGACGCGGCATCGCCATGGGCGAGCCGCCGGCGGGGCTCAGGGCGGAGCTGCCGGTGGAAACGCAGATCGCCATCGGCGACGTGCTCGTCACCGGCTCGCTGCAAGGTCTCTTCCCCGAAGGCATTCCGGTGGCGCGGGTGACGCGCATCCTGCCCCGCACCCCCGGTGCGTTGCGCAAGGTGGTGCGCGCCGAACCGCTGGTCAAGTTCGGCCTCCTCGAAGAAGTGGTGGTGCTCGGTAAGCTATGAACGCCTTTCTGCTCGTCGTTTTTTCCCTCATCCTGCAGGCCCTCGTCTCGGGTCTGCTGCCCGAGCGCTTCAGCCCGCCCGACCTCTGGTTCCTGCTTGCGGTGGTGCTGGCCAGCCGCCAGAACCCCTACCTGGGGCTCGCCACCGCCTTCGGCCTGGGCCTCCTCCAGGACCTCAGCTCCGCCGGCTACCTGGGCTTCCACGCCCTCGGACTCGCCAGCGCCGCCTACGCCTTCTACGGGCTGCGCGGCTGGCTGCACTGGGAGGAACCGGCGGCGCGTATGGTCATCCTCGCGCTGGCGTTTCTGGCCAAGTGGGGCGGGTACCTGATCCTGGTCTACTGGATGCGCTACGCTACGCTGCCGGCGAGCACGTGGCTGCAGGTCTTCCTGCCCGAGCTGGTGCTCACCCTGCTGCTCGCCCCCATCTACCTGCGGCTCGCGGAGGCGCTCCTCGGTCCGGGGGACGAGGCCTATGCCTGAACGGATCCGCCTGCTGCTGGCCGTCGTCTACTTCCTCATGCTCGTGCTCGTCGGGCGTCTCGTGCAGCTCCAGGTGATCGATCACGGAAAGTACGCCACCCTGGCGCGCGGCAACCACCAGCGCACGGAAACGGTTCCCGCCCCCCGCGGCCGCATCTTCGACCGCCACGGCACCCCCATCGCCGCCAACCGCATCGCCGTGGACCTCTACTACCGCGGGGGTCCGGTGCGCTTCTCCGGGCGCATCCTCGGCATCCTCGGGCTCGAGGCCCTGCCCGAACTGCCCGCGGGCGAGGAAGAGGTCGTCCTCGCCGCGAACCTCCCCGACGAATGGGTACCCACCCTGGCGGAGCTGACCGCGGGCCAGCCCAACCTCCGCCTCGAAGAACGCATCGAGCGCTACTACCCCAACCCCATCGCCGGTCCGGTGATCGGCTACGTGCAAGGGCCCACCGCCGCCGACCTCGAGCGCGGTTACAAACGCGGCGACCTGGTGGGCCGCGCCGGGCTGGAGGCCGCCCTCGAGGACGCCCTGCGCGGCCGCCGCGGCCTCAAGCTGGTCGAGGTGGACGTACGCGGCGAGGTGATCCGCGAGCAGGTGCTCGCGCCTCCCGTCCCGGGCGAGGACGTGCGCCTTACGCTCGACCTGAACCTGCAGCACGCCGCCGAGCGGGCGCTCGCCGAGGCGCTCGCCGATCTGAACGCGGGCCGAAAAAAGCTGGGCCTGCCCCCCGAAACCGTGGCCAAGGGCGCGCTCGTGGCCCTCGACCCCGCGAACGGCGAGGTGCTGGCGCTGGCCACCGCACCCGCCTACGACCCCAACCTCTTCACGCGCAGGCCCGCCCCCGCCGCCGAGATCCGCGCGCTGCAAAACGACCCCGCGCTGCCGCTGCTCAACCGCGCCGTGCAAGCCTACACACCCGGCTCGACCTTCAAAGCGGCGAGCGCCAGCGCGCTGCTGGAAACCCGCGCGGTCGCCCCCTCGACCCAGTACCGCTGCACCCCCTACGTGCGCTTCGGCGGCCAGATCCGGCGCAACTGGTCGGCGCGCGACATGGGCCCGATGACCGTCAGGGAGGCGCTGGCCTACAGCTGCAACACCTGGTTCTTCCAGGCGGTCGCCGCGGCGGGGCCCACCAAGGTCATCGACGCCCTCGCCAAGCGCGCCCGCGAGCTGGGGCTGGGCAGGCGGACCGGGCTCGAGCTGGCCGAAAAGCGCGGCCTCGTGCCCGACAAGGACTGGAAGAAGGAGCGCTTTGGCGAGCCCTGGTACCCGGGCGAGACCCTTTCCGTCGCCATCGGTCAGGGCGCGGTGCTGGCCACCCCGATCCAGGTGGCCCGCATGCTCAGCCTGATCGCCACCGAAGGCCGCGCCCCCGCGCCGCACCTGGTGGCGACGGCCAGCCCGCCGCCGTCCGCGGTGGCCGGCCGTTACTGGAAGGTGCTGCAGGAAGGCTTGCGCCTCACCGTGACCGAAGGCACCGCCTCCTTCCGCTTCAAGGACTTTCCGGTGCCCACCGCGGGCAAGACCGGCACCGCCGAAACCCCGGGCAAGAAGGCGGGCTACGAGCACGCCTGGTACATGGGCTACGGCCCCTACCCCCTCGGCTCCGACGGTCCGCCGCCGCTCGTCGTCGTGGCGTTCTTCGAAAACGCCGGCGAGGGCAGCCGGGTGGCGCTGCCCGCGGTCAAGAAGGTCATGGCCGCCTACTGGCAGGTGGGGGAGGCGGTTCCCCCGACCCCCAACCCGTGACATACTGAGCACCATGCGACTGCGCGCCACCCTGGGAGCCCTCGCCCTTCGCCTCGACGGAGGCGAGTCGCCCGAGGAGATCGCCGCCGCACTGGAAGGTGCGCCGGAGATGCCGCTGGAGGTGGAGGTGGCCGGGGCCACCGCCGGCGAGGCGGTGGCGGCCCTGCTCGAGGCCGCGGCGGCACGAGGCCTCGAGGTCCGCTTCCGTCCGCAGCGCGGCGAGCGCCGCGTGCTGCACACCGAGGTGGTGGACCACACCCTGCGCAGCGGTATGCGGGTGGACTCGGCGGGCACGGTCGTGGTGCTGGGCGACGTCAACGCCGGCGCCGAGGTGGTGGCGGGCGGGGACGTGATCGTGGTGGGCGCGCTGCGCGGGCTCGCGCACGCCGGTGCCGAGGGCAACGAGCACGCCACCATCTGGGCGCTCGAGCTGGCCGCCAAGCAGCTGCGCATCGCCGGGCACGTCGCCGTCTCCCCCGACGAAGCCCCCGCCGCGCGCGGCCCGGAGCGCGCGCGCGTGGAGCAGGGTCAGATCGTCATCGAACGCTGGGGCCGGCGGCGCTCCGGCGCTTGAAGCACGAAAAAAGCGCACCCTGAGGGCGCGCGTTTGCGGTCTCGGCCGGGTTACTTCTTCTTGCGGGGGCGGTACTTGCCGTACGTGCCCTTGGCGATCTTGCCCTTGCGGGTCTTGCGGTCTCCTCGTCCCACCTTGACCTCCTCAGGCCTGCAGGCTGCCCAGGATCTGGTGCAGCTTCTTCATCAGGCGGGACTTCTTGCGGGCCGCGGTACGGGCGTGCAGGGTCGAGCCCTTGGCCGCCTTGTCGATCAGGCTCTCGGCCACGCGCAGGTAGCGCAGGGCGCGCTCCTTGTCGCCGTTCTCGGCCGCCTGGAGCGCTTTCTTGCTGAACGTCTTGATCATCGACTTCTTCGCCTTGTTCCGCGCGCGCCGCTTGAGCGACTGGCGGTGGCGTTTCATCGCCGAAGGGGTACGTGCGCTGCTGTTCGCCATATTCCTCCTCGAGTGCCCCGTGGGGCAAGCCAACCGCAAGTCTACCACAGCGGCCGCGGCGCTGCCAAGCGAGCGCGGTCAGAAAGCCTGGAAGCGCGTCGAGACCCAGTCGTAGCGGACCGTGCCCTCGGCCCCGTCGGTCTTGACGTGAACGGTGTAGTTCCCGTCCTCCACCTTGTACTTGATCTGGTCGCGGAAGGTGCCCTTGTACTCCTTGACCTTGCCTACCTTGCGGCCGCCGCGCGTGAGCCAGAGGGAGACCCGGCCCTTCTTGAGGCGGCCCTCGAGGGTGATCTTGACCGCGTCCGATCCCCCCGCCACCCGCAGGCCGTAGGTCATCTCGGCGCTGTGGTTCAGGTAGTACACCGGGGTAAAGGGCGGCAACCCCAGGGCCAGGCCGTAGTTCAGGCCGTACAGGTAGACCCCGCCCACGAGGGCCGCCAGCACCAGCAGGTTACGCCACATATCGCCTCCCAACGGGCCAAAAGGGCCTTCGTAGCTTAGAGTATACTCTTTAGGTCATGAAGCCCGACGACGCCCTCGCCCTCCTCCGCCGCGGTACCGCCGAGATCATCACCGAAGACGAGCTGCAGAGCAAGCTGGCCCGCGGGCGTCCGCTGCGCGTCAAGCTGGGGGTCGACCCCACGCGCCCCGACCTGCACCTGGGGCACGCGGTCGTGCTTCGCAAGATGCGCCAGTTCCAGGAGCTGGGGCACAAGGTGATCCTGCTCATCGGCGACTTCACCGGCATGATCGGCGACCCCAGCGGGCGCAGCAAGACGCGGCCGCCGCTCAGCCTCGAAGAAACCCGCGCCAACGCCCGGAGCTACGTGGAGCAGGCGCGCAAGATCCTGAGGCAGGAACCCGAGGTCTTCGAGCTGCGCTACAACTCCGAGTGGCTCGCCAAGCTCAGCTTCGAAGAGGTCATCCGCATCGCGGCGCAGATGACGGTGGCGCAGATGCTCGAACGCGAGGACTTCAAGAAGCGCTACACCGAAGGGGTGCCCATCGGGATCCACGAGTTCCTCTACCCGCTGGCCCAGGGGTACGACTCGGTCGCGCTCGAGGCCGACGTGGAGATGGGGGGCACCGACCAGAAGTTCAACCTGCTCGTCGGTCGCGACCTGCAGCGATACTACGGGCAGGAACCGCAGGTGCTGGTGATCATGCCCCTGCTCGTGGGCCTCGACGGCGTCGAGAAAATGTCCAAGAGCCTGGACAACTACGTCGGCGTCAGCGAGGACCCGGCGACGATCTTCAAGAAGCTGATGCGCGTACCCGACGAGGTGCTCGCCGACTACTTCCGCCTGCTCACCGACCTGGAGCCCGAAGAGGCCGAGGGCGTGATCCAAAAGGGCGGCATGGTGGGCGCGCACCGGGTGCTGGCGCGGCTGATCAGCGGCGCCTACGCCCAGGACGTCATCCCCGCATGGATCGACCGCGCGTTCTACGAGCGCCTCGGCTACCGGCTGGACGAGGCCGGGCGCGACCGCGAACCCCGCGACCCCGAACTCGCCGAGGTCGCCCGCGTCGTCGCCCAGGCGGAAGCGCGCTACGACGAGGTCGCCCGCGGCGGGGTGCCCGACGACGTGCCCACCGTGGAGATCGACGCCGCCGAGCTCAAGGACGGGGCCATCTGGGTGGCGCGGCTCTTCACCCTTGCGGGCCTCACCCAGTCCAACGGCGAAGCGCGCCGCCTGATCCAGAACCGCGGGCTGCGCCTCGACGGCGAGGTGATCGCCGATCCCCAGCTGCAGGTGCGCCTGGACGAGCCCCACGTCCTGCAGCGCGGGAAGGACAAGTTCGTGCGGGTCAAGCTGCGGCCGTAGCGCGGCAACCAGGGCCGCGGGGCGGGCGCGGCGGCCGGTGTAGAATGCGTCCCGTGCCGTCTGCCGGCTTTCTGGCGCTCCTCGACGACATCGCCACGCTGCTGGACGACGTGGCGGCGATGAGCAAGCTCTCGGTCAAGAAGACGGCCGGGGTGCTCGGGGACGACCTGGCCCTCAACGCCAAGCAGGTCACCGGCGTGCTCGCCGAGCGCGAGCTGCCCGTGGTCTGGGCCGTGACCAAGGGTTCGCTCCTCAACAAGCTGATCCTGGTCCCCCTGGCCATGCTCGTCAGCGCCTTCCTGCCGTGGCTGATCCAGCCGCTCTTGATGCTGGGCGGCCTCTACCTCTGCTACGAGGGGTTTCACAAGATCGCCCAGCGCTGGCTGGGCGGCCACGACGAGGCCAAGCCCCGGCTCGAGGAGCTGCTGGCGAGCGGAAGGGACCTGCGCGACTACGAACGCCAAAAGATCCGGGGGGCGATCCGTACCGACTTCGTTCTTTCGGCGGAGATCGTGGTGCTCATCCTGGGCGTGGTGCGCGAAGCGCCGCTGCCCGCCCAGATCGTCACCCTCTCGCTGGTGGCCGCGGGCATGACGCTCCTCGTCTACGGCCTGGTGGCGGCGATCGTCAAGATCGACGACCTGGGAGGGTGGCTGCTGGCCGGCGCGCACGAAGGGCGCCGGGGCGCCTGGCGGCGTGCGCTGGGGCGCGCCCTGCTGGCCGCGGCCCCGCGCCTGATGAAGACGCTCTCGGTGCTGGGCACGGCGGCCATGTTCTTGGTCGGTGGGGGCATCTTGCTGCACGGCCTCCCCTGGCTGCACCACGCCGTGGCGGAGCGGCTGCACGGACTGCCCTTCACCTCCGGGCTCCAGGCGCTCGCCGGGGGGTTCGTGGGGCTGCTGGCCGGGGGGCTGCTGGTGCTGGGCGAGCGCGTGTTCTCGCGCCCGCACGCCCGGTCGGCCTGAACCGGATCGTCTAGACGCGCGCGTCGCCGAAGGTGCGCAGCGACTCGAGCGGCCGCAGCGGCACCTCGTGGCCGCTCGCGTAGAGCATCTCCCCTTCCAGCTCCAGGCGAATCCGCGGCAGCGGGTAGCGCGGCGGACCGAACACGGCCTTGCCCGCCTGCACGGGGTCGAAAGCGCCGAAGTGGCACTTGCAGCCGAAGAAGGGGTGGTCGGAGCGGTAGTTGTAGAGGATGGCCCCGGCTTCGGCGTTCTTTACGTAGTCCACGGTGCAGCCCTGATGGGTGCAGATGCGCGACCAGGCGGCGTAGTGACGGCCCTGGACGCTGAGCCCGCCGGGAACCGGGCCGGGCAGGCGCAGCACGGTACAGGGCAGCTTGCCCGCGGCCAGCGGGTACTCGAAGTACCTGAACGACCAGACCTCGTCCAGCTCGGAAAGCGGGGCCACCGGCTGCCGCGGCCCCTCCTTCCAGGTCGGCTCGCCGCTGGGGTTGCTCTTGAGGAACTGAATCTTCACCGTACGCCAGCCGAACCAACCGAAGAACGTCGCCGCGATCCCCGAGGGAACGATCCAGATCAGGTCCCGCCGGCCCAGCTTCACGGTCAGAGCCCCTTCAGGTAGGCCGCCAGCGCCTCCAGCTCGTCCTCGCCCAAGGGTACCGCGGGCATGCTGCCGGTACCGTTGTTGACGATCTCGGCGAGCGCCCCATCGACCCGCAGCACCGGGTTCCCGGCCAGAGCGGGCCCGAGGCCGCCTTCGGCGTTCTCACCGTGGCAGGCGGCGCACTTGGCGCGGTAGACGACGCCGCCGTCGGGGCTGCGACCGCTCGCGTTCGCCTCCTGGGCTTCCAGCTGGCCGCGAGCCTGGGCGATCAGGCTGCGCACCCGCTCGGGCTCGGGACCGCCGGCCTCCAGGTAGCGCTCCCAGGTGCCCACGGCCTCCTCGAAACGGCCCAGCATCGAGTAGGCGTTCCCCAAGAAGAGCAGGGCCTCGGTATCGGTGGGGTCCATGGCCACGACCACCGCGAGCACCTGCGCCGCGTCCTCGGGGAAGCCCGACATGAAGAAGAGGATGCCCATCCGCTTCCAGGCCGTCAGGTTCTTGCCGTCGAGGTCGAGCACGCGTTTGTACCCATCGGCGGCGGCGTTGTAGTCGGCCAGGTCCCAAGCCTCGTTCGCGTAGGCCAGCCAGCTCTCGACGTCGTCCTTCCTCTCGGCGGCCTCCTTGAGGCGCGCCAGCTTGGCCAGCTTCGCGCGGTCGGGGCCGCGCTCGCCGCCGATCTGGCTCGAGGTGGTGATCGTCTCTCCCGGCGCACGCGGCAGCGTGTAGCGCACCAGCACGACCCCCACGACCAACAGCACCAAGGCCGCTGCGAGCCACGCCCCCAGCGGCAGGCGGCGCACGGCCGCGGGTGCGCGCTCGCCCCCGAGCTCGGCCAGGCGGCGCTCGAGGAGGACGACGCGCCCCAGGACGCGCTTCTGCTCCGCGCCCTCGAGCTCCCGCGCCTCCTGCCTGAGGGCGGCGATCTCGGCTTTTAGCTCTTCGGGGCGCGGGTCGGCCGGAAAGGGCTCGGGTTCGCGACCCAGGGGCCGGAGCACGTACACCAGGGCCGGCACCACCAAGGCGAGCAGCAAGATCCAGAACGCGGTCACGGCTGCTCCTCCGAGGTGTCGTCGCGCTCGAGTTCGGCGAGCGCGCGCGCCAGCTCCTCTTCGCTCACGTCTTCCAGCCCCGACAGCGCACGTTCGCGACGCGACGCGGTCTTCAAGTAGCCGTACAGGCCGAATCCAAACAGGCCCAGGCCGATCAGCGGCGCCAGCCAAACCACCAGCCCCAGACCGCGCTTGGGGGGCTCGTAGAGGATCCACTCGGTGTAGCGGTCCACGAAGTACTGGATGATCTCGTCCTCGCTCTTGCCCTCGGCCAGCATCTCGGCGATCTGCCGCCGCATTTCTTCGGTCACGCCCGCGCTCGACTCGGCCGCGCTCTCGCCGCGGCAAACGGGGCAACGCAGCTTCTTGGCGATCTCGAAGACCTGGGGCGAGAGGTCGGGGGGCGGCTCGTTGCCCACCGTCTGCGCCAGGGCGAGGGAAAACACCAACGCAACCGCGAAGGCGATCCGCTTCACGGCAGCACCTCCCGGATCATGGCCTCGAGCTGCGTCGCGTCGATCGAGCCGGCGTGACGGCGCACCACCCGGCCGTCGGCGGAGATGGCGAAGGTTTCGGGCACGCCGTACATGCCGTAATCGATGCCCACCTTGCCCCGCGGGTCGTAGACGTTGGGGAAGCTGAGGCCGAACTGGGTCACGAACTTCTCGGCCTTGTCGATCTCGTCCTGGGTGTTCACGCCCACGAAGAGGACCCGGTCCCCCCAGCGCCGCCAGGCGGCCTCGAGGATCGGGGCCTCTTCGTAGCAGGCGGGGTAGCACCAGCTGGCCCAGAAGTTGAGGACGATCGGTTGCTTGCCCAGGTAGTCGGCGAGGTCCAGCTCCCCGCCCCAGCGCTCCCGAAAGCTGGGCAACGGCTCGAGCGCAAACGCGGGCGCCGGCCGCCCCGCGAGCGCCGAAGGCAGCTCGCTGCGCTCGTCCTTGGTCTGCATGCCCCACCACAGGATCGCGCCGATGGCCAGCGCCACCAGGATGCCCGCGACCGTCCTCATGCCTCCACCTCCGGTGTCCGACCCACCTGCACCCGTCGGGTGCTGGGCCAGAGGATCATCGCCGTGCCGAGCACCATCAGCACCGCCGAGGCCCAGAGCCAGAGCACCAGCGGGGTCACGACCAGGCGCAGCGTAACCCACTCGCTGTCCTTCTGGTCAAAGGCCTGCAGCACCAGGTAGTAGTCCTTGCCCAGCGTGTAGGCAACGGCGGGCGAGGCGAAGGGCGTGCGCGAGGTGCGGTAGTAGTTGAGCCGGGGGTGCAGCAGGCCGAGGCCGCTCACCTCGACGTCGGCGATCACCGAGTAGCGGTGCGATTCTTCCACGGCGCGGAGGGCGTGCACGGTGATCGTTCGCCCGGCGACCTGCCAGCTCTCCCCGATTTCGAGGGTCTTTTGCACGTCCAGGCGGTAGCTCTGGCTGAAGGCGATGGCCAAGGCCGTGAGCGCGACCGCGAAGTGCACCAGGTAGCCCCCGTAGCGGCGGCGCGACCAGGCGAGCGCCCCCACGCCCGTGCGGACGCCTCCGAGGACGCGCGCCTTGCGGGCGATCGGGCTGGCCACCAGCCAGGCGAGCGCCACCAGGTTGAAGAGGAAGAGGCCCGCGGTCAGGCTGACCCACAGCGTCCAGCCGAGCGCGAGCCCCACGCCCGTACCCAGCACCAGCGCCACGGCCATCGCCGCCAGCGCGCGCAACGTCTCGGGTTCGGCCCGGCGCCAGGGCAGCACCGGCCCCAGCGCCATCAAGGCCAGCATGGCGTAACCCAGGGGAACGAAGAGCTGATTGAAGAAGGGGGCCCCCACCGAAACCTTGTCCCCGCTGAACGCCTCGACGAGCAGGGGAAAGAGGGTGCCCAGGATCACCACGAAGGCCATGACCACGAAGACGAGCGCACCGAGCAGCAAGAGCCCTTCGCGGCTCCAAAGCCGCACGCTGCCCGCATCGCGCACCTCGGAAGAGACGCGCCCGAGCAGGGCGAAGCCCGTGGTCAGGATGACGAGCAAGAACCCCAGGAAGATGGGCCCCACGGGCCCGCCCGCGAAGGCGTGCACGGACTCGATCACGCCCGAGCGCGTGAGGAAGGTGCCAAAGACGGTGGCCGCGAACGCGAGCGTGACGAGGGCGAAGTTCCAGCTCCGGAAGAGGCTGCGGCGCTCCTGCACCATCGCGGTGTGCACGAAGGCGGTGGCGAGCAGCCAGGGGATGAAGGAGGCGTTCTCCACCGGGTCCCAGGCCCAGTAGCCGCCCCAGCCCAGCACCTCGTAGCTCCACCAGCCGCCGGCGAAGATGGCCGCCGTGAGGAAGCCCCAGGCGAAGATCAGCCACCACTTGGTCTCGCTCACCCAGGTCTGGTAGCGCCGCGTCACCATCGCCGCAATCGCGTGGGCGAAGGGCACCGAGAGGCCCACGAACCCCAGGTACATCAGGATGGGGTGAACGGCCATCATCCAGTGGTTCTGCAACAGCGGGTTGGGTCCGGGGCCGTCGGCGGGCGGGTTGGGCACCGGGGTGAAGGGGTTGATCACGAAGAGGACGTTGACGAGGAAGAAGAGCTGGACGGCGAAGAGCGTGCCCAGGGCCACCGGGCTGGTCCAGTAGTCGCGCATGCGCAGCCCTGCGAGCCAGGTGTAGAGCGTCTGCAGCAGAGCCCAGAGCAGGATCGACCCCTCGAGCGCCGCCCAGAGGGTGGCGAACTTCACCCAGGTGGGGCTCGCGGTGGTGTGGTTGCGCGCGGTGTAGAGGATGGAGAAGTCGTCGGTGAGGAGCGCCCACTCGAGCGCGCCGAAGGCCACGAGCGTGCCCAGGAAGGCCAGCAGCGCCGCGCGCCGCGCCACCCGCACGTAGCGGGCGTCGCGCAGCACCCAGGCGGCCACGACGGACACGAGCCCGGCGACGCTGAAGAACACCGCGAGCATCAGCCCCAACTGGCCCAGCATGCCAGGGGTCACTTGGCCTCCTCGATCAGCTTGCGCACTTCCTCGGGGGTGTACCCTCCCTCGGGGGGCGCCTGGTAGGTCTCGGAGTGCTTGATGAGCAGGTTCTCGCCCCTGAAGACCTCGCCGTCGAAGCGCCCTTCGACGACCACGCCCTGGTTGTCCTTAAAAAGCTCGGGCGGCGTGCCCTTGTGCTCCACGGGGATGTCCACGACCCCGTCGGTGACGACGAAGCGCAGGTCCAGCGACTTGGGGTCGTAGCGCACCGTCCCCTCCTTGACGAGCCCGCCCAGGCGGATGCGCTTGCCCTCGTAGCGGGCGGGGTTCTCGGCGTACTCGCTGGGCAGCACGTAGTAGACCAGGCTGTTGCCCAGACCCCCGAACGCCAGGTAGGCGATGGCCCCCATGACGATCAAGAAACCCACGAGGTACTTAAGCTTCACCGCCGATCCTCCTTAGCCTCCACAGCAGGTAGGCGGAGTAGCCGAAGACCACCGCGTAGGTGGCCACGTAGACCGCGGTGATGTACACGCCCAACCCCTCACTGCTCATAGCGCTCCTCCCGCGCGGCTTCCAGGGCCGCCAGCCGCCCCTTGAGGCGTACGAAGGCGACGAAAAACAGGTTGATCGCCAGCAGGTTGACGAGCATGGCCACGAGCATCTCCGGGTCCATGTGCGTCTTACGGTTGATCAGGTCCACGGTCGCCGTCTGGTGAATGCTGCGCCACCAGTAGACCGACATGTAGTTGATGGGAATGTTGACCACGCCCAGGATCGCCGCGGCCGCGGCCGCCTTGGCGCGAAACTCGGGATCTTCGATCGCGTGGCGCAACAAGAAATACCCCACGTAGAAGGCCGTCAGGATGGCGCTGGTGGTCAGCCGCGGCTCCCAGGTCCAGAAGATGCCCCAGGTGGGCCGGGCCCACATCATGCCCCCGAACAGCGTCAGCAGCATGAAGACCAGCCCGATCTCGGCGCTCGCCGCCGAAAGACGGTCGTAGGCGGGGTGCTGTTTCCAGAGGTAGAGCACCGCGAAGAGCATCGCCACGAAAAAGGCCAGGTAGGCCACCCACGCCGCCCCCACGTGCACGTAGAGAATGCGGACCAGGTAACCCTGCTGGGCGTCGGGGGGCGCCTTGAAGGCGAGGTACTGCCCGACCGCGAAAACGACCACGGCCAAAGCGAGCAGGTAGGTCGAGGCCCTATCGAGCAGGGCCGGCTTCACGGCGTGGTTCACGCGAGTATTCTCCTTCCCCTCCGGGTGAAAACGGTGTACGGCCGCAGAGCCTCCACGAGCTTCAACCTATCACACCGGGGATGAACGGGACCGCAGGCGCGCATGAGAAGCCCACGCGCGGACCCGTGGAACGTATATTTAGTAAATGTATAATTGTACCCGGTATATTCACCTACACTTTCCTTCGTTATCGCACGTAGGGCCCATCGAGCGGAGTCGCTTCCGGGACAAATGGCCTGACGTAACTTTTATGATGTTCGTTAGAAACCGCAACGTGTCCGAGTCGCAGCGGACGCAGAAGGGCAGGTGGTGTATGAAACGTTGGCTATGGATAGCCCTGGCAGCACTCGTCATGCTGGCCTGGGCGCAGGTTCCCGAGAAGGTCAGCCCCGAAGTGGCGGCCCAGAAAGGGTGCCTGAGCTGCCACGAGGGGATCGAGGACATCGTGCCCGCGAACAGCGGGATGATGGCCCAGATCAAGGCCTTCGGAGCGATGGCCGGGGATCCGGCGGGCTGCGTGGTCTGCCACGGCGGCAACCCCAAGGGCCTCACGGCCGAGGAAGCGCACGCGGGCGCACCCGAAGCGCTGGCCGCCCGCGGGCCCAAGACCTTCTACCCCGACCCGGGATCCATCTGGATCGCCGACCGCACCTGCGGGCAGTGCCATCCGGGCTACGACTACCGCCTCAACCTGGCGCTGATGCAGACCGAGGCCGGCAAGATCCAGGGCAACCTGCACACCTGGGGTTTCCCCGAGACCTGGGACGGCAAGACGCCCTACGGCAACTACGACGTCAAGGACACCGACGGGAAGGTGCCGCAGGTGGGGACCGAGGCCTACAAGGCGTACATGGCCGAACTCATGGAAATGTACCCCCAGGCCTTCCCCGGCGAACTGAAGCAGATCCCCGAGGCCTCCCCCGAAGAGGTGCAGGCCGACCCCAAACTGGCCGCGCTCACCTACCAGCGCCATGACTGCCAGCGCTGCCACGTGGGCGTCAACGGCCGCGAGAAGCGGGGCGACTACCGCGGCATGGGCTGCTCCTCGTGCCACATCCTCTACGGTGACGAGGGCTTCTACGAAGGTAGCGACCCCACCGTCAAGAGGGACGAACGGGGGCACCCGCTCAAGCACCGCATCGTGGCCACGCGCGAGATCGGCGGGATCCACGAGGGCGCGAGCGGCGGCATCCCCACCGCAACCTGCAACTCCTGCCACAACCGCGGCAAGCGCATCGGCGTGACCTTCCAGGGTCTCATGGAGTTCCCCTACGGCACGCCCTACAACGCCAAGGGCGGCAAGCAGCCCAAGCTGCACACCAAGAAGTACCTCTTCATCGCCGACGACGTGCACCACCGCGGCGAACCGGGCAAGGGCGGCATGCTCTGCCAGGACTGCCACACCACGATCGACATGCACGGCGACGGCAACATCTTCGCCACCACGCTGGCGCAGGTCGAGATCGAGTGCGAAGACTGCCACGGCACCCCCGAGAAGTTCCCCTGGGAGCTGCCGCTGGGTCAGGGCGAGGAGTTCGGGCGCGACATCGGCGACGCCCCGCGCGGCCTTGCCGACGCCCCGCTCCCCGAGACCGCCGCCTTCGCTACCCTCTACCCCAAGGAAGACGGCTACCTGCTGACCGCCCGCGGCAACCCCTTCGGCAACGTCGTCAAGAAGGGCGACAAGGTGATCGTGCACTCGGCCTCGGGCTCCGACTTCGAGGTGCCCGTACTCAAGGCCATCAACCAGGCCGACGCCTGGGTGTCGCAGGACGCCAAGGTGGCCATGGTCTCGGTGGCCAAGCACGCCGAGAACCTGGAGTGCTACGCCTGCCACGCCTCCTGGGTGCCCCAGTGCTACGGCTGCCACGTCAAGGTGGACTACTCGGGCGGCAACAGCGGCACCGACTGGATCAAGTCGGGCAGCAGCGTGGACGAGCACGGCATGACCGCCGAGGCGGCGATCGGCTCGGGCGGCATCAAGTCCCCCGGCAAGATCTCCGAGTCGCGCTCCTACCTGCGCTGGGAAGACCCGGTCCTGGGCATCAACGGCGAGGGCCGCGTGACCCCGCTCATGCCGGGCTGCCAGGTCGTCTACACCGTCATCGACACCGAGGGTAAGACGATCGCCCACAACGTGATCGCGCGCTCGCCGGACGAAGCCGCCCAGCTGGGTCAGGATCTGGTGCCGCTGGCCATCGACATGGCCCCGGCGCAACCCCACTCGGCGCTGCCCGAAGCCCGGCGCTGCGAAAGCTGCCACGACAACCCCAAGGCGCTCGGGTACGGCATCGACGGCGGGATCTACCAAAACCGCTACGCCGAGGACATCATCGCCGACCTGACCGATCCGCGCACCGGCGAACCGCTCGCCAAGAACTACCAGGTGCAGATCCCGTCCATCCCCGACCTGACCTTCGACTGGTCGCAGATCGTGGACCCCAAGACGGGCAAGCAGGTCGCCACCGTGGGCACCCACTGGCCGCTTTCGCGCTCGCTCCCCGCGGAGACGCGTGAAAACATGAGCCGCAGCGGGCTCTGCATGGGCTGCCACAAGGAGATGACCGACGACAAGGTCTGGAGTGCGGTCAGCACCCCCGGCACCCTCAGCAACGCCGAACACCTCGACTTGATGCACAAGATGCTGCTCAAGTACTACGAGGACGCCAAGAAGGGCCGGTAAACCGTTGCGGACGACCGCGTGGGCTGGAGGAATCCTCCAGCCCACGTCTCATCTTCATACGCTAGATTGTGCTGCAGGAGAAGAGCCATGCCCAGGCACCCTTTCGCGTTGATTCCCGCCCTCGCCCTCGCCTTCGTGGTCGTCGCGTGCAAACCGACCAAGGATACGAGCCAGGCCCCCTCAAGCGCCGCGCCGGCCGGCGCCGCGGCCGGCGCCGAAGCCCCTTCCGCCCCGCCCGTGCTGCCGCCCGGCGCCAAGGCGGGCCCGCTGGACCTTTCCAAGATCGGGCCCCACGACGAGAGCTACGCCCACGAGAGCCTGAGCGCCGACGAGTGGGCGCAGGTCGCCCTCATGTACCAGGCGAAGGGGCAGTTCGGCGAAGCCCTGGCCGCGCTCGACCAGGCGATCGCCCGCTTCCCCGAAAACGCCCACCTCTACGCCGTCCGGGGCGCGTTGTGGCTGCAGCTCGAGGAGTACGCCAAGGCCCTGGCGGACCTGGAGCGCTCGCTCGAGCTGGCCGAGGACCCGGGCGTGCGGGTCAACCACGCCGAGGCGCTGCGCCGCTTCGACCGCAAGCAAGAGGCGCTCGCGAGCCTGGACGAGGCCCTCGCCAGCGACCCTGACTACCTGCCGGCGCTCTTCAACCGCGGCGTGCTGCGCTTCGAGCTGGGGGACGAGGAGGGGGCGCTGGCCGACTTCGACCGCGCCATCGCCATCGACCCCGACGCCGCCGCGCCCTACTTCAACCGTGCCGCGGTGCGCTGGGCGCTGGGCCAGAAGGAGGCGGCCATCGCCGACCTGGACGCCTTCATCGAGCGCGCCCCCGTCGGCGAATGGAAGCAGACGGCCGCGGAGCTGCGCGCTTCGTGGCAGGAGCAGCTGGAGGCGCAGCCTTGAGCCGGCTCGCCCTGCTGGTCTTCGCGCTCGCGGGCGCGCTCGCGCTCGCACAGCAGCAGCCGGCGCCGCACGACTTCGCTGCGCTGCTCGCTGAGGCGGGCATGGTCTACGACCTCCCCGAGGGTTACGCGCCGCTACCGGTGGAGTGGAACGAGGTGCTGCCCTACCAGTACCGCGTGCGCTCCGCCGACGGCGAGGTCGAGGTGCGCTACGTGATCTTCCCCCTCGACCGGGTGGAGATCGACTACGACGACCCGCACTCGAGCGCGCCCGAACCCGACCACCTCTTCACGCTGCTCTTTCCCGGCATCCTCACCGAGATCTCCGGCTGGGGGCGCTACAAGTCCAAGGAATACCCCGAAGACGAGGCCCTGCGCCTCTTCAAAGCCGACTGGGCCGCGGTGGCGGTGCTCCAGGTGGTCCCCGAGTTCAGCCGCGAGCGCCGCGAGGCGCTGGTCGTGGCGCTGCACCGCAACGGCCACGCCGACGCCTACCAGATCTTCCTGGGGCGCGACGTGAAACGCCTGGGCGAGGAGGCCAGGCGCGTCCAGGCCGCGCTGCGGTTCAAAGAATGACCGCGGGCTTTCGACCGCAGGCGCCGCCCCGGCCGGGGCGGCGTTCGCTCACCCCTCGATGACGCCCGGGAAGAGGAGCACGCAAAGCGTCAGGTAGATCACGTCGAAAACGCCCAGCAGCTTCCACCAGCTCACGATCTCGGCGAACTCGGCCCCGAAGGCGATCCCCAGCGTGGCCTTGACTGCGGCGAGCACCACCGGCAGGATCATGGGGAAGACGAGCAGGTAGAGCAGCACGTCGCGCGCCCGCAGGCGCACGGTGAGCCCCGCGTAGAAGGCGGCGATCACGGTGTAGCCGGTACCCCCCAGGAGCAGGGTGACGAAGAGCTGGGGCCAGGCCGCGAGCGGCAGGTAGAACCAGGCGGCCACGAGCACGAGCAGGAACGCGCCCATGACGAGCATCAGGATCCAGAGGAAGAGCAGCTTGCCCACGTAGATCCACTCGCGGCTCCCCGGGGTGAGCAGCAGGTCGTCGAGGGTCTCGTTCTCGACCTCCAGCGCCCAGGCGCGGCTCGCCAGCATGCTGCCCGCGAAGGCCAGCGCCACCCAGAGCACGCCCGGACCGGCGCGGCGCAGGTTGGCCTCGTCGGGTCCGAAGGCAATGCCCATGATGAAGAGCACGACGGCGATGAACGAAAAGGCCGAGAGCAGCCCCGCGCGCCCGCGCCACTCGAGACGCAGATCGCGCAGCGCCAGCACCAGCGCCCTCACGCCCCCGCTCCCTGCATCTCCACCTGCCGGGTCGCCACCGTCTCTGCGAAGCCGTGGTCGTGGGTCGCCAGCACCACCGCGCCGCCCTCGGCCACCTGGCGGATGACCCGCACCAGTTCCTCGCGACCGCCACGGTCGAGGGCGGTTTCGGGTTCGTCGAGCAGGAGCAGGCGGGGGCCGGCCAGCAGCGTGCGCGCCAGCGCCAGGCGCTTGCGCATGCCGCTCGAGTAGGCCGCCACGGCCCGGCCCGCGGGCAGGCCCACCTGCTCCATGACCGCGAGCGCGCGCTCGCGTGCGATCGGCTTGCCGGAGAGGGCCAGCGCCTGCTCGAGGTTCTCCTCGCCGCTGAGGTGGCGGTAGAAGGCCGGGGGGTTGGCCACGAGCCCGATCCAGCCGCGCTCGGTCTCCAGCGCGCGGGCGGGCTTGCCGAAGAGCCGCACCGCGCCCCGCTGAGGCCGGATCAGCGTGGCGATCACCCGCAGCAGCGTGGTCTTGCCCACGCCGTTGGGGCCCAGCAGGGCCACCACCTCACCCTCCGTGACCGTGAGCGAAAGCTCGCGCAGCACCCACTGGCGCCCGAAGCGCTTCCAGACATTCTCCAGTTCGACGAGGGGGGCGGGCACGGCGCGCTAGAGCCTTTCGAGCAGCCACTCGGGCGTAAAGCGGATGAAGAAGTTGTTGAGCCGCTGAAAGGTGTCGGTCACCATCAGGAAGCCGACCAGGAGGAGGACGACCCCGGCGACGCGCTCCACCCAGAGCGAGAGCCGACCGCTCTTGCGGATGACCGCGGTGACGCGGTCGGCAAAGAGCGCCACCAGGAAGAAGGGCACCCCCAGCCCGAGCACGTAGGCCACCAGGTAGACGAGTCCGCCGAACCCCTCCACCGCCGTGAGCGTGAGGATGCCGCCCAGGATGGGACCGATGCAGGGCAGCCAGGCCGTCGCCAGCGCCGACCCCATGAGGAAGGCCCCCAGGGGGCGGGTGGTGTCTCCGCTGTAGCTGGCCCCGCGCATCTGCGCCAGGAAGGGCACCTTGAGCCCCAGCATGTAGAGCCCGAAGAAGATGAGCAGCACGCCGCCCACGCGCGCGAGCACCGGCTTGTAGTCCTGAAGCAGGCCGCCCAGCACGGTAAAGGGAAGCCCGAGCAGGATGAAGATGAGGCTGAAGCCGAGGATGAAGAAGAGCGCGTTCTTGACCGGCCGCCCCTGGTCTCCGCCCAGGTAGGCCAGGTAGGTGGGCACGAGCGGCAGCACGCAAGGGGAGAGGAACGAGAGCATGCCCGCGAAAAAGGCCGCGGCGATCGAGATCTCCATGCGCCTATTCTCTCACGTTTTGCATGAGAAAGCGGGCCCCGCCGCTAGCCGGTAAGCCCGTCCACCGCAGCGTAGAAGGCGCGCAGAAACGCCTCGGGTTCGTCAATCCAGGGGTAGTGCCCCGCACCCGGAATGACCTCCAGACGGGCCTCCGTCAACTCGGCCAGCCGCTCCGCCTGGTGGGGGTAGCTGGTGCCGTCGCGGTCGCCCACGATCACCTCGACGGGGACGGGGAAGTCGAGCAGGTAGGCGCTGTAGTCCAGCTCCCAGAGGCCGTTGGCGCGGAAGGCGGCCTCCACGCCCTCGCTGCCCGCGAGCGGAAGGCCCTCGGCGAGCCATTCCTGGTGGGCGCGCGCGTGCTCGGAGGGGAAGCTGAGCCGGTCGAAGAGCGGCTTGGGCCCCAGGCTCGCGAAGGCTTCCTCGACCGCCTGCGTGGGGTCCTCGGGCGGCTCGCCCACGCCGAAGGCGGTGCGCCAGAGCACGCGCGCCAGCTCGGGAAAGTGGATCCAGGGACCGATCGCCAGCACCCCCGCAGCCAGCTCGGGGAAGCGGCGGGCGTACTCGAGCGCGGCGAGCGCGCCAAAACCGTGGCCAACGGGCAACCAGCGGTCCACGGCCAGCCAGCTGCGCACCGCCTCCAGGTCGTCGACGAGGGCGTCGACGGTGAAGTAGCGGGGCTCGAGCGGCAACTCGGGGCTGCGCCCTCCGCCCCGCTGGTCCAGGTAAACCACCCGGTAGCCCTCCAGGTCCTCCTCCCAGGCCGCGCGGTAGGGGTAGCTGGAGCCGCCCGGCCCGCCGTGCAGCACGACGAGGACCGGAGCGTCCGCGGGCCCCGTGTCCTCGACATAGATCTCGGCCTCGGCCGTGGGCACGATGACGATCTCTTCACGCACGGCCGCACCCCTCCTCCTCGAGCGCGAAGACCCAGCCGCGCACCCCTTCGAGGGCGAGCCCGGCGGCGACGGTCTCCGGGGACGCCGCCTCCACTACGAGCAGCCAGCGGTCCTCCCCCGCGAGCAGGCGGTAGGGGTGGGGCTGCTGCTCCAGGAAAGCCCGCAGGGGGGCGTCGCTTTGGGACTCCAAGAACAAAACGTTCATTTGATAAAACCCCGGGGGACGCGTCCCCCCGGGGTCCGGAATCAGGCCTCGCCGGCCCCGGCCTCGGCGCCGGCGCTCGGCTGGATGGGGGTCGTCACCACCTCTTCGGCGGCCTTGCGGGCCTCCTTGAGGCGTTCGAGGGTGCGCTCGTCCACCACCTGGGTGCGGCGCACGAAGTCGGTGCCGGTGCCGGCGGGGATGAGCTTGCCGAGGATGACGTTCTCCTTGAGGCCGATGAGCTCGTCCTTCTTGCCCCAGATGGCCGCCTCGGTGAGCACGTGGGTGGTGTGCTGGAAGCTGGCCGCGGAGAGCCAGGAGCGGGTGTTGAGCGCGCTCTTGGTCACGCCCATGAGGAGCGGCTTCCAGCTCGCGGGCATCTTGCCCTCCTCCATCAGCGCCTCGTTGACGCGCTCCACCTCCCAGCGCTCGAGCACCTGCCCCTCGAGCAGCTTGGACTCGCCGGGGTCGGTGACCTCGACGTACTTGAGCATCTGGCGCACGATCACCTCGATGTGCTTGTCGTGCACCTTCACGCCCTGGGAGCGGTAGACGCGCTGGATCTCGCTCACCAGGTAGCGCTGCACCGCTTCGGGGCCCTGGGCGTCGAGCAGCTGGTGCGGATCCACCGCGCCGCGGGTGAGCGGCGTACCGGCGGTCACGTGGTCGCCGGGGCGCACGGTGAGGCGCGCGGCCTTGTCGAGCTTGTACTCCTTCTTGAACTCGCCGCTGACCACGCGCACCAGCAGCTTGTCGTCGGCCTCCTCGACCTCGACCTCGCCGTCGATCTCGGCGATGACCGCCTTGATCTTGGGCCGGCGCGCTTCGAAGAGCTCGATCACGCGCGGCAGGCCCAGGGTGATGTCGGTGCCGGTGGCCACGCCGCCGGTGTGGAAGGTGCGCATCGTCAGCTGCGTGCCCGGCTCGCCGATCGACTCGGCGGCCACCACGCCCACGGTCTCGCCGATCGAGACCGGCTGGGCCATGGAGAGGTCGTAGCCGTAGCACTTGCGGCAGACGCCGTACTCGGTGCGGCAGGTGAGCGGGCTGTAGACCGGAACGGTCTCGAGCTCGCCCGCGCGCGCGGCCTCGATGAGCGCCTCCACGTCCTCCTTGCTGAGCATCTGCCCCTCGCTGTAGCTGCGCCCGCCGGCCTCGAAGTCGCGGGCGACGGTGCGGCCGTAGAGGGTCTGCTCGATCTCGCCCTCGCGGCGCAGGCTGCGCCCGCCGGTGGCCGAGGTCTGGAAGAGGGGCACCTCGCTGAAGTCGGTGGTGCCGCAGTCCTCCTCGCGCACCACGATCTCGTGGGCCACGTCCACCAGCTTGCGGGTCAGGTAACCCGAGTCGGCGGTGCGCAGCGCGGTGTCGGCTCCGCCCTTGCGGGCGCCGTGCGTGGAGATGAAGTACTCGAGCACGGTCAGGCCCTCGCGGAAGTTGGCGCGCACGGGCACCTCCATGGTCTCGCCCGAGGGCTTGGCCATGAGGCCGCGCATCCCGCCGAGCTGGCGGATCTGGGTGCGGTTACCGCGCGCACCCGACTGGGCCATCACGTAGAGCGGGTTGAAGGGGTAGCGCTCCTCGAAGTTCTTGAAGAGCGCCTCGGTCACCTTCTCGGTCACGTCGGCCCAGAGCTTGACGATCTGCCGGTAGCGCTCCTCGTCGGTCAGCAGGCCCTGCTTGTAGGCGCGCTCGATCTTGTCGAGCGCCTCGTCGGCCTCGCGCAGGTACTGCTCCTTCTCGGGCGGGATGATCACGTCGTCGATGCCGATGGTGATCCCCGAGGAGGTGGAGAAGTGGAAGCCCTCGGCCTTGAGCACGTCGAGCAGACGCGCGGTCTTCTCGATGCCGAGCAGCAGGAAGGAGCGGTAGACCAGGTCGCGCAGCGAGTTCTTCTCCTGCGCCACGTCGTAGTTGAGCAGCTCCTCGGGCACCTCGGCCTCGGGATCGCCGTCCTTGATGGCCTCGATGACCATGCGCACGAAGAGGGCGCGGCCGGGGCTGGTAACCCGCACCTGGCCGTTGACGCGGATGCTGACCACGTCCTGCAGGTCGATCAGCCCCTGGTCCACGGCGACGATGGCCTCGTCCACGCTGGCGAAGACGTACTTGTAGCGGCCGACGGTGGTCTCCTCGCCGGCGACCACGATGGGCGCGTTCAGGGCGATCTCGCCCTTGTCGTAGGCCGCGACGGCCTCGACCGGGGTCTTGAACTTGCGACCCGCGCCCTTCTTTTCCTGGCGCAGCTGGGTGATGTAGTACAGCCCCAGGATGATGTCGCGGCTGGGCTTGGCGATCGGCTCGCCCGAGGCGGGGCTGAGCAGGTTGTGGGCGCTGAGCATCTGCACCCGCGCCTCGGCCTGGGCGTAGCTGGAAAGCGGCACGTGCACGGCCATCTGGTCGCCGTCGAAGTCGGCGTTGAAGGCTTCGCAAACGAGCGGGTGCAACTGGATGGACTGACCCTCGACCAGCACCGGCTGGAAGGCCTGGATGCCGAGGCGGTGCAGCGTGGGGGCGCGGTTGAGGAGCACCACCTTGCCGTGGATTACCTCTTCGAGCGCGTCCCAAACCTCGTCCTTGATGTCGCGGTGGCGCTCCAGCATCCGCCGCGCCTGCTTGATGTTGGCGGCGATGCCCTTCTCCTCCATGCGGCGCAGCAGGAAGGGCTTGAAGAGCTCGAGCGCCATCCGCTTGGGCAGACCGGTCTGGTGCAGCTTCAGCTGCGGCCCCACGACGATCACCGAGCGGCCGGAGTAGTCCACGCGCTTGCCCAGCAGGTTCTGGCGGAAGCGGCCCTGCTTGCCCGAGAGGATGTCGGTGAGCGAGCGCAGCGCCCGGTCGGAGCCGGGGTTGGTGACGGGGCTGCCGCGGCGGCCGTTGTCGATGAGGGCGTCCACGGCCTCCTGGAGCATCCGCTTCTCGTTGCGGATGATCATCTCCGGCGCCC
>Ga0256832_1000319_pt1 | contig 30007 bp, 31 predicted proteins | sample 134614metaG_FD_190534 | JGI IMG/M metagenome (GOLD analysis project Ga0256832, IMG submission 190534) | Hydrothermal vent microbial communities from Lau Basin, Pacific Ocean - 134-614 | ecosystem: Environmental > Aquatic > Marine > Hydrothermal vents | place: Pacific Ocean: Lau Basin | collected...
GCCATCGCGTCGCCGCTGCGGGAACACGCGACCAGCAAGGACAAAAGAAGAAGGGGGAGAAGCCTACGCATCTCCCCCATCGTAACAGCCTAAGATTAGTGGAAGTTGACGCCGAAGCGGCCGCCGAAGAAGGGGCCGAACCCGTAGTAGGAGTCGTACTCAACGCCGAGCTGGGCTTCCGTGAAAACGCCGAAGTTGGTGTCGGGGATCATCCACTCCACACCAACCAAGCCGTGTCCGTTGACCCCGAAGGCGCTTCCGAAGAAGCTATAGTTCACGAAGAAGGCCGAGGCGCCGGCACCGTAGTAGTAGCTCAGGTCCAGTCCTTCCATGTCGATGGGGCCGCTCCCCAGAATCATGTCCGCGGAGCCGGCGACGCCAAAGCCCCCAAATACGGGCAGGCCAAGGCTGAAGCGCATGCCGCTGTCCATCGTGTACTGCACTCCGATGGCCTCGGGGTAGCCCGTGAACACACCAAAGTAGCTTTTGGCCGAAGCGAACGAGAGCGCCATCATGAGACCTGCGACGATCAGTACTTTCTTCATACTGCACCTCCAAAGCTTGCTTACGAAGGTCAGTATAGCACACGAAAACGGGACAAAACGCGTAGCCGTCGCGTAATCTGCACGGCCGCGGAGGCCCTAGGTGGTGTACTCGGCGTTGATGCGCACGTACCCCTCGGTGAGGTCGCAACCCCAGGCCTCGGCCGCACCCTCCCCCTCGCGGAAGTCGACGTCCACCACGACCTCCTCCGCCTGCATCGCCTGCGACAGCGCCACGCCGTTGAAGGCTACAGCTCCGCCGTCGTAGATCACCGTCTCCTGCAGGCGGATCTCCAGCCGCTCGGGCTCGAAGCGGGCCCCCGAATACCCGAGGGCCACCAGGATGCGCCCCCAGTTGGGGTCGTTGCCGTGCACGGCGGCCTTCCAGAGCGCGCTCGCCGCCACCGCGCGCGCCGCGGTGCGCGCCTCTGCTTCGCTCGCCGCCCCGCGCACCCGCACGGTGATGAGCTTCTCAGCCCCCTCGCCGTCGCGCGCAATCTGCCGCGCCAGGTCCCGGGCCACGGCGGAAACCGCCTCCCAGAAGGCCCCGTCGGCCACCGGTCCCGCCTGGCCGCTCGTAAAGAGCACGGCCATGTCGTTGGTCGAGGTGTCGCCGTCGACGGTGACCTGGTTGAAGGTCGCGTCCACCACCGCCGGCCAGCGTGCGCGCAGCGCAACCGGGTCCACCTCCGCGTCGGTGAACAGGTAGGCGAGCATCGTCGCCATGTTGGGGTGAATCATCCCGCTGCCCTTGGCCACCCCCACCACCCGCGCGCCGCCGGGCAGCTCCCGCGCGCTCAGTTTGACGCGGGTGTCCGTGGTGAGGATCGCCGCGGCGAAGGCGTCGGCTTCGTCGGTCAGCTCGATCCGGCCCATGTGCGCCTCGATCTTGTCCACGGGCAGGGGCACGCCGATCACGCCGGTCGAGGCGGTGAGCACCGCCTGCGGCTCCAGCCCCAGGTGGGCCGCGGCCAGCTCGGCCAGGCGCCGGTCGTCGAGGGCGCCCGGTTCGCCGGTGGCGCAGTTGGCGTTGCCCGCGTTGACGACGAGCGCCCTCAACCCGGCCCCGTCCGCGTAGAGCCGCCGCCCCCGCAGTACGCAGGGCGCGGCGGCGCGGTTGGTGGTGGCCACGTAGGCCCAGGTTGCTTCGGGTTCGACGTGCACCAGCCCCAGGTCGGGTTTACCGCTGGGTTTGATGCCGCTGGCCGTCGCGCCGGCCGTGAATCCTTCGGGTAAGCGCATGCCGTACCTCCTAGGGCCAAAGCCCGTGGGTCTCCAGACCCAGCCCCTCGTCGTAGCCGAGCACGACGTTCATGTTCTGCACCGCCTGACCCGAAGCCCCCTTGACCAGGTTGTCGATGGCCGCGAAGACGACGATCTGCCCGGTGCGCTCGTCGAGCCTGGGGCTGATCCAGACGGTGTTGGCTCCGTAGACCCCCTTGGTCTGGGGCAGGTCCTCGCTCAGGCGAATGAAGCGCTCGCCGGCGTAGAAGGTCGCGAACAGCTCCGCCAGCTCCCCCGGCGCGACGCCGCGGGGCGGGTCGACGTAGGCGGTGACCAGAATGCCGCGGGTCATCGGCACCAGGTGGGGGGTGAACGAGATCGGCCGCTCCTCGGCTGCGCCGTGGGTGCGTACCTGCCGCCCCTGCGCGCGCAAGCGCGCCAGGTTGAACTCGATCTCGGCGGTGTGGCGGTGGCGGCCCGCAGGTTTGTAGGGACGCAGGTTCTCGTTCACCTCGGCGAACGCCGTCCCGCCGGCGTCGCGCCCGGCCCCCGAGACGCCGCTCATGGCCGTCACCACGACCCGCTCGTCGAGGCCTTCCGCGGTCAGGGGCGCGAGCGCCAGGCTGGCCGCGGTCACGTAGCAGCCCGGGTTGGCCACCAACTCGGCGCCGGGAAGGTCGTCGCGGAACAGCTCGGTGAGCCCGTAGCGGGCGCGGGGGTACCAGTCGGGGCTGGCGTGGCGGATGCCGTACCAAGCCTCGTAGACGTCGGGCGGCAGCCGGAAGTCCCCCGAGAGGTCGATGACCCGCCGCCCCTCCTCCACCAGCTGCGGGGCCAGCTTCATGGCGATGCCGTTGGGGAGCGCCATGAAGACCAGCTCGGCCTCGGCCACCGCCTCCTCCACCTGGGCGAAGGGGGTGTTCAGGTCGATCTGGGGCCAGGCGGCCGAGAGCGGCCGGCCGGCGTAGGCCCGGCTGCTAAAGCCTACGAGCCGAACCTCGGGGTGCCGCCCGAGAATGCGGATCAGCTCGGAGCCGCCGTAACCGCTGGCTCCCAGGATGGCTACCCGGACCAAGGGCGGCCTCCCAGGTAGTGCGCCAGCACCGCCTTGACGGTGTGCAGGCGGTTCTCGGCCTGATCGAAGATGCGGCTCTGGGGACCGTAGGCCACCGGCTCGACCACCTCCTCGCCGTAGTGCGCGGGTAGGCAGTGCAGGAAGATGGCCCCCTCGCCGGCGGCCTGCATCAGCTCCGGGGTAACCGTGTAGCCTTCGAAGTCGCGCAGCCGCCGTTCACGCTCCTCTTCCTGGCCCATCGAGGTCCAGACGTCGGTGTAGACCGCGTGCGCGCCACGGACGGCGTCGTAGGGGTCACGCACGAAACGCGCCCCGGCCCGCTCGAGCAACTCCGGGGCCGGCTCGTAGCCCTCCGGGCTGCTCACGGTAACCTCCAAACCGGTCAGGCTGGCCGCCTCGAGCAGCGAAGCCAGCACGTTGTTGCCGTCGCCCACGTAGGCGAGGCGGACCCCGGCGAGCCTCCCGAAGGTCTCCTTCAGGGTCATCAGGTCGGCGAGCGCCTGCAACGGGTGGTGGGCGTCGGAAAGCGCGTTGATCACGGGTACGCCCGCGAACTCCGCGAGTCCGGCCACCGTTTCATGTTTATTCACCCGTGCGGAAACGCCCTCGACCCAGCGCCCCAGGTTCTCGGCCACGTCGCGCACGGGCTCGCGCTCGCCCAGGCCCACCTGACGTGCGTCGAGGTAGACCGCGTGGCCCCCCAGGTGCACGGCCGCGACCTCGAGGGTGGTGCGCGTCCGTAGCGAAGGTTTCTCGAAGATCATGGCCAGGGTCTTGCCGCGGAGCTCGCTTCCCCGATAGCGCGAACTCTTGAACTGCTCCGCCGTCCTGAGAATCGCGCTCAGCTGGCCGGCGTCGAGGTCGGAGATGGACAAAAGGTGGTTGGACATACGGGCTGCGCCTCCCCAAGACAACGTGCTTCAGTATAGGCAGAGCGCGTATGTTTATTCAACCGCCGGGTTCGTTTCACGATAGGGTATTTTCACTTGAAATTGTTTGACCGTCATGCTATCCTCGCCACGTGGAAGCCTGGCCCCTGCTCACCCGCATCTGGAAGTTGCAGCGCGCCCTGGCCCAAGAGGCCACGCCCTGCATCGGCGAATACGGCCTCAATCCCAAGGAACTGATGCTGCTCGCGTTCGTCGAGAAACGCCCGCACGCCGGGCAGCTCGCGCGGGAACTGCACCTGCCCGCGCCCAGCGTGACCCACGCGCTCAAGCGCCTGGAAAAGGCGGGTTTGATCGCCCGCGAGCACGACCCGGAAGACCTCAGACGCTTCCTGTTCACGCTCACCCCCGAAGGTCAGCGCGCGCTCGAGGCCGGGCGCGGCTGCCTGGTGGACCGCCTGCGCGACCGGCTGGGGCGCCTGACCCCGGAGGAGCGGGCGACGCTCCTTGCCCTGCTCGACCGCATGCTGGAGGAACACGCATGAACCGCACCCAACGGCTTACCCTGATCGGCATCTTTCTCGGCATCTTCCTGGCGGCGCTCGACCAGACCATCGTCGCCACCGCGCTCCCGCGGATCGTGCAGGACCTGGGGGGCATGGACAAGTACGCTTGGGTGGGCACGAGCTACCTGCTCGCCTCGACCATCGGCGTGCCCATCTTCGGACGGCTCGCCGATCTGGTCTCGAGCCGCATGCTGCTGCTCTGGGCCATCGTGATCTTCCTGGCGGGCTCGATGCTCTCGGGCCTCTCGGGCACGATGGAGCAACTCATCGCCTTCCGCGGGCTGCAGGGCGTCGGCGGCGGCGCGCTCTTCGCCGTGGCCACCACGACGATCGGCCTGCTCTTTTCCCCGCGCGAGCGCGGAAAGTTCCAGGGCCTGTTCGGCGCCGTCTTCGCCATCGCCAGCGTGGTGGGCCCCTGGTTGGGCGGGCTCTTGACCGACCACCTCTCCTGGCACTGGATCTTCTACATCAACGTGCCGGTGGGGGCCGTCGCGGTCTACTTCATCGCCGTCCACATGCCGGCGCTGAAGCCCGCCTCGACCCACCGCTTCGACCTTGGCGGTGCCCTCACCCTGGCCCTGTGGACGATCCCGCTGCTGCTCGCCACCTCCTGGGGCGGGCACGAGTACGCCTGGACGAGCCCCGTCATCCTGGGTCTCTTCGCCTGGGCCGCGGCGGGGTTGGCGCTCTTCGTCTACGTGGAGACGCACACGCGCGAACCGCTCTTCGACCTCACCCTCTTCCAGAACCCGGTCTTTCGCTGGGCCAGCGTGGCCCTCTTCTTCTTCGGCGCGGCCTTCCTGAGCGCGATGTTCTTCCTGCCCCTCTACCTGATCCAGGTCAAGGGCATCTCGGCCACGATGAGCGGCCTCACCATCACCCCGCTCACCCTGGGGGCCATCGTCGGCGCCATCGGCTCGGGGCAGATCGCCAGCCGCTGGGGACGGTACAAGCCCCTGATGATCGGGGGAATGAGCTGGCTGCTCCTCAACTTCCTCGCCATGCATTGGATCATCCAGGTGGACACTCCGCTGTGGCAGGTGCTGGCGCTGATGGTCAGCATGGGGCTGGGGCTCGGTCCCGGCATGCCGCTGTTCACCCTCGCGGTGCAGAACGCGGTGCCGCCCGAGCGCATGGGCACGGCCTCGAGCGCCACCCAGTTCTTCCGACAGATCGGTTCGACGATCGGCATCGCCCTGATGGGCGCGGTGCTCGCGGCCAGCCTGCAGAGCCAGCTGGCGGCCAACCTGCCGCCGCAGTTTTCCGGAGGCAAGGTCGACCTTAGCGCCATGCGCGATCCGGGCGCGCTCGAGCGCAGCTTCGAGCAAAGCCTCGAACAAACCCTGACGGAGCTGCAAGAAGCGCTCGCCGGCGACCCGGAGGCGAAGGCCGCCCTGCTGCAAAACCCCCTCCTGCCCGACGAGCTGAAGGGGATGCTCCAGGGCCCGCCGCCCCCGGAGGCGTACCGGTCGATGATCCTCGAGCGGGTGCGCACGCAGCTGCAGAAGCAGGCCGAGGAGCTGAAGCTGCAGATGACCACGGCCCTCAACCTGGCCATCACCGAGGCGATGAAGCAGGTCTACCTCTACGCGGCCTGGCTGGTGGTGCTCGGTCTGGCGGCCACCTTCCTGATCCCCGACGCCCGGCTGGAAGGGCGCGCCCACTTCAGCCCCGGAGACTAGGCGGAGCCTAGCAGGACGTTGTTCCCTGGGGCCGACGGAGGGTGGTGCATGGTGCGTGGTGAATAGGGTTTTAGGAGATGGGGTGTGGGAGGTGGGAACGGCGCAAGGCGGGATTCCTGCGGGTCGCGGGGTACGGGCCACAAACCACAGGCCACAAGCTACAAGCCACCCACCTCCTTTTCCGATTCCCCGCATCGAGCCGGCCTGCCGGCCGAGACCCGGGGCCCATGCCGCGGGCGACGTCGAAGGTAGGGTGGCCGCCCATAGGCCAACCACGAGCTACGGGCCACAAGCTACAGGCCTTTGTTCACGAGCCGCTCTCCATAACCCCACCTAGACCTCCCCAAAGGGGCAGGCGTCTTCAAGCTTCTACAGCCGGTAGGGCGCCCCGGTCCCGACTCTTGACCCGGTCCTGGCCCCAGCTTTCGCTGGAGCGACGAGGGAAGCAGCCTGCGTCGATGGGTGCGTAGGTGTTCGGACGGTACGGCTAGGGTAGGTCGACGAGCCACGGCCGGGGGCTCACGAACGGCTCGGCGTAGGCCACCCCCGCCAGGTTGCCCCAGTAGCGGCGCAACGCCCGGCGGGCCTCGAGCCCTGCCGGGCCGACGGTTTCGCTGACGTCCTCCCCGGCGAACTGGCTGGCGAAGGCCCGCACTGCCGCTTCCCAGGCCTCGATCACGCCGCTGACGTCGACGAGCAGATCCGGGCGTACGGGGGTGTTGCCGGGGTAGTGCAACAGGCGTTCGGGCTTGTGGGGCCGGCCCTCGACGTCCGCGCGGGCGAGCCCGGCCAGGTGCACCGCCCGGTGCACCAGCGCCGCGGCCCCCACGTGATCGGGGTGGCGGTCGTCGGGGTGAGGTCCCAGCACCACCCGCGGCTTCAGGGCGCGGATCCGCTCCGCCAGGACCGCCGCCATGCCGGCGTCGTCCGTGAGCCCCCCGTCGGGAAAGCCCAGGTTCTCGCGCAGCGCCAGCCCCAGCACCCGCGCCGCCTCATCGGCCTCGCGCGCGCGCGTCTTTGGGTCGCCCTTGCTGCCCAGTTCGCCACGGGTGAGGTCGACCACGCCCACCGCACGTCCGGCCCGGGCCGCTTTGGCCAGCGTACCGCCGGCGCCCAGCTCGGCGTCGTCGGGGTGAGGGGCGACGACCAGGAGGTCGAGGGTCACGGGTACCTCGGCCTCTTGTCGACTTTTTCGCCCATGCGTCGCTCGCGCCCCTGCTGCAAGCGCATCAGGTTCTCCCGGTGGGTCCAGAACACGAGCGCGACCAGCAGGGCCAGCGCCACCAGCTCCCACGTCGGCCGGCCCGTGAAGGCGGCGTAGATCCAGCCGGTGAAGGTGCCCGTCAGGCTGCCTGCGGAAACGTAGCGCGTGATCACGATCACCACCGCGGCGACGGCCACGGCGAAGAGCGCCACCTCGGGGTCGAGGAAGAGCACGGTGCCGAAGCTGGTGGCCACGCCCTTGCCGCCCGAAAAACCCAGAAAAACCGAGTAGTTGTGCCCCAGCACCGCCGCCAACGCCACCCCGCCCAAGAGCCAGCCGTCCACCCCCAGCGCGCGCGCGATCCATACGGCCAGCCCGCCCTTGAACATGTCGAAGAGGAAGACGACGATGGCCGGGCCCCAGCCCAAAGTCCGCAGCACGTTGGTGGCGCCGATGTTGCCCGAGCCCACCTCGCGGATGTTGACCCCGTAGAGGCGGGCGATCAGCACCCCCGCGGGCACCGAACCGAACAGGTAGGCGAGGACGAGCGTGACCAAAGCGTAGACGCTCACGCCTCGCATTCTATGTCAGCTCGAGGCCGAGCTGTAGTAGCGGAGCGCGAAGCGCCAGAAGGCTCGGGAGAGCAGGAAAAAGCCCAACGCCACCGCGAACAACGCCCAGGCCCACGAGGCCTGCGCGCGCCCGAGCGCCAGCTCCGCCGGCGCGGTGGTCATGAAGTAGACCGGCAGCACGAAGGTCATGAAGAGCCGGAAAGGCCGGGCATAAGCCTGCACCGGGTACTGGGCGCTCCAGATCATGGAGCTGAGAAAGTAGACCACGTTGAAGATCTTGACGAACCAGATCGAGGTGGTGGCCAGCAGGAAGGCCACCGCGTAGCCCAGCAACACCGCCGCGACCGCGGCCACGCCGAGCAGGCCCCACCCGCCCGCCGGTAACCCCGAGGCCGAACCCGCGAAGAGGAGAAGAGCGAGCGCCGTCACCAGGTAGGGAAACCCCACCACCCCGACCTGCTGCACGCTCATCCAGAACTGGCCGTCCACCGGCTTGAGCAGCACGAAGTCGAGGGTGCCGTCCTGCACCATCTCCGAGATGCGGCGCAGGTTGGGCTGGAAGAGCAGGATGAAGAAGGCGTCCACCAGCTGGGCGAAACCCAGCACCAACAGCGCCTCCTGCCAGCGCCAGCCCCCGAGGTCGTAGCCGTTGGAATAGAAGAGGTAGACCCCGAAGAGCTTACCCGCGGTCTCGACGACCGCGGCCACCAGCGAGACCGCGAAGGCCGCACGGTATTCCATGCGGGCCGCCGCGGAGGCGGCCCAGAAGATGCCGGCCAGCCTCAGGTAGCGCACCTAGGCTCCCATGGCGCTGAAGCGCCGCCGGCCGGCGCGCCACAGCAGGCGCGCGACCGCGAAGAAGACCAGCGTCCAGAACCCCAGCACCGCGAAGCCCCGCGGGTCGGCGGGCTCGAGCCCCGACCAGTACGAGGCCGGCAGGTAGACCAGGTGGGGAAAGGGCGTGTAGTAAACCGCCCGCTGCACCGCCTCGGGGTAGAGCGAAAGCGGCGCGAGCATCCCCGAGAAGAAGAGCATGAGCACGTACCATAGCTCGAAGATCTCGGTGGCGTCCTCGAACCAGAACGAAAGCAACCCCACCGAGTAGGCCACCAGAAAGCTGAGCAGGAAGGCCAGCGTACTGGCCGCGAGCCCCAAGAGCAGCGGAGCCCAGCCGGGCCAGACCAGCGCCCCCGGAAAGAGCAGCGCGAAAACGAAGCCGATCAGGGCGAGCATGGGCAGGCGCACGCCCCGCTCGGCCGCGTGGTCGGCGAGGATGCGCCAGGCGGGATCGAGCGGCTGCAGCAGGTGAAAGGAGAGCTTGCCGGTGCGCACCCAGTCGCTGAAGGTCCAGTTCGCCCAGACGATGGCGAGCTGGCGCGCGATGAAGACCGCAAAGAAGTAGCGCTCGTACTCGCCAGGGGTGTAGGCGGTGTGCCCCTGGCGCGCCGCCTCGCTCCAGGCGGCCATGAAGAAGAAGGGGACGAGCCCGCCCAGCACCCAGAAGACGATCTCGGCCCGGTACTCGAGCATGTAGGCGTAGTACACGCTCAGGAGGGTGCGCATCTTGGCTGTGAGCGCGCTCACACGGCTCCCGCTGCGAAAATACGTCCGATCACTTCTTCCAGCGGCGGCTCGTCCACGGTGAGGTCGCGCACCTCGAAACGCTCGAGCAACGCGGCCACCACTCCGGTAAGCCGTTCCTTGGTGACGAGCAGGCGAACGCTGCGCCCCTCGAAATCGACGACCTCGCCGTAGGCGTCGAACGCGCCGGCGGGGGCCGGCTCCGCCAGGTCGAGCCGCACCTCCTTGTACGGGGCGAAGCGGTCCAGGAGCGTCTCCAGGCCCCCGTCGAAGAGCAACCGCCCCTCGTGAATCAGGATCACCCGCTCGGCCAGGGCCTCGATGTCGGCCATGTAGTGGCTGGTGAGCAGCACGGTGGCGCCCCGCTCGCGGGCGTAGCTGCGCACGAAGTCGCGCACCGCGACCTGCGCGTTCACGTCGAGTCCGAGCGTGGGCTCGTCGAGGAAGAGCACCCTGGGGTGGTGAAGCAACGAGGCGAGCAGCTCGGCCTTCATCCGCTGCCCCAGGCTGAGCTTGCGCACCGGCTGGGTGAGGATGTCCTCGATGGCGAGCATCTCGGCGAACTGCGCCACGCGCTTCTTGTACTCCACCTCGGGAATCTCGTAGACCGCGGCGTTGACGCGCAGGGTATCGAGCACCGGCAGGTCCCAGATCAGCTGGGCCTTGTTGCCCATGACGAGGGTGATCTGTTTCAGAAAACCGGACCTGCGCTCGTGGGGTACGTAGCCAAGGACCTGCGCGCGGCCCGAAGTGGGGTAGAGCAGGCCCGTGAGCATCTTCAGGGTGGTCGTCTTCCCCGCCCCGTTGGGGCCCAGGAACCCTACGATCTCCCCTTCCCCAAGCTCGAAGCTCACCTCCCGCACCGCGGCGATCTGCTTGTAGCGACGCGCGACGAAGTGGCGCAGGGTGCCGGCCAGACCCGGCTCCTTCTCGGCCACCTGGTACATCTTGGACAGACGATTGGCGACGACTACGGACACGAAAACCCCCTTTGAAGTCTAACTTGAAGCCGAAGTATAGCTGCGCATGGCTAGGCGCAGGGCCAGGCGGCTCGCGGCCAGCGCCAGCGCCAACCAGAACCCGAGAGCCAGGAACAACGCGCCGGAAACACGACCCAAAACCACCTCCACGGGTACCTGAGTCATCCAATACACCGGTACAAAGAACGTAAAGATCCAGCGAAAGCCCCGCCCGTACGCCGTCGCCGGATACTGCGCCGCCTGCAGGAAAGCGGCAAGGAAGTGGAGCAGGTTGCTGACGTACATCGAGCGTACGGCGACGAGCGCGGCACCGAAGGCGAGCAGGTAAAAGAGCAGTGCGGCGCACCCCAGGCCGCCGAGGAGGGCGAGCACCGCCGCGAGGGACAGCCCCAGGCGCTGCGCGGCCGCGACGATGAGCCACGTCCCCGCCACCAGGTCGGGCAGCCCCCAGAGCGATACCCGCTCGAACATGATCAGAAACTGCGTATCCAGCGGTTTCAAGAATACGAAGTCCAGGGTGCCCTGGAAAACCCTGCGCGAAAACGCGGACAGGTTGGGTTCCACCAGCCCTGCGAAAGCGCCCATCAACACCACGGCTGCACCCACCACCAGCAGGGCTTCCTCGAACCGCCAGCCGCCAAAGTCCACCCCGGCGGTAAACATCCCCCAAAGCGCAAAGACGCGCCCTGCGGTGGTGATCAACGCGGTAAGCACGGCAGCCAGGAAATCCTCCCGGTAGGCCATCTCGGCGGAGAGCCAGGTCGCCAGGTTGCGGAAAAGGACGCGCCAGTACCGCATCGCTAGCCCCCCACGGCCCCATAGCGGCGCAGCCCGGCCCGCCAGAGAACCCCGGCCAGGAGCCCCACGAAGCCCGTCCACAGGACGAGAACGAGCGCGGCCCTCCCCAGGTCCAGCGGCCAGCCTGCGGCGAGCGCCCCCGGCGCGTAGGCGTAGTAGGGAAGCGGGGTCCAGAGCAAGAGCTTGCGCACCCCTACGGGCATGGCTATGAGGGGAAGCGCCATGCCGCCGAAGTAGACCCGCAGGGCCGCGTAGAACTCGTAGAAGTTCTCGCTCTTCTCGAACCAAAAAGCCAGGCTTCCCAGGAGCCAGCCGAAGACGTACTCGAAAGCAAAGTACAGAACCAGCAACGCCAAGAAGGGCAAGAGGGGCGGCAGGGCGCGGGTCTCCGGCAGCAGGACGAGCACCGCCGCGGCCACGAGGGCCGCGAGCGGCAGCTGCACAAGGTTGGTCCCAAGGTGCTCCGTCAGGAAGTCGAAAAACGGGGGAAAGGGCCTGAGCAGAAGAAACGAAAGGTCACCGCTGCGTACGGCGTAGCTGAGGAGGTAACCCGACCAGGTAACGTTGAAGACGCCAGCCAGCCAGGCGAAGAAGAAGTAGCGCACGTAGTCGGTGGGCGGGTGCGCCAGGCTGCCGCCGGCGGCAGCCTGGCTCCACAACGCCATCCAGAAGAAAGGCCAGGCATGGGACAGCAGCCAGAACAGGATTTCGAGCCTGTACTGCAGGTGCTGAGCGAAGAAGGCGCTGGTCAGGTGGCCAAGTTTTCTAGGGTGCAACAGGTTCCACACGTTCATGCTCCTTCTTGGATCAAGAAGGCTAACGGCCTAGACCGATAGGCTTACCGGAGCATGAAGGTAAGGAACATGGTTTGATTTTAAGGGACGCGGCCCGCCCCGAGCAAGTCTCCGCCCTAGCCCCGCCGCCCCTGCCAGAGCGGCTCGTTCACTCCCTGCGCCTGGTTGAGCCAGCGCGCCATCGCGAAGAGGAGGTCGGAAAGCCGGTTGAGGAAACGCAACGCTTCGGGGTTCACGTCCTCGGCGCGGGCGAGGGCCACCACCCTACGCTCCGCGCGGCGCGTTACCGCGCGGGCGACCTGCAGCGCGGCCGCGGCGGGGTGCCCTCCGGGCAGCACGAACCCGGTGAAGGGCGGGCCTTCCTCGGTGTAGCGGTCGATCCAGCCCTCCAGCTCGGCCACGTCTTCCGCCTGGATGCGCCGCACCTTCTCCGCATAGGCGCCGCCCTCGCGGGTGGCCAGGTCGGCCCCCAGGCCGAAGAGCGCGTTCTGGATCTGCGCCAGCTCGTCGTCGAGCCGTTTCGCCTCCTCGGGGAGGAGGCTGCGGGCGAAGCCGATCTGGCTGTTGGCCTCGTCCACCTCGCCGTAGGCCTCCACCCGCGGGTGGTCCTTCCCCAGGCGCTCGCCCCCGAAAAGGCCGGTCTCGCCCGCGTCGCCGGTGCGCGTGTAGAGTTTCATACCCCCAGCCTAACGCGCCCGCACGAACCCACGCAGCCAAAGGGTGCAGGCCCGCTCTCGCGGGCCTGCGGAGGGAGGGATCACTTGGTGGATCTTGGACGCAGCAAAGCGAGTGTACCGCGCCCTCAGGGGACAAGTGTCCCACGGACGCGTTGCGGACGGGCGCGACCGACCGGTAGGCTGGATGCGTGCGGCCCACCTGGCTGGAGATCGACCTGGCGGCGCTCGAGCGCAACTACCGGCGTCTCGCCGCGCGCGCTCCCCGCGCGCGCGTGCTCGCGGTGGTCAAGGCGAACGCCTACGGGCACGGCGCGGTGGTGGTGGCGCGGGCGCTCCTAGGTTTCGGAGCCGGGGGGTTGGCCGTGGCCACCAGCGGCGAAGGGGCCGAACTGCGTCGGGCCGGCATCGACGCGCCGGTGCTGCTCCTGGGCTCGCTGCACCCGGGCAACGCCGAGGACGCGGCCCGCCTGGGGCTGACCCCTACGCTCGCGACCCTCGAGGCCGCGCGCGCTTTTGCCGCGGCCCGTCCCGGCGGGAAGGTGCAGGTAAAGGTCGACAGCGGCATGGGCCGGGTGGGGGTGGCCCCGGGGGAGCTCGCGGGCTTCGTGGCCGCGGTGGAGGAGCTGGGGCTGGAGGTCGAGGCCCTCTACACCCACTTCGCTGTGGCCGACGAGGACCGGGAAGAGACCCGCGCCCAGCTGGAGCGCTTCTTGGAGGCCGCGCGCGCCCTGCCCCGCCGCTACCCGCTGCACGCGGCCAACTCCGCGGCGATCCTCGCGGGGATCGGCACCGAGCTCGCGTTCGTACGCCCGGGGCTCGCCCTCTACGGCCTGCCTCCCGACCCGCGCGAACCCGGGGAGCTCGAGCCCGTGCTCTCCTGGAAGGCCAAGCCCACCCAGATCAAGCGCCTGCCGGCCGGCCACGGCGTCGGATACGGCCTCACGTACCGCTCGCAGGGCGGGGAGTGGCTCGCCACCCTGCCCTTCGGCTACGCCGATGGTTTTTCGCGGGCGCTTTCGAACCGCGGTTTCGTGAAGTTGAAGGGTCGGGACGTCCGCGTCGTCGGTCGGGTGAGCATGGACCAGACCACCGTCCTCGTGCCCGCAGGGACCTCGCTCGACGACGTCTTCGAGGTGGTCACCGCCGACCTGGACCCCCACACCAGCCTCACCGGACGCGCCAGGGCGCTCGGCACCATCAACTACGAACTGGCCACCGCCCTTAGCCTGCGGCTGGCCCGCGTCTACCTGGGGAAGGCATGAAGCTCTGGTTGCTGCCGGGTCGCTACGCGGTCTGCCGTACGCCGGCCCCGCCCGCGCTTACCGGCACCGAGCTGGAAGCGGTGCTGAGCGACAAAGGCGGCTGGACCTGGGTCGGCCCGCAGGCCAACGCGCCCGCAACCGGGGAGTGTTGGCCGGACTGGCGCGCGCTGATGGTGGAAGGACCGCTCCCCTTCGAGCTCACCGGGGTGCTCGCGCGTCTGAGCACACCGCTCGCGGCTGCGGGGGTTCCCGTCTTCGCTCTCTCGACCTGGAGCACGGACGTGCTGCTCGTCCCCGCCGAGCGGCTGCAGGACGCCCGGGCCGCACTGCACGCGGCAGGGCACGAGCTAGCGGACGCTCCGTAGCCGGGGCAGCTCGGCCTCGAGCGTGCGGTGCTCGACCGCGAAAACCCTCAGCATCTTCTCCGGATCCCCGGTGTTGCCCGCGAGCAGCATGACGAGCTGGTCGCGGGTGACGGGGGCGAAGGGGAGCCGGCTCAAGAACCGGAACAACCCGACCGGCAAGGGCACCAGGGGCTTTCTCGAGCCGAGCGCGTCGCGCACGAGCCGGACGAGGTCGCGGTAGGAGCATTCCTCGGGACCCACGAGGTCGTAGGCCTCGCCCACCGTCTCCGGCTTCTCCAAGCTCTGAACGAGGGCCGCGGCCACGTCGCCCACCCAGACGGGACGGAAAGGGTAATCCCCCCGGCCAATCAGCGGAATAAAGGGAAGGGGCCTACGCACGAGGCCCGCCAGCACCTTCCCGAAGAACTCGTCCCCCTCGCCAAAGATCAGGCCAGGGCGGAAGATCGTCCAGTCGAGACCGCTCGAGCGCACGGCCTCCTCGCCCCCCGCCTTGGTTTCAAAGTAGCGGCTGCCCGTGCCCGGCCGGGCCCCCAGGGCGGAGACGTGCAGGAATCTGCGAACGCCTGCGGCCCCCATCGCCTCCACGACCCGCTGGACACCCCGGACGTGCACGTCCGCAAAGCTCTGGCCGCGCTCGCGGATGATCCCGGCGAGGTAGACCGCGGCGTCGGCCCCGGCCAGAGCGCTGAGCCCCTCCCCCGTCGCGGCGTCGGCCCGCAAGTAGCTCACCCCCGCGAGCGGGCCCCGCCCCCGGCGCGAGAGGGCCGTGACCCGATGGTCGCGAGCCAGCAAAGCCCGGGCCGCGTGCGTGCCCAGGTACCCGCTCCCTCCCACGAGCACGATGTGCATGGCCTAGCCGTAACGCTCCTCCCGCCAGGGGTCGCCCCGGTGGTGGTAGCCGCGCATCTCCCAGTAGCCCTCCACCTCGCGGTCTGAGAGCTGGATCTTCTTCACCCACTTGACGCTCTTCCAGCCGTAGAGGTGCGGCACCACCAGCCGCACCGGCCCCCCGTGGTCGTGGGTAAGGGGCGCGCCGTCCAGCTCCCAGGCCAGCAGTACGCCGGGGGCGGTCAGGTCGGCGAGCGGCAGGCTGGCGCTGTAGCCGCCGCGCGACCAGGCAAGCGCCCAGCCGGCCTCCGGCTTGGGGCCGGCAAGCTCGAGCACCCGCGCCACCGGCACCCCGCTCCAGCGGGTCTCGCTGCGCGTCCAACCGGTGACGCAGTGAAAGTCGTGCTCCAGTTCCTCCGCCGCCAGCGCCCGGAGGTCTTCCCAGCCAAGGGTGACGCGCCGCTCCACCCAACCCGTCACCGCAAGCTCGAACCGCTCCCGCTCGAGGGGTTCGCTGGGGTCGACGGTGAAGAGCGGAAACTTGCGGGTGGGCCGCTGGCCGGGAGGAAGCTTGGGCTCCATACCCGCAATCTATACGAAAACGGGCGGGCCGAGCCCGCCCCAGGTCACGGTTGCCGCGCTACTCGAAGTGCACCTTCGCCTCGCCGCCCCAGCGCCCGAAACTGTAGCCCACCCACAGGGTCTGGCCCGGCTGTGGGCGCAGCGGCTTGCCCAGGCTGCCCAGGCTGACGAGGTCGCCGGCCTTCAGGGCCTCGCCGCGGCGCGCCAAGTCCTCCGCGAGCCAGATCACCGCATTCAGCGGGTGGCCCAGGATCGCCTTGCCCGGCACCTTCATGACCAGCTCGTCGTTCACGCTCACGTAGACCTGCAGCTCTGCGAGCGCCCGGGCGAACTCCGGGGTCGCCTCCACCGGAATGGCCCGGCCCAGCACCCCCAGCCGCGCACCCACGTTGATGGCCGTGATCGTGGCGCCGTTCAGGGGCTCGCCCTTCTTCAGCATCAGGTCGGGCAGTTCGATGAAAGGGATCACCGCGTCCAGGTGCCGCAGCACCTCCTCGGGCGTCTTCGCCTGGTTGACGCCCGCGTCCTTCACCCGCACCATCAGGTCGGCCTCGGCGATCGGCACCGCGCCAAAGCGCGCCGGAACCGTCGCTCCCGTCGCGAGCAGCATGCGCCCCAGCAACACCCCCCGGAGCGGGTGGTCCACGCCAAACTTCTGCTGCACCGCCTGGCTCGTAAGCCCCACCTTGTAACCCACAGGCGCGCCCGCGATCGGGGTCAGGCCCCGCACGAACGCCGCCTGGAAGTCGAACCCCTCGTCCACGGTCTTCACCGCCGGCGCCGGGGCCGGGGTCTTGCCCAACCAGTAGACGACCAGGTCGTCGGGCGCGAGCGCCAAGACCGACGCAGCAAGCAACACCGCAACGAACGCCCCTACTTTGATCTGCATTGTCCGCCTCCCTTCGCTTTTGAATGTTTATACCATCCGTGCTCGGGGCCTATGCCCCGCCCCCGGCCGCGTAGCGCACGACCTCTACCTTTTCCAGGGTGACCAGCCCACCCCCCAGCACCTCACCCAACCAGGGCAGGAAGTCGCGGATGCGCGCCTCCTCGTCCACGATCTCGACGACGATCGGCAGGTCTTCGGAAAGCCGCAGGATCGCGGCTGCGTGAATGCGGCTGCCGGCGCCGTAACCCATGATGCCGCGCAGCACGGTGGCTCCACGAAGACCGCGCCTGCGGGCTTCCTCGACGACGGCTTTGTACGCCGGTCGTCCCCCTACCCGGTCGCTCTCGCCCAAAAAGATACGCGCCAGCATCGCCTTGCCCGTGAGCGTCATCCCCTACCCCCCATCACCAGCACCGTCGCCATACCCAGCATCACCAAGAGCAGTCCCAACCCGAGGTTCAACCCTACGTACATCAAGGCCTCCATCCCCTGCCCCCCGCGCAGCAACTCCAGCGCCTCGTAGGCGAACGTCGAGAAAGTCGTGAACGCGCCCAGAAAGCCCACGGCCACGAGCAGGCGCAACTCCCCGGTCCAGCCCCCGAGAAGGCTGGCCTGCACGACGAAGCCCAACAAGAAGCTGCCGAAGAGGTTGACGGCTACCGTGCCCCAGGGAAAGGCGGGACCCGTCCACTGCTGCACCCAACCGGCCAACCAGTACCGGGCCAGCGCCCCCAGCGCGCCCCCGCCCGCGACCCAGATCCAACGTTCCATGCCCTGCAGTATAGGCCGCGCGCCGCGGCCGCGTGCGACCGTGCAGGGACCCGACCCGACGAACCTCCTTGGTGGTACCATGGTATAAGTGAAGTTAACGTAGGGGGCAGAGGAATGAATCATAAACACGGTATTGCCTTGGTCGTAACCCTGATGGTGGCGCTCCTCCTGTTCATCGCCCTCCTGGCCATCAGCAGCAACCTCTCGCTCTCCGGAAAACGTGTGACGACCGATCAAAAGTTGGCGCTCGAAGCCCAGTACGCCGCCGAATCGGGCCTGTCGGTGGCCGGCGTGCGGCTCGATCGGATCGGCCGGGAGCTGGAAACCTTCCTTAACGACGAAAGCGACTTCAAGCTGCCCGAGGGCACCAAGTTCATCACCCTCAAGACCTACCTGGAGAAGTTTTGCGGTAAGAGCCTGACCGGCGTGGTACCCGTGCCCGGCGGCGAGATCTGCACCGCCGACCCCGACGCCCTCGACTGGTCCAACCCCGACGCCTCGCCCTACGCCATCTTCCTGCGTTCCGAGCACATCGACCCCGACAAGTACCCGGGCGGCACCCGCCCCGAGGCCTACTGGGGAAGCCGTCTGGGACCGCAAACCCTCTCGCGCACGCTCAAGAACGAGGGATCGGTGGCCACGCGCTACTCCGTGACCTACGGCTTCATCCCCGAACGCGCCGTGATGCTCTACGACGGCAGCGTGCGGCTGGTCTGGCGCGCCATGCCCACCCTCGCCCGCGGGGCGCTGGTCAAAGGGGGGGCCGAACTGGCGCTGCGCAAGCTGCAGCAGGAGCTCGCGGGTACGCTGCACGTCGACCTGATCCCGCCCAGCTTTGCGCGCTACATGATGTTCACCAACTACCAGCGCGCCGGGGCCGGCGCCGGGGCCGAGCGGGTGTACTTCTTCGGGGGCACCCTGTTCGACGGCCCCGTGCACACCAACGACAAGTTCAACTTCATCGGCAACCCCTGGTTCGGCGACGAGGTGACGAGCGTGGGCTGCGAGCGCGACGACCGCGAGCACACTCGATGCCTGGAGAAGAATCCCGGCTACTACTACTGGGACAACGCCACGCGGACCCACGTCAAGGTCACGCCGCCGGTCGACCCCATCCCGCCCGCCTGGGCCCAGCCCGAGTTCACGGTCCCGCCCGTGTGGGACAAGAAGTACATCGCCCTTCCCGAAGCCGGCGACGACCAGTACCAGGCGGCCCGAGACGGGGGCCTCTTCATCGAAGACCCCGACGAAAACGCGTGGGACACGAACACCCGAGACGGTCTGGGCGAGACCAACATCGAGGCCGTGACCCTCAGCGTGGCCACCGTGGGCGGCAGGAAGTACCAGTTCGTGCAGGTGCACGGGGTCCGCAACGTCGGCGTCGAAACGGTGCCGGGCCGCTGCGTGGACGAACCCCCGCCCGGGGACGGCGGCGGTGATGATGACGACGACGAGCCGCCCCCGCCGCCCCCGGACGACGGCCCCGCGGTGCGCTGGCTCTTCCCGGGGGTGCGCGCCCTCGCCGGGGCGCTCTTGGAAACTCCCGCGCTGGGCGCCTGGTCGCTTCCGCTCAGGTGGCTGAGGCCGGGCGTAGCGGGCGTTGCGCGGGTGCAAAGCAACCCCTGCCTGCCGGGGCAGCGATGGATCCCTCCCCGCAAGCGCGCAAACGTCGAGCGCTTTTGGTACGCCTACCGGATCGACGAGACCGGAAGGGTGGAGCGCAACGACGGCAGCGGCTGGACCTTCTTCCGCGACCACTTCAACGGCGTGATCTACGTGGGCCGCGAAGGCGAGGACCCGGGCGACAAGCCGAAAACGGGTAGCTTTACGCTCCAGGGCGCGGGGCTCTCCGAGCCCGCCGACGTCGAGAAGTTCTGGAACGTCAACTGGCCGCGTTTCGGCGTGGGCTCCGCCGCCGACTGCCCGTACACGGCCACCCAGGAGGACGGCGACCACGCGTGCATCGAACCCTCCATCGCCGACTTCATGCAGCTTACCGTGGTGGGGAACAACATCAACATCAACCGCGACATCACCTACGAGGACCGCCCCTGCACCCGGGCTCCCGAACGCCAGCCGGACGGCAGCGTAACCCCGGGGGAGTGCCCCAACCTGGACGCCGAAAACGTGCTTGGCGTCTACTCCGACACCGGGTCGATCATGATCTCCAAGTGGGCTCCCGAGAACCTGCACATCGACGGCATCCTGATGTCGGCCAAGCAACGCATTTACTACCAAAACTGGGACAAGGGCGACCCCAAAGGGTACCTGCACCTCACCGGCGGCATCATCCAGAACTGGTACGGGCGCTTCGGGCGGCTCGACGGCGACCTCAACATCGAAAGCGGCTACGGGCGCAAGTTCGTCTACGACCGTCGCATGAAAGAAGGCCTCTCCCCGCCCTACTTCCCGAAGTTTGAGGGCGACCTCCCCTGGAAAGGGAAGGCCGTGTACCTGCCGCCCGCCGGCGGCGGCGGTTCGGGCTTCTGGAAGCCGGTCGAAGGAAAATGAACGAGCGGCGAGCCTTTTCGCTGATCGAGTTGCTGATCGTGCTGGCGATCCTGGCCGTCATGCTGGCCATCGCCGCGGCGTCGTTGCGCCCGTTCATGCAACGCAGCAAGCTGGCCGAAGCCGCCTCCCAGGTCGCCACCGACCTGCAGCGGACCCGCAGTTTCGCACAGCGTGAGAACGTAGCCGCTCACTGGACCCTGATGGATAGCCAAAGCTACCGCTTGACCCTCGACACCCAGACCCTGGACTACCAGCTTCCCACCGGCTTGACTTTCACAAGCCCCGCCGCGGGCACGACGATCACCTACACCGCCCCCTACGGCGAGTTGGCAGCGGCCGTGCCTACGAAGATCACGCTGGAGGGGTACGGTTACGTCACCGAGGTCCGGGTGGTGGGCGTTACGGGTAAGGTCATCCGCGCGGAGGTGAAGAAGAAGTGAACACGTCCAAGGGCTTTTCCCTGATCGAGGCGTTGATCGCTACGGTCATTCTGGGCGTCCTGCTGGTGGCCGTCCTGGGCCCGATCGGCAACCTCTTCCGCATGAGCAAGTCGAACCAGCAGCTCCTGGACAACACCACGCTCGCTCAGCAAACCGTCGAAAGCGTGCTCAACGCCTGGAAGGATCCCGTGCGTTTTGAGCAGGCCTGCCTGGACCTCACCGCAGAGCCCCTGCCCGATGGGGTCACGGTCACGGTGCAACCGCTCGACGACGTGGCCAGCCCGACCGCTCCCGCCGCAGCGCTGGCGAACTGCCCCGCCGCGGCCCACCCCGCGCCGCTCAAGCGCGTGCGCGTTACCGCGTCCGCGGGCGGACCCCAGGCCGTCGTGGTGGTGGACGTGAGGGCGCCATGAGGGGAGGCCGCCCCGGCTTTACCCTGCTCGAGGTCCTCGTCACCCTCGCCATCCTGGGGGTCTTGGGCCTGGTCTTCGTGCGCGTCTTCACCTCGACCCTCGACGCCTCCAGCCACATCACCGCGCGCAACGAGCTGCTGCACGAGGCCCAGATCGCCCAGCAGATCGTGGCCGCCAAGGTGAAGCTGGCCTGGCACGTCTACCCTCCGGGAACGACGATTCGCATCAACAACGGGCAAACCACCCGGAACGCCCTGGCCGCGAGCCCCCAGTGGACCGTAGGCAGCGACCCCTTCCTGGCCCTCGTACTCCCGCCCGAGAAACCCGGCGACACCTGCGCCGCCGGAGCCACCGACGGCTGTTACCGCTTTTACGCCTACTACGCCTTTCCCCGCAGCCACTACCTGGCCAGCATCGCGCCAACCAGCTCGCAGGCGCTGCCCCCCGATCCGCGCAACGACGCCACCTGGGTGATCATGGAATACCGCACCGCCCTGGTGGGGTTCGTCCCGAACACCGGAGACAGCCCCTCGTGCACCAACACCCCGGTACCGAGCGGCGGGCTGCCCGGGTCGGGGCGCTTGCTCGTCGAGTACGTGCAGCCCGAAACCGCGTCGCCGGGCTACACCCTGTTCACGGTGCTGCCCGACGGTTCGGTGGAGCTGCGCCTGCGCATGCAGCGGCGTACGCAAAAACGCAGCATCCGCGTGCCGCCCCCGGGCGAGCCCCCGCTGACCCTCAAGGCGGTGCCCCGCAACCTGCGGATCGGTTGCGAGTAGCCTTGCGCTCCCTGCCCCCGGACCCCTAGAGTGGGGTCGTTCGTATGGATTTCTCCTTTCGCGTCCTGCACACCGAAGGCAAGGCCCGCAGCGGCCGCCTCGACACCCCACACGGCGAGGTTGCGACCCCGGTCTTCATGCCCGTGGGTACCCAGGCCACGGTCAAAGGGCTTTCCAACCGCGAGCTCGTGGAGATCGGCAGCCGCATCGTGCTCGCCAACACCTACCACCTGCTCTTGCGACCGGGTCCCGAACGCATCGCGCGTTTGGGCGGCTTGCACGGCTTTACCGGCTACGGCGGCCCCTGGCTCACCGATTCGGGCGGGTTTCAGGTGATGAGTTTGGGGCACCGGCGGGTGATCCGCGAGGAGGGGGTCACGTTCTCGAGCCACCTGAACGGCGACCGCATCACCCTGACCCCCGAGCGCAGCATCGAGGTACAGCAGCAGCTGGGGGCGGACGTGATCATGGCCTTCGACGAATGCCCCCCCTACCCCGCGGAGCGGGACTACCTTAAGCGTTCGCTCGAGCGCACTTTGCGCTGGCTCGAGCGCTCGCTCGCGGCCAAGACCCGGCCCGACCAGGCGCTCTTCGGCATCACCCAGGGCGGCGTCGAGCCCGACCTGAGGGAACGCAGCACCCGCGAGACCGTCGCCTTCGACCTCCCCGGCTACGCCATCGGCGGTCTGGCCGTGGGCGAGCCCAAGGAGAAGATGGTCCCGGTGGTCGACCTCTCCACCGACCTGCTGCCCGAAGACCGCCCCCGCTACCTGATGGGGGTGGGCCACCCCGAGGACCTGGTGGCGGGGATCGCGCTGGGGATCGACCTCTTCGACTGCGTCTACCCCACCCGCACGGGCCGCTTCGGCTACGCGCTGGTCGACGAGGGGCGGCTCAACCTGGGCTCGGCCCGCCACAAGGACGACCCCGCGCCCATCGACGCAGCCTGCGACTGCTACGCCTGTCGCAACCACTCGCGCGCCTACCTGACCCACCTGGTGCGCACCGAAGAGCTGTTGGGGCTGCGGCTGCTCTCGCTTCACAACCTGCGCTACCTGCACCGGCTCACCGAACGTGCGCGCGCGGCCATCGCCTCGGGGAGCTTCGGCGACTTCGCGCGCGAATTCGCCGGGCGCCGCTGGCCGGAGGGCGTACCCGCCTGGTTCGCGGACGCGATGGCGCGGGCTGGGGTGTGGTAAACTGGACTCCCGGTATGGGTACGCCCCGAATCCGGAAACCGCCAACGCACCAGCGCCCCTTGGGGCGTCTTTTTTTGCCCGTACCGGGGAGGAAACCGTGGCAGAACATGCACCGAACAAGTGGGTTTTGGGCTTGCAGCATACCGTCGCCATGTTTGGCGCCACCGTGCTGGTGCCGCTGCTCACCGGACTCAACCCGTCGGTCGCGCTGGTGAGCGCAGGCGCGGGCACGCTGCTCTTTCACCTGATCACCGGGGGCCGGGTGCCCGTCTTCCTGGGCTCGAGCTTCGCCTTCATCGCTCCCATGGTCGCGGCCAGCAAGGCCGGGTTCTCGGTTGCCGCCATCGGCGGGGGCATCGCCGCCGCGGGTCTGGTCTACGCGGTCATGGCCCTGATCGTCACGGCCATCGGCTCCGAACGCGTGCGCCAGGTCTTCCCGCCGGTGGTTACCGGGCCGGTCATCGTCGTCATCGGCCTCACGCTGGCGCCCGTGGCCATCGACATGGCCACCAAGGGCTGGCTGCTCGCCATCGTCACGCTGGCGGCCGCCATCGTCGCCGCGGTCTTCTTCCACGGGCTGTTCAAGATGCTGCCCATCCTGGTGGGCGTGACCGTCGGGTACGTGGTGGCCCTCTTCACCGGCGCGGTCGACCTCACCCCCGTGCGCGAAGCCGCCTGGGTGGGCCTGCCCGCCTTTACCTGGGCCCGCTTCGAGCCGGGCGCGGTCTTCCTGATCGCCCCGGTGGCCTTCGTGACGGTGATGGAGCACATTGGCGACATCCTCACCAACGGTCGCGTCGTCGGCCGGGACTTCTTCAAGGAGCCCGGCCTGCACCGCACCCTGCTGGGCGACGGGGCGGCCACCGCGCTCGCGGGCCTGATCGGCGGCCCCGCCAACACCACCTACTCCGAGAACACCGGGGTGCTCGCGGTCACCAAGGTCTACGACCCGTCCATCCTGCGCATCGCCGCCGTCTTCGCCATCCTGCTGGGCTTCAGCCCCAAGCTGGCGGCCGTGCTGCAGACGCTGCCCGTGGGGGTGCTGGGCGGGATCTCGATCCTGCTCTTCGGGATGATCGCCAGCGTCGGTATCCGCACCCTCTCGGAAGCGCAGATCGACTTCACCCACTCGCGCAACATGATCGTGGTGGCGCTCATCCTGGTGCTGGGCCTCGGGGGAGCGGTGGCCGACCTGGGGACGATCTCGGTGGCCGGGGCCGAGGTACCGCTGCAGGCCAGCGGCATGGCGCTCGCGGCGCTGGTGGGCGTGATCGTCAACCTGCTGCTGCCCCCTGAGATCGACGAACCTGCGGCGTGACCTCGTAAGGTGCGCGGGGCGGGGCCCCTTGGCCCCGCCTTTTACATGGCCCTTACCACGGGGCCGTAGAATGGAGCGCACGCGTAAGCGCAGCGGAAAGGACGACCATGGCAGGATTCAGCGACGTGTTGGGAGCGCTCCTCGAGAGCCAGCTGGGAGGGAGCGCAAAGGGCAAGCTCGCCCGCGGTCTGCAGGGCGGGGGACTCGAACAGATGCTGGGTCAGATGCTCGGGGGTAGCGGCCCGTCGGGGCAGGAACAGAGCGGGGGCGACCTGATGGGTATGCTCGGGCAGATGCTCGGCGGCGGCCGCAGCGGTAGCGGTGGCTTGCAGGCCCTGGCCGGGCAACTGCTCGGCGGCGGCCGCGCAAGCTCGCGCGACCTGGGCGGCGGCTTGATGGCTCTGCTCGGCGGTCTGGCCATGAACGCCATGAGCCAGGCGGGCCAGCAGACCGCGCGCGCCCCGGCGGGGCTGCGTGCCCCGGCGGTCCCGGAGGAGGAAGAGGAACTGGAAAGCGCGGCGCAGGTGGTCCTGATGGCCATGATCAACGCGGCCAAGGCCGACGGCCGCATCGACCCGGAGGAGGCCGAGCGCATCGTGGCGCAGCTCGACGCGATGGGCGCGGACCAGGAGGTACGCGACTTCGTCTACGAGGCCATGGCGGGGCCGCTCGACGCGGGCCCGATGGTGGAGGCCAGCCGCGGCCGGCCGGAGCTCGCCGCGCAGGTGTACGCCGCCACCCTGCTCGCCGTAGAGGTGGACACCGCCGCGGAGAACCGCTACCTGCAGGAGTTGCAGCAGGCCCTGGGGCTCCCACCTCGGGTGGTGGAGCATATCGAAAGGTCGCTAAGGGGCTAGCTGCAGCCTTCCAGGGCGTTGTTCACGAAAGCCTGCGGGGGGGGCGGTACGTGGTGCGTGGTGAATAGGTTCTAGGAGGTGGGTGTGGGAAGTGGGAGGCGGGAACGGCGCAAGGCGGGTTTCCGCAGGCCGCGGGTAGCGGCTACGAACCACAGGCCACAAGCCACGGGCCACAAGCTACCCACCCCCTTCCCGCCTCCCCGGGCGAGGCCGGCCTGCCGGCCGAGACCCGGGACCCATGCCGCAAACGACGCCGAGGGTAAGGCGGCTCGCAACCCATCCACCACGAGCCACAAGCTACGAGCTACGAGCCGCGGTTCATGAGTCGCTTTCAAAACCCCACCCGACCCTCCCCGTAGGGGGGAGGCTCGGTTTTCCGCAGCCGACGGGGACGCGCTTCGAGCCCACCCCTGAGCAGGTCTCGGGCCCCGGCATTCGCCAGGGTAACGAGGGAAGCGGCTTGCGGCGGGGTAGCGTGGACAACGTGTTCGGACGGCACGGTTAACCCAGGGCGTACGGAACGCGCCCAAAGTCGGCGGGCCCCCTCCGTCGGCTTTTTTCGGCTTCGCGCTACTCGCCCGCCGCTTGGCGCGCGAGCCGCAGGAAGTAGCGGGCGCTGCTGTCGTCGGGGTTGAGCTCGACGGCCTTTTCGTAGGCCTGCACCGCGGCCTCGTACTGCCCCCGTTCGTAGCGCACCCGGCCCAGCCAACGCCAGGCCTTGGCGTAGGAGGGGTCGGCTTCCGTAGCCTTGGTGAACCAGCGTTCCGCCTCGTCCAGCCGTCCGGCTTCGTAAGCGGCCACCCCCTTGAAGAACGCGTCCGCCGCCGAAACCCCCACGCCCGCCGCTTCGCGCGCCAGCTTGAGGAAGTGCTCGGCGTCGGGGGCGGAACCTTCCAGCTCGATCACCTTCTGCCAGTGGGGAATGGCCTTGGCGGGTTGACCCGCCTCCATCAGCACCCGCGCCAACCAGCGGTGGGCCTCGGACCAACCAGGGGCCAGCCCCACCGCCGCCTGGAAGCGATCGGCGGCCGTGGCGTAGTCCTTGGCCTCCCAGGCGGCGTACCCCTGGTAGAAGGCCTTCACCGCCTCGGGGCCGTACCGGGCCATCTTCTCGGCCTGCTCGGCGAAGTAGGTGTTGCGCGGACTGGGGTTCACCTTGGCCGCGAGCCGCCAGTATTCCGCCGCTTGAACCCCGTCGCCCAGCTCGAGGTAGATGCGCCCCAGCCAGGCCAGGGCCTCTTCGTTCTCCGGTTCGAGAACGAGCGCCTGTTGGAAATATTCCATGGAGGCCTTAACGTCCCCGCGCTGGTAGGCCAAGAACCCCAAGGCACGCAGCGCTTCCGCCAGCGGGGCGGGGTCGGACTCGTCGCTCAGCGCCAGGTAGCGCTCCCAAGCCTTCTCTGCGCGGCTCCACCAGCCGGTGGCGGTGTAGATCTCCGCCAGGGTCCTCCAGACCTCCGCGCTCTCCGGCTCGAGCTCCCGCGCCTTCTCGGCCTTGGCGATGGCCTCGGCCCAGAGCGGCTTGTCGGGAAAGTGGGCTTCGTACGTCTGGCGCGCCTGCTCCGCCAAGGCCCGGGCGTCCTTCAACAAGGCCTCGGCCTCGGGGCTGAGGGCCAGCACCGGCAACCACAATAGGACCGTCCAAATCCATGCGCGCATCTTGGCCTCCTTTGGCTCCAGGGTACCCCCGGCGCATGAGACCCTGGCGAAAACCTGTGGCGAGGCGGTATACTACGCGCAGCATGTGGGCAGGCACGTTCTTTTTTGGTTACTAGCGGGAGCCTTTTGAGGCTTCCGCGGGGCGGCATGGAGCCGCCCCGAATTCTTGGGAGGCCGCATGTTGGAAGAAGCTTTGGCGGAAATCCGCGCCGCGCTCAGCCTGGAAGCCCTGCAGGAGATCAAGGTGCGCTACCTGGGCAAGAAAGGCCGCCTGACCCAGCTCTTCAAGGAGATGAAGGGGCTCGGTCCCGAAGAGCGCAAGGCGCGCGGGCAGGAACTCAACCGCATCAAACAGCAGATCGAGGCCGCGCTCGCCCAGCGCGAAGAAGAGCTCAAGGCGCTCGAGCTGGCGCGCAAGCTGGAGGGCGAACGCGAAGACGTGAGCCTGCCGGGGCTGGCGCTCGCGCCCGGCGGCTACCACGTGGCGACCCAGATTTTGGACGAGCTGGTCGAGATCTTCCGCCGCATGGGCTACCAGGCGGTCACCGGCCCCGAGGTGGAAGACGAGTTCCACAACTTCGACGCCCTCAACATCCCGCCCCACCACCCGGCGCGCGACATGTGGGACACCTTCTGGCTCGAGGACGGTCGTCTGCTGCGCACCCACACCTCGCCGATGCAGGTGCGCTACATGGAGGCGCACACCCCGCCCTTCCAGATCGTCGTGCCCGGCAAGGTCTACCGCCACGAGGCCACCGACGCGACCCACGAGGCGATGTTCCACCAGCTCGAAGGGCTGGCCGTGGGCGAGGGCATCACCCTGGCCCACCTGAAGGGGGCGCTGCTCACGATGGCCCGCGCGCTGTACGGCGAGGAGGCCCGGGTGCGGCTGCAGCCGAGCTTCTTCCCCTTCGTCGAGCCGGGGGTCGAGTTCCTCGTCTGGTGGTCCAACCCGCGCACCGGCGAGGGCAGCTGGCTCGAGCTGGGCGGGGCCGGCATGGTCCACCCCGCGGTCTTCAAGGCGGCCGACGACGCCCGCGAGAAGGCCGGCCTGCCGCGCGTCTACGAGAACGTGACCGGCTTCGCCTTCGGCCTTGGGGTCGAGCGCATCGCCATGCTGCGCTACGGCATCCCCGACATCCGTTACTTCTACGCGAACCGGCTGGCCTTCCTGCGCCAGTTCCCGCGTCCCTAGGAGGGTCCCGTGAACGTCCCCTATTCCTGGATCCAAGAGCTGCTGCCCGGCCTGCCCGAACCCGACGCGCTGCGCGAGGTGCTGGATGCCCTCGGCCTCGCGGTGGAAGCGGTGCACCGCCTGCCCGCACCGCCGGCGGGGGTGGTGTTCGGTAAAGTCCTAAGGGCCGAGCCGATCCCCGAAACCGAGTTGAAAAAGCTGGAGGTCGACGTGGGCCGCGAGGTGATCACGCTGGTCAGCGGCGCGCCTAACGCCCGCGCCGGCATCGCCCTGGCGGTGGCGCGGCCCGGAACCGTGCTGGCGGACGGCACCGAGGTGAGCGTGCGCACGATCCACGGCGTGCCCAGCGAGGGCATGGCCCTCAGCCCGGCCGAGCTGGGCGTGGGCGAGTACGCCGGCGGACTTTTGGAGCTGCCGGCGGACGCGCTCGAACCCGGCCGCGCGCTGGCCGAGGTCTGGCCCGAGGAGCTGGTCTTCGAGCTCGAGCTCACCCCCAACCGCGCCGACGCCTTCAGCCTTCTCGGCGTGGCCCGCGACGTGGCGGCCAAGCTGGGGCTCGAGCTGGCCGAACCCCCTACCGACGTAGAGGAAAGCCCCATCCCGAACTTCATCTCCGTCGAGGTCCAGGACGCCGAAGGCTGCGACCGCTACGTGGCCCGCTACGCCGGCGACCTGGAAGTCGGCCCCAGCCCCCTCGAGGTCCAAAGGCGGCTCCTGGCCGCGGGGCTCCGCCCCATCAACAACGTGGTGGACGCCACCAACTACACCCTGTGGGAGCTGGGGAACCCGCTGCACGCCTTCGACCTGGAGGAGGTGAAGAGCGGCCTCGTGGTGCGCCGCGCGCGCCCGGGCGAGAAGGTCGTGACCCTGGACGGCGAGGAGCGCGAGCTTACCAGCGACGACCTGGTGATCGCGCGCAAGCAGGGCCGCGGCAGCGAACCGGTGGCCGTCGCCGGCGTGATGGGCGCGGCCAACTCCGAAGTGCACGAGGGCACCCGCGAGATCGTGCTCGAGGCCGCCCACTTCGACCCGGTGCGCGTACGCCTCACCGCCCGTCGGTTGGGCCTCTCCACCGACGCCAGCTACCGCTTCGAGCGCGGGGTGGACCCCAACCTGCCCCCGCGGGCGGCCGCCCGCTTCTTGCACCTGCTGCAGCGCTGGACCGGCTGCACCGTGGGCGACGTCGTCGTGGACGTGGGCGGTGACAAACCCCGGCGCGAGGTACGCTTCCGCCCCAGCTACGCGAACCGGCTCCTTGGGGTCGGGTTCGAAGAGGCCGAACAACTGAACGCCCTTGGCCGTCTGGGTTGCGAGATCGAGGGCGAATCCGAGCCCTTCACGGTGCGGCCGCCCACGTGGCGCGTGGACCTGAACATCGAGGAGGACCTGGTCGAGGAGGTGGGGCGCATCCTCGGCTACGAGCACGTCCCCACCGAGCCGCTGGCGCTCCTTCCGGCACCGGACAACCTGCGCGCCGAGGCGCCCTACCGCCGCGAGGAAGCCCTGCGGCGGGCCATGCGCGGCCTGGGCGCCTGGGAAACGATCCACTACACCTGGCAAAGCCCCGCTTTTCTTAGCCTGACGCGCGCGCCCGAGCCCACGGCTTTTCTCAAGAACCCGATGGACCAAAGCAAGAACGCCCTGCGCACCGCGCTGTATCCGGGCCTTTTGGAAACCCTGGCCACCAACCGCGAAGAGCGCCACCGCCTCTTCTTCGAGCTGGGGCACGTCTTCGCGGGCGAGGAGGCCGTGCACCTGGCGGCGGTGCTGGGCGGACCGCTGCTCGAAGCCAACTGGCAGCCCGCCTACGGCGAGGGCTACGCCGCCCTCAAAGGCGTGCTCGATGGGCTGGCGGCACGCATGGGCGCGCGCGTGGAGGTAAGGCCGCAGCCCCACAACCCGCTGCATCCGGGTGTGAGCGGCACCGTCTACTGGAACGACGAGCCGCGCGGCTTCGCAGGGCGGCTGCACCCCGAGGTGGAAGAGGCGCTCGAGCTGGGCCCGGTGCACCTGTTCGAGCTCGAGCTGCCCCTGCCCGAGGCCGAGCGCAGTTTCCGCGACCTGCCCCGCTTCCCGCCGGCGCGGCGCGACCTGGCGGTGGTGGTGCCCGAGGAGGTGCCCCACGTCGAGATCCTCGACCTCGTCCGCCAGTTCGGGGGTCCCTACCTGGAGGAGGCCGAACTCTTCGACGTCTACCGCGGCCGGCCGCTCGCCGAAGGGCAAAAGAGCCTGGCCTACCACCTGGTCTTCCGCCACGAAGACCGCACGCTCACCGACGCCGAGGTAGACGCCGAGATGGGGCGCATCATCGACGCCGTGCTCGAGGCCGGCTACAAGATCCGCGAGTAGCCCCGCGG
>Ga0256832_1000320_pt1 | contig 29975 bp, 26 predicted proteins | sample 134614metaG_FD_190534 | JGI IMG/M metagenome (GOLD analysis project Ga0256832, IMG submission 190534) | Hydrothermal vent microbial communities from Lau Basin, Pacific Ocean - 134-614 | ecosystem: Environmental > Aquatic > Marine > Hydrothermal vents | place: Pacific Ocean: Lau Basin | collected...
CCCCCCGGAGGCCCCATAGGCTTGTCGACACGCCTTCAGGACTTGCGTCGGGTGCATTCTGTCATCGTCGTCCCACCACTCCTTGGCATAGTCGCTCCCCTGCCAATTGACATACCCGTATTGTCTTTCATCGAGGTCCGTTTCAAGGAAAAAGGCATTGATGAGAGGATGCCAGGTGTTCGACGGGTCCATGAAATAAGCCGTCGCCCCGTAGTGATTGTTCACATCGTAATTGGCGTCCCTGGATGAGTGCGTGAAGTTGCGAAAGGTGACCGGAGTGTCCGCCCAATTGTCGATGCGGTCGTCATCTTCAGGTGCGCACGCCCCGATGAACAGCGGGTAGGGATAGGCGGACGGGTGGGCGTAGGGCAGAAAGAACCCACCATACATGCCTTGATACACCGTGGAAATCTTGGTGGCCATGACGAACCGGCGGCCCGTCAGATGCATCCAGTAGGTGATGGTCACGTTGCTCTCATAGAGGCAGCGCGGCGCATACGGTTGGACATTCACGTGGTTCGTGATGACGGTGGCCGCGGGATCGATGTCCGTCATGCCGTAGATGAAGATTTGCTCGTTCGTCCCCGGTAGGCTGTCATCGAATTTCAGCCCCACGTAAATGCTGTCGGCCGCCGCCAACCCTGGCCCCTTGAGCACCTTTTCAGTGCCGCTCGCGTTGGCCCAGACCTCCTGCCACTGCTGATTGGCGGCACCCAGATCGGCGTTGTTCTTCAGCTCATCGATGAGCTTGTTGAACAACGCCTGCGCCCCGGTCACCGTGCCTGTCAGATATGCGGTCATTACTCAAGCGCTCCTTTCACGGCGTCCCTGTTGGCTCGCATCCAATTCAGAATGGCTTGCTCGCCTTGCGGCGTGTCCAGCCCTTCGGAGACGAACTCACCCGGGTCGATGGTGTTCACCACCTTCACGTTTACCTGCGGCTTGCCCGCTCCCTGTCCCCCTTGCTGGCCGATATTGTTGATGTGCCTTGGGTCGTCTTGCGTCAAGACCTCTTCGCCCTTCTTCAAGATGGCCGGAACCTCGTTTGGCATCAACCCTGGCAGGCCGCCATCGTGGAAGCGCCGCGCCCCGATAAAGACCATCGGATTGACCCGCCGGGGCGGGTTGCCGGAGATAAACCTGGCTCCGACAATGCCGCCCGTATGGCCGAAGCCAAACAGGCCTCCGAGCAGGCCGAAACCCCCGAACAGCCCCTGGAACATGCGCATGAAGGCCATTCGGAGCAGCATCTGGCCAAGTTGGATGAGCAATTGGGCGAACACCTGTTGGAGCGCCCTGCCGACACTCTTGCCCTGTATCATGGCCTGAATGGCCTGCCCGATGGCGTTCGTGAACGAGTTCGCCATCATGGAGGCGAAGTTTCGCATGGTGCCCATCGTTTGCTGCTGCTGGAGATTGAAGGTCTGAATCTCCATCTTGAGCTGTTGCAGCTTGGCGATGGACGCCTGCGCCTGCGCCCCACCGATGTTCTGGTGGAATTGGATGGCCAGGTTGATGGCTTGCAACAGTTGCTGGTTGACCTGCTGGATTTGCATGGCCAACGACTGCATGGCCTGCGTGTCGCCCTGCTGCTGGGCCATCTTGTATTGGGCGATCAGGGCCTGCCGCTGCTGCTGAAGGAGGGAAATCCGTTCCTCCATCATGGCGGCCTGCTGCTTGGCCAGATTGAGCTGGTTTTGCGCGCTCAGCTCCTGGTATTTCATCTGGATGAGCTGCTGCCGCTGGGTCAGCTCCTGCTGGTCCACCTCGCGGCCAGCCCGGGCGGCCTCGGCGATTTCACGCTTGCGGGCAGCCTCTATTTCGAGCTGCATGGCCTTTTGGCGTTGCAGCTCGATTTCCTGATTCAGGACCTGAATGCGTTGCTCCAATCCCGCCGCCTCGTCCGGCTGACCTTCGAGCCTGGCCTGCTTGAGCTGCTCCAGGAGCTGGGCGCGCTGCTTGATCAGCAGGTTCAAGCGCTGTTCGGCCGCCTGCGCCTCCTGGGCAGCCTGGCGGGCGGCATCGGACAGCTCGCGCATCTTCACCGAGTCCGGGCGGCCCTGCCGCTGGGCCTGGATTTCCATGCGCACCGTGCGCCGGATGGCCGCCTCCTGCTCCTTCGTGAGCTGAAGACCAATCCGGCGCAGCCTCTGTTGCTCGCGCAGGACGGCCAGCTCTTCCTTGAGCTTGTCCGGCTGAGTGGCGTAGCGCTGTTTGACCTGCGCGACTTCCTGCCGCTCCCGAAGCCTAGTGGCCATGTCGGCCTCCCGCTGCCGGAGAGTCTTGGCACGCTTCTTGGCTTCCTCACCGAACACCCGGACGATGGCTTTCGCCTTGGCCAAGGTATCCGTGGCCTGCCGGTCCATTTCCTTAAGGGTCTTCTGTGCACCGTAGAACGGCTTGCCCTTGAGGCTCAGGGCCTGCGTCAAGCGACGGTCAACGCGCGCACGCAGTCCACCAAGGGCATTCGGATGATTGCGCAGGAACGTCCGGAAGTCGCTCCGAAGGTTGGCCTTCATGAGGGTGGCCACCTGCTGGAGGTAATCTTCCGTGGACTTGGCAGTCTTGGCAGCAACCCGGAAATACTTGTCGGCCAGCCCGCCATACTGCACGCGAGCGTCCGCCGCGAACGAAATGGCCCGCGGGTCATTGGCGAACCGGCTGGCCCCGACGCGATTGAGCATCCCGCGCGCCGGGCGCACGATGCGCCTCTCGTAGAACTGAAGCTGAGCCTGGACGAACAGGTCGGCGTGCTGCTGCGCGAGCTGCTTCCATTGCGCTCGGAAAGCAGGGGTGTCGAAACCCGCCGTGAACATGCGGGCGATCTCCGGGCTTTCCTTCAGGAATTGGCGCAACATCTGACGATTGAGGCCAAGGAAGCCATAGGAATACAGGCTTCGTCCGCCGAACGTGCCTTCCCGGACCACCTGTGCCGAACCACGTCGCAGGTCGGTGGAACCGGTCTCCATGAGAGCCGTCTGTTTGGCCAGCTCTACCGTGACCCCTCGGTTGGTGTCCTGGAAAGTCGCCGAGGTCTTCTGGGCAGCAGCATCGATGGACGCCTTCTGCTCCTGAACAGCTTTCGTCGTGGCCTGCTGCTCCTGGAGCATCCGGTTGAGGGCATCGACCACCGGCTTGCCGGACTTCCGGGCTTCCTCCATCGCCCGGGCCAGCATGGTCACCATGCGCTGCCGCTCTTCGGCAGGCAGGGATTCCAGCTTCTGAGATTCCTCGATGATGACCTTGGCACCCTCGTAGGCCTTCATGGCGGCCAGCCGTTCTTCCATGCCAAGAGCGGACTTCATGGCCTCTTCGTAGGCCGCCTTGAGCTTGTCGAGAGCGCTTACCTGCTTGTCAATTTCGCTTGTGGCGTTGCCGAGGTCGATGCCCAGCCCTTTGAGGGCGTTTCCGAAATCCCGGATGGCCTTGCCGGACCGCTTGTAGGCCTCCTCCAGCCCCTGTTGCTCATCTTTCAGCTTCAGGATGCGCTCAGTGGCCTTCGTGGCCCCGCGCTCGTGCGCTCGAAGAGCCTCCTCGGCCTCCTGGACCGCCCCCTTCTGCTTGATGTAGGCATCGGCGGCCTCGATGACCCGCTGCCGCAAACCGGGGAAGGCCTCGTCGAGCCGGGCGAGGGTATCGGACATCTCATCCAGCTTCTTCCGAAACTCTTCGGCAGTAATCCTGCCGTCGGCAAAGGCGGCCAGGAGCGGCTGGAGCTGCCGCCTGGCCTTGGCGGCCAACTCCATCCGGGAGGCTTGCTGTGGGTCGAACAGGGAGCCAAGGAAGTCCCCGAAGGACACCTTGGCACTATCCTTCAGCTCCTGCGCCAATTCGCGCACGGAGCGACGCATCCGGGCTAGGTTGTCCTCCAGCCTGACTTTGGAGATTTCCCGAATGCCCTTGGTCCACCGGCGTAGGTCGCCCTGAGCCTTATCGTAGGCCAACCGGACCTTGTCCATGAGTTCCCGATGACGGGAGAGCGCCTCGCTCGCCCGGTCGGCAGACGTGGACACGTTCAGCAAATAGGTCACAATGGTCGGAAGAACCACGGAGACCGCCAGAGCCACTGGGTTCAAGGCGCGCATGGCTACGGCCAGCGCCCGGATACCGCGGCCCGCCACCATCGCTTTTCCAGCCAGGCCAGAGGTCCCCGCCATCGTGGCTGCCGTGGCGGCCACGATGCGACGCGTCCTGCTCGCCGCCGTGCCGGTCGCACCCATCTGGGAAATGAGCGCCCGGAAGAACACCACGGCCCGCTTGCCGATGGCCGCCGTGAAGAAGAACGTGAACACGTTGGCCATCAGCTTCCACCGGCGGACAAGCTCGCCAAGAAGATTGAGAAGCCCCTGGATGGCCTGCCCGAGGCTCTTCAAAGCCTGCTGAGCGTCCGGGGATTTCAGGACCTCCGTAAGCGTCCGGTAGAAGTCGATGAGGCCCCGCTCGGCCCCGGCCTGCGCTACCGTCAGGCGCGCCTGGAAGAATTGGTTCTGAAGCCTGCCGAGGGCCGCCGCCGTTGTATTCAGAGCCTGCGGAAGTTGGCCACCGTAAATCCTGTTCAGCTCGGCGGCAAACCCAACCAGGGCATCCGCCGAAATTTCACCCTGCTCGACGGCCTTGTAGAAGGCCTTGATGTTTCCCTCACCGTAACCAGCGGCACGGGCCATGATCTTCACGGCACCCGGGATGGCATCGCCGAGCTGTTGGCGCAGCTCTTCCATCTGCACCACGCCCTTGGCCGCGATTTGCGACAGGGCCACGAAGGTGCGCTTGACCTGCTCGGTGCTGAGGCCCGCCACGCGCGCCGCCTGCGCGACGGAGCGGAAGATGAAGCGGGTCTTCTCGCCCTCCAGGTTCGTGCCCTTCGTGGAGAGCGCGAACTTGGTGTATTCCTGCGCCAGCGCGCCGAACTCAATACCCAACTCGTCAGCCGCGCGCCGGATGAACTCCAGCTCCTGCCGGACCCGCGAGACGTTGCCGTCGGTGACCGACATCATGCGGTTCACCGCGCGATCCAGCGTCATCTGGGCCTCCTGGATGGACTGGAGGCCACGCAGGGCACCGAAGAAACCGCCATAGGCGGCAATCAGGGACAACACCTGGCCGCGCAAGCGCTGGGTGAAGGACAACGCCTTGCGGGCGTCAACGCCAGCGGCCCTCAACGCCCGCCGGAAACGTCCAGTGCTGACCGAGACCTGGTTGAACGCCTGCGCCAAGGAGCGTCCGCTGTCCCGCAGGCGCAAAAGCACGGCGGCCTGCCGCTGGGTCACGCCAAGCGACCGGGCGATCTCGGCGGCACTGCGGCCCGCCGCGCCAGCCAGCGCCCGTTCGGCCTGCGCCAACCGTTGCACCTGGGCGGCGGCGGCCTGGTGTGCCTGACGAATGGCGGCCAGCCTCTGCTCCACCTGTGCCAGCGTGGTCACCTCACCACGCAGGGCCTGGTTCGTCCGATGGATAGCTTCCCGCCAAGTGGCGTAAGTCTCCTTCTGCTGGAGCGCCTGCTGCTTCAGGCGCTCCATCTCGGCCCGCATCTCGGCGGTCGGCTGCTTCATGGACCGCATCCGGCGGGCCAAGCCAGCGATAGCCTGTTCGGTCTCCTTCCAAGCCCGCTTGGCTTCCAGCATGGCCCGCCGTTGCTTGTCGGCAATCGGCTTGGCGGCGTCCGCCAGTGCCTGCGCGGCGGCCCGGATGGCCCGCTTGGAGTTCTCCCACGTCTGCTGGAGTTCCTGAACAGCCCCCTTGGCCTTGCGCAAGTCGGCCTCGGCTTCCCGGACGCGCTGTTTGGCCGCGGTCAGCTCCTTGGCAAACTTGTCAACGGACTGACCCGCCTTGCGCGCTTCAGCGGCCAGCGTCTTGTATTCGCGTTCGGCCTGCTTGAGCGCGCTCTCCTTGGCCCGCAACTCCCGCCGGGCCTCCCGCAGGGCGGCATTCAGCTCTTCCAGACGCGCCTGAATATCCTTGACGCCCTGCCGTGCCTTCTCGTAGGCCCCGTTGAGCTGCTCGAACTTCTGCCGGGCGCGCTCGGCGGCTCGTTCGGCGGCCTCCAAAGACCGGCGCTGGGCCGCCGTGGCCTTGTCCACGTCGCCAATCTGCTTCCGCAAACGCGCCAGCGCCGCCTCGCGGGACTTCAGCTCGGCCCGCGCGCCCGTAAGCTGGCCGCGCACGGTGTCCCGGCGGGTGCGCTGCCTGGTCAGTTCACGATTGAGCTGCCGCTGCTTGCGCTCAAGTTCGGCAACGGCGGCAGCCGCCTTCCGGCGCTCCTCGGTGGCTGCGCGCGCCGCATCGGCTGCCTTACGCTCCGCATCGGCAGCCCTCTCCGCCGCGTCAATAGCCTTCTGATGCCGGCTCTGGAGCGCCCCGAGGTCTGCGTAGGCCCGCCTGACAGCGTCGGACAGGCGCGCATAGGCGTCCCGGGCCGCCTCCAGCTCCTTGGCAATAGCCTCCGGCCCGCCGCCCTTGAAGGCCCCCCGGAGACGTTTGAGGGTAGCCTCGAGCTGAGCAAGGCTGCCCCCGACGCCTTTCGCACCGTCGGCCACATCCTTCTGGATGGCCTCCAGCTCCTTCAGGGCGTCCTTGATGTTACGGAGCGCCTGGGACGCCTTGTCCCGGGCTTCGATAATCAGCTCAACGTCGCGGCGGCTGGCCATTCGTCAGTTCTCCTCGGGGTCCCCGCTGGCCGGAAGATACGACGATTCTTCCTCCAGGACGAGCGGCTTCGTCTGGAGGTTCAGGTCCTTGAGCATCTCCCGGAAGGCCTTGGAAGCCTTCTTGTCAAGAAGCCCACCTACCGCCGCTTGTAGCAACTGGGCCTCGGCTACCATCCGGGCGTTGTGCCGCTCGACGATAAGCAACACCTCGTCGGATAGCATACCGAGCGGATAAAGCCGGGCGTCCGGGTGGCCGTGCTCCAATGCTAGTGAGACCTGGCGGCGGATTCCATGGACCCAGTCGGCAAAGCCCTCGCCTGTTGAATCGTCTCCGCGAAACCGTCCATCGCGTTGGCGAGAGCCGTGAGCAAGTTTCCCACCGCGGCCTCCGACACGAAGGTCAGCTCAACGACTGCCAGCATGATTTCGAGCTGCGGGACGAGCGGCATGGACCGGAAGGCACCCATCGCCTCTTCGAGATTGCCCTCCTCGTTGGCCGCGAGAGCGACCAGGTAGGACACGGCCTCCGGAGCCTTCTCAAGGGCCGCCAGAGCCGCAGAGGATACCCTGTCGCCCGGCTCGGCCATCTCGACCAGGGACGGGTCCCCTGCGGCTCCCGCAGCAACGGACATCGAAAGGACATCCGAAACCGTGTCGTAAATCTCTTTCAGGTCGTCACGGTATCGCGCCAACGCCTTGGTAAGGTCGTGAAACGTCAGGCCGCGCACCGTGACCTTCGCGCCGCCCGGCAGTTCGATGGTCTTCGTGGGGAGGTGGAAATCCCTGAGAGCCATGTCGGAAACTCCTTGATGTTCGTTGCTGCTGCGAAAAGGGCGGCAGGGGCCGAAGTCCCTGCCGCAAGTCGTGAGCCAAGGGAGTCAGGTCTTAGGGAAGAGGTTCTCCGTCGGCGTAGATGGCCGCCCGGTTCGGGAGCTTGATGATTTTCACGGTGAAGGGCAGCTTCATCCACTCCTCGCCCTTCAGCTCGATGTCGCCATCCGGCTGGAACTGCACCTTGGGCATGAGATAGTCAATCTGCTTGCCCTTCGGGTTGTGGGCCACGTAGCGCAGCTCGCCCTCCACGGCCTGCGAGCCGGAAATCGTCTGCGGGCGGGACACACCCAGCAGGTCATAGGTGATGTCCACCTGCACGCCCGCGGACGTGATGTTGGTGCTCTCCAGGAAATGAATGAGACCGGAACGCGCATCCAGGTTGTAGTCAACGCCCTCCTGGAGGGTCGTCGCGCCGGAGTTAATGGTGGCCGCGAATGTCGCCGGATCGATGTCGCGCACGCCCGCCGGATTGGAGCTGGTGACGCCAATGGCGTAGGTATCACCGGGCTTCGCCGAGGCGATGGTCTCGGTCAGGCCGGTGGCTGCCGTCTGGGTGACCGTCTGGGCGGTGCCCAGAAACGCCATCGCCAGGTTCTCCATCTGGATGTCATCCAGCTCGATGCTGGCCGTGCGGGTAATCTGGAGCAGCACGCTGTCATCCTCGACGCGGATGCCCTCGTCGGAGTTGTAGTGCTCCAGGGTCTCCGTCTCGAACGTGATGTTGAAGGCCGGGCTGTTGCCGAGATACCGGAAGGCGGACGCCCCGTCCGGCTTCAGATACAGCTTGCCACGACCGAGAGTGTAGTTCGGCTGTGCCATCTCTCTTTCTCCTCAGATTTCGACCACCTCCAGATAGAGATGCATCCAGAAGTAGGCCTTGTTGCTCATCTCGTCGGGCGGTCGCACGATAGGCGGCCCTACGCGAACCGTTCTAACATGATTCCCCCGCCCAAAAGGGTCCATTCCACCATCCTTGCGCGCGGCCTCCCGCAGGCAACGCCGGACATCCTCCGCCAGCAGGTAAGCCGGGTCCGTCGGGTGATCCTTGTCATCGACCACCCAGCCTTGCACCAGCAGCTCCCATGTTCCGGCATTCCCTTGATTGTCAAATAGGCCGTAGGCCTGTTCTGGAGGCACCGGGGCCTCAAGGATGGATACCATTGGCAGCGGGTCGGTCTGGCCGAAATACATCCGGCCCCGGAATACCCTTCCAGAGAGGTCGTGCAGGTAGCCGTTGGTAGGCGTGATGGTTTCCAACGTTGCCTGAATGGCCTTTATGGTATCCAGCCTCTCGCTCATCCGAGCGCCCTCCTGGCCCTCCAGAGGCGATGAAACTCGCCTTCCATCCAATCCACGATTTGCGGCTCGATGTCCTGTGCGATGCCCGCGCCCGTGCGGCTGATAAACGCCTGATCGATGGATGGACCATACAGCAAGGTCAAACCGTTGCGCATCCGCACGGTATTCTGCACAGCCTTGTTACGAATACGCTCGCCAGGCTTGAGCCGGATAGCCAGTCCGACGTTGTGATTCTCGTCGGTCAATTCCAGACCAGCGCGCAAGCGGATACGGAAGGCCTGCGGAATGAAAGTCAGGCGGCCAGGTTTGACCCGGAGCCATACGCCTCCCCCTCGGCCCTTGCGCTCGCTCACCACAAACCGGGCCAACGACACCGGACGACGGCGCGCCCGGATGAACGCGGCAAGGCGTGCCGTCGTGGCCCGTTGGGCCAACCGTAGACGACCTGCGGACGGTGCGAGCCAGGAAGCCGGGAGGTTGATTTGCTCCCGGATACGGCGGGCGGTCTCCGTGCGCGCCCGACGAGCCGCATAGTTAACTGCATGGGCGGCAACCTTGCGCACCCGCTTGTCATCGAGGCCCGCGATTTCAGGGATTCCTTCAACGCGCACGGAATACATCACGGCACCGGCAGACCAACCGTGTCCGCCGCCTCCATTCTGCTGACCTCTGCCGTTACGGTGATACCGTCGTCAGGCTGAACGTGGTCCACCTGGTAGGCTTCCCCGGCGGTAACCGAGAAGATGCCACCGCGCTCCGGAACGAGGTCCTCCTTGAGAACGATGATACGCGGCACGGTCTCCCACCGTTCCGCGTAATCATAGGAGGTTCCCTTCATGTCGGCCAGCGGCTCCATCTTGTAGTGGACCCGGATGAAGACCTCCTGATTGGGACCGGAGGGCGGGACATAGATGGCCTTCACCCGCATGGTGTCGTGCACCTTGCGGCGCGCCTTGTCCCGTATCTCCCTCCAGGTCGCCATCACAGGATGTCAGCGTCCTCGCCAGCCTCCGGCTCGGGTTCCTTCTTGGCCGCTTTCTTGGCCGCCTTCTTCGGCTTGGCAGTGGCCTTCTTCTCCGGCTCCACGACCTCGGCGGCCCCGGCTTCCAACAGGGCCTTCAGCGCTTCTGCGGAAACCTCGAATTCCGCCCCGGCGGGATGCACCTGCCCATCAACGATGCAGGTGTGAATGGCTTTCACCTTCGGCATAGGCTTCTCCTTGTTCTCGATGGATACGGGCGGACCACCCACCGGGTGGTCCGCCTCTCATCCGGATCACGACAGCACGCGGGCGCGCAGGCTGCGGTTCGGGTTGATGGGTGCCATGAGCGGCGCACTCTGGGTCATGATGAACCGCTCGGACGGGTCTTCCTGCTTCCAGGACTTCGTCCACATCGGCACCGGGCGCAGCATGTCCACGTCCCGGATGGCACCGAACAAACGGTGGCCCTGGATGTCACCCACCAGCACGACGTCCTTCGGGTCCAGGAAGTCCTTCGTGGTGCCATCGTCGTCCTCGTAGGTCGCCGAGCACACATAGACCGGCAGGCCGGTGGCGATATTGCCGATGTATTCGTAGTCATCGGCGTTACGCACGCCGGTCTTCAGGGACGGCTCTTGCTCGATGCGCAGCGTGCGGTCGAGCTGCTCCTGCACCCGCTGGTCGTCCAGCATGACGTTGGCCGCGTCGGTGCCGATAATCATGACGTTGGCCTTGCCGCCGAACGGCACGTTCCGCATGATCTTGCGAAGCTGCGTGATGGACGCCAGAATGTTGGCCGTGCCGGAGTTCCAGGTATCGGAGCCGGTCAGGGTGACCGTCAGAGACGGGTCGCGCTGGAAGTCCACGACCGTTTTCGGGTAATCCGGCCCTTCCAGCGTGACCTGGCCGTAGATGGTCGCCTGCGCCGCCATCCACTCCCAGCGACGGATGATGGAGTGGCGATGTTCCTGGAGGATGGCCGCTGCGACTGCCGCCATACGCTGGGTCGGAGACATGGCCTGACTGGGGTCACCGCCCAGCTCGCCGATACCGACCGTCTTGCGGATGAGGCGGTTCGGGTCCACGGCATCCTTGGGCTTCAGGTAGGCCGGACGCAGCCGGGTGACCTTCTCGGCGCGGCTCACGACCGGACGGCCCTGCGCGGTGGGCACCACCAGCGGGGCCATGCGGCGCGTGCTACCCACGCGGTCGAAGTCCACATAGTCGTCGTCGAAGGTGATTTCATTGCGGAAGAACTCGGTCAGCCAAAACGTTTCCGGCGTGCCCAGGGTCTTCTCGTCATAGAGAACACGGTTGAGTTCTCCCGTGTCGTAGATGGACAGGTTGATGGGCATCGTTCGTATCCCTCTCAGTTTGCCTCGTCTTGTCCGTTATGGCCGTCAGATGGTCGCCTGCGGCGGCTTCTTCGACAGCACGATGACCGTCGGCGTCGGCGCGCCGTTGAACGCAGCCAGCTTGTCATCGTCCGTGACGAACGACGCATCGAAGTTCAGGGCATCCATGAAGAAGTGGCCCTGGATATAGACGGCCAGCGTGGTGCTCTCGCCCGCCGCCAGCTCGACCGGAGCGGTCGTAATGCCATACGGTGTGTCGGTGTTGGTCGCCAGCGCGATGGTCGTGCCGTCATACTGGACCACGGACAGCGCCGGAATGCTGAGCGGCCCCGCCGCCTTCACGGAAACCGTGGCCACCGGCGGCGTATCCCCCGCGATGTGGGTCCAATCGGAGGTCTGCACATCTCCGTGTTCGGCCCTCGCGATACCAAAATTGATGGGCATCTTGCTTCTCCTTGCTCGTGTTTCTCTCCTTGTCTCTCGTCAGGCGGCCCTGCCGGTGGCCTGACGGAACGCAGCCTTCAGGAACTCCGCGCCGGTCGCGGAAGCCTGCTCGCCAGCTTCCTCGTCTGCATCTACAGGAACAGGCTCGCCGTGCATCTGCTCCATGTATTCCTCGAACTGGCTACGCACCGCCTTCTGCTCTTCCTTCGTCTCTTCGGACGCCGGGAGCTTCGCCAGCACCTGACGGGCGGCGTCGACACCCATGTCCGAGGAAAGGGCCAGCGCCAGCGCCGCCTCCATGCGGCCTGCCTTGGCTTCCTCGCTCTCCACGATGGCCCGGATACGGTTCCGCTCCTCGGCGCAAGCCTTGGCCACGATTTCGTTTTCGGTAGGCATGGTCATCCCTCCTTGCGTTGTGAATGCACGATACACCGATTCGACCCGGTCAACGAGGCCGAGCATCTGCGCCTCTTCCGCCGAAAAATGCGCGGACTCCCACGACCGGATGACTTCCTCCGGAATATCCCGATTCGCCGACACCGCGTTGATGAAGTCGGCGTAGTGTCTCTCGATGCCCGCCTGGAGACGCGCCCGCTCCTCGTCGGACAAGTCCCGAAGCGCGGAACCATCGGCTTTCTGCTTCCCGGCATAAAGAAGCGTCGGCTTGACACCGATGTTCTCCAGCGCCCTCTGGAAGGAGAAATGGACGGCAATGACGCCAATGGAACCAGCGTGCCCGCTGGGTGTCATCGTGATGGTCTTGCCAACCGAGGCCAACCAGTAGGCGGCACTCATGGCGTCCTCCGCCACGACATGAACCGGCTTCACCGCCGCCAGCTCCTTCAGGGCCTGCGTGGTCTCCGCCAGGCCGCGCACCATGCCGCCCGGGCTGTTGATGTAGAGCACGACCTCCTTGACGGCATCATCCACAGCAGCCCGCCGGGCCGTGCGCAAAAGGTAGTCATAATCCGTGGCCTTCTCCGTCGCGCCACCCACCTCGCGGTTCATGAGCATCCCCTGAACAGGGATGACAAGACGACCGGAGGTCACGCGGTAGGGGCGAAAATCTCCGGCCAACGGGTGACTCCAGTAGTCCTCGTCCGACACCATCGGGCCGACGGCCAGCTCCTCCATGTCGGCCAGGTCTTCCATGATGGCCGGGAGGCCATCGACCGCCGTCGGGGCCATCGCCAACGGCTGAAACGACAGGTCGGCCAGCATCTGCTCAATCGACTTCGGCATCTGGGGCATCTCCTTTCCGTTCGTTCGTGGGCGAGCGTCCATCTTCGTCCTTAATTTCCCGAGGCGACCCGGAGGCCGCGTTCATCATCTTGTCGTCTTTCGGCTCCTCCAGACCCAGCTTCTCGAAGAGCTTCTTCTCCCGAGCCTGCTGGACGGCCACATCGCGCCAATCCTGACCAAGACGGGCAGCTTCCTTGCGGCGCGTGCTGAGGCCATACTTGACGCGGAGAACCGCAGCCTGCGTTTCCTTCAGCTCATCCACCTGGCCACGCGCCGCGCCAATCCATTCGGCCTTCGTGTAGGCCTCCATATTCAGACCGTCATACATGTTGGGCAGCTTGCGGCCCCTCATGCACTCCAGGCCCCCCTTGGACGGGTGAAGATTGGCCACCTCCTCGAACCAGCAACGGTAGATCATCGTGGCCAGCTTGTCGGCCACCTCCCGCTTGCGAGCCTGCATTTCCCGCCACACGGTAAGTGCCGCGGCGCGCGCCGAGGAATAGTTCGTCTCGGAAAAATCCCGCGTCAGGTCCTCGTAGGACACACCCAGTGTCGCAGCCAGATGACGCAACAAGGATTTCTCGAAGTCCTGCCCGACGCCACCCGGGGTGCCAAGCTGGTGCAAATGCAGCTTCGTGCCCGGATACAGGTGCGGGATTTTCACACCATCGACCTGCATATGCCTGGCGTTCCCGACATACTCCTGCACCGAGCTGAGGAACGCCTGTGCATACTTCTTCACGGCCGCCGCCGGGTCCGTATTCCCGGCACCAAGCGCCATGAACACCTGCTCGGCGGGAAGTTCGGATTCAATGGCCGCCGCGAAGGAAGCATTCACCACGGCGTTCTGGAGCGTCACCTCGCGGAACTGGCGAGCGATTTTCATTTCCTTCAGGCCCGCCGCAAGGTCGGAAACGCCGCGCGTCTGACCGGGGCGGCGATGCTTGACGATATGAAACACGCGCGGCCTACCGTTGGGCAGCCGCGCGGCGAGCGCCCGGTAGGTGTCCGCTGCGCCATAGCTGTCCCGCGCCCGGTCATAGATGTAGTAGAACTTCGGAACGCCTGCCTTGGTCACACGGATGCCTGCGCGCACGGCGTCATCATGTGCGAACTCCGGTGGCGTGCGCAGACGGAGAAGCTCGATGGGCTGGAAGGCCGTATGCAGCGGACGGTCGGCGTCCCGCATCCACTCGAAGACACCGAGAAACTCGCCGGACACCAGATACACGCCGACAGCCAGCCGGATGAGACCCGTGAAAGTCATCCGGCGCGCCGCATCCGGCCAGTTCTCAGGACTTTCCGCCCACAGGGAGAACTTGGCCTCCACCTCTTCCTGGAACTCCTCTTCCCACACCGGGTCGTCGATGCCCAAAGCCTTCACATCCGGCGTGGCGTTGAGGCGGAACCACGCGCCAACCACGCTGTTCTGGTGCAGCGTGATGGCATTCTGAACATAGCCGTCGTTGCGCGCCATGTCCTGCGCGCGGGCCTCGATGATAGGCCAGTGCGGGATGGCTTCCTGGTCGATTTCCTTGAGGGGAGGCGTCCACGTGGCGAGAGCCTGGGAAATGCGGTCGGCAGCAGCATACCCACCGCCAACGATGGCTTTCACCTCCACGTCGTCCCCTTCCACAATGATGTCCGGCATCTCACATCCACACGTTCAGTGGCCCCCCGATAGGCTTGCCTTCCAGTGCAGCAATCTGGTTGCGCAGCTCTTCGATATAGGCCTTGAGCCGGGAGGCGTTGGCACGAACGTATTCCACCCGCTCACCATTCTGGTCCACCACGACCGAAGCCATCTGCCCGGTCACCAACTGGTGGTAGGCCGTTTCCGCCTCCTGAAGGCGCGCCTTGAGTTCAACAAGCGTCGTCATGGTTTCTCTCCATACTGCGATTCGGGGCCATCATGCGAGCGCCGCCCCGAGGTCTGCAAGTGTTTTCTCCTCCTGCTCGTCTTCCATACGCCGCCGGAAACCCTCCTGGCCTTCCTCCGGCGTGAAGACGAGCGAGTTTTCATCCCATTCTACCGCCCACGATGGCGGTGAAGACCAATCTATGTTTGGGAGATTGATTTGCGGCATGAGGAGAGCCGCTTGCGTGTAGGCCATGAGGTCCCACGCCTCGTTCCGATATTTCGACGGTTTCACCCACACGCCGGTATCAAGCCGATACTCGGCGGTCAGCTCCTCATAGAACCAGCGAGGCAACCAGGACGGGAAATTCACACGCCCACCGATGTCCGTGCGAGCCAACCGTTGGTCTATGTCGTCCTTGAGGAGGTCGGAGTTCAACAGGGCTACCGGGACATCACCTCGCGCCTGGGAAAACTTGTCCTTCTTCTGGGCGTCCGGATAGGTAATGCGGACCCGGGGGCGGTCCAGGGCCTGTCGGGTCCTCGTGCGCGTCCCTGGCCCGGAAACCGTGAGACCGCGGACAAGGTGGAACCGCCCAACGAGGCCTGGCTCCCAATGGTAGATAGGTTGGCCATTCTCATCCACGAACACGTCCTCCTCGGCGTCCCCGAACCGAAGCCACCGGTAGAACCGGTAGGCGTTCGCCGTAACGCCTCGAAGGCCAAGGCTGTCACAAACGACGAGCTTGATGGCCATATGCCTCCCGGACCCATCGTCCAGCGGATAGGATTTCAGGATGACCTCGTCCGTAAGCTGCCGCCAATCTTCGTGAAAGGCGTGCGGCTTGACCCAGTAGTGCTCGCCGTCCGGGTCCTTGCGACGGGACTTGCGAATGCTGAACCGGTCGATGACCCACCAGTCCTCCATGCCACGTTCGGCGCTGCCGATGCCATGCACCTGCACGACGAACTCGTTCTTCTGCACGTCCACGGCAGCCACCAGGAACCGCACGCCCTTCGGAACCACCTTGACGCCCCAATCACTGGACGCCCGGGCTTGTAGTTCCTCTGGCGTCCGCGTGGACCCGAGTTCCGATTTCGGACGATAAGGCAAGGCCAGCGTGGTATTGGTGACCGCCTTGAGCTTCTGCTCATCACCGGTCTCCTGCCAGGCGCGCTCCGCCCGCAGATACTCTTCGACGATCTGGCTCAACGTCATGAAAGCCGCCGCCGGGCCTTTGAGCCAGAACGACGCGATTTCCGAGACGGGCGGGTCGCCGACAAGACCCTTCCCGTGAATCCATTTCTGGCCGTCAGGCACCCACCGGGCGTGCTTCCGGTTCATCTCGTTGCGCCCTGGCACGCCGTCCCGCTCATCCTGATAATAACGCTGGCCGCAGTGTGGGCACTCCACGCGGGCCGTCGCCGCGGCGCGCGTGATGTCGTCGTGATCATCCCACCGGACGGTCGTCCAATCCGGCTCGAAAGCATTATGGCACTTCACGCACATCCAATACCAGCGACGGCGGTCGCCAAGATTGTAGAGCGACAGAACGCCCTTGCACCGTGGGGCGGCATGTGCCGTTTCCGGCTGCGCATGGGGGTCCTCGATAGCGAATGACGGAGAGCTTTCGGCGACCGTCATGGCGGCCCGGCCAAAAGTCGTCGTGCGCTTGCGGGCCAGGTCGAACGGGCTACCCTCACCATCCACGTCGAGCGGCATACGGTCGTAGTCCGACAGCCAGACAAGCGGCACCGGTTTGCCCGACAGATTGTTCTTCGTTGGCCATGTGATGGTCAGCAGCATCCCCGACCGGAACTGGATTTTACTCATGACCTCGGACCGGTGGCCAGGAGCCAATCGGGTGCGAAGCTCCGGCGTGGATTCCAGCAGACGCTTGAGGCGGCGGACATGGAAGTCGCGGGCCTGCTCCTGCGTCTTCTCCACCAACATCATGTCCTTGGGGTCACAGATGGCCGTGTAGGTAAGAAGGTTCAGGATGCCATCCGTGTTGTGGGTTGGAATGAGGCCTGCCCCCACGAGGAACAGGTGCCGCCGGTCATCCACCATGATGCACTGTGTGGGCACAGATGGGACCGGCTCGATGGCCGCGAACCGGCGCGCCGGGTGCCACAAGGTCGCCGGAACGTAAAAACGCCCAAGCTGGCCAGAAGTAGCCGCCCGGCGGAGGTCCTCGGTGGTCACGACCTGATAATTCACCCCGGGGCCGCCGACATGGACACCCCATTGGTGCCGGAAGTCGGCCACCACGGATGAACCATCCTCCAGGACGACCCGGTAGCAAGGTTGGCCAGTGAACACAGGCGAGCGTCCGAGAACCCGCGCCGTTCGGCCCGATGGCGTCCACACCTCGTCCCCTTCCCGAATAGCCCCCAGGGGCTTCCAATCGCCGGTTGACATGCGCACCGGCGTATCCAGCGCCAGGGGCTTGCCGCACTGCGCCGGGCCGACGAAAATCGCGCCCGTGTATCTTGGCGACGGCAGGAGGTCCAGAAACTCCTTCATGTATGGCGTGATGGAAGACCGCCAGGGGCCGATGTAGCTGCCCGGGATATGCACGCGGCGGAACTTCTCCGCCGCCTCCGTCACCGTCATGCGCAACGGCGGACGAAGGGCTTCAGCGCAATAGGCCACAAGCTCTCGGGTGTCCTTGAAGTCCGTCTTCAAAGCAGTTCCTCCGGCTCGCCAGCCTCTTCGTCATCATCGACCGCGACCTCTTTACGAAGCCGACGTTCGGTCTCCTGCTCGACCTCGCTCATGAGGCTCGGCAGTTGCGACGTGAATGGATACCTTTCAGTCTCGATGTTCTCCATCTGCATGACCAGGTCCGTCAGCAGGGCATCGACATGCCGGTTCAGCTCCTCCCGCTGCTCGGGAGAAAGCCCTGTCTCCCGCTCCACGGCGTCCGGCCAGAGAAGAACCGTCGCACGGATGCGAGAGAACACCTCTACCAGCATGGCAACGATGTCCTCAGCCTGCCAAAGGCGGCGCGCCTCCGTTTCCACCTCGAAACGGCGCTTCATGGCCGTCCAGAAATGCGCCTGCAAGGTAGGAGGCAGGTCCGCAGGCTTCAATTGACGGAACAGCTCCTGGTAATTCAAGCGCAACTTGAGCAACCGGAAAGATGCCTCGGCAAGGTCATAGAACCGGGCGTGGTCCGTGCGCTTGACAGGCGTAAGACCACGAACCGCCTTGCGGACCTCCTGAACCGGAAACCCAAACACGTCGGCCAACCATTCGATGGTAACGCCGTGCTCCAGAACAGCCCGTGGGGCGGGCATGACACCCACCTGAAGGTCCGCGAGGTGCGCGCCCTTGGCCCGCTCGCGCGCAGGCTTGAGCCGGAAGTCTATGAGTGGGTCAGGTTTCTTCGCCATCGCCCACCTCGTGCAGCACCGTGAGCGCGAACACGTAATCCGACAAACGGTTCAGGAGAACCCGGATGTCGGACTGCGTGACCGCTGGCTGGCTGTATCTCTCGGCGTGCCGGATGGCACACCGAAGGAGGTCCAACCTCGCCCCATATTCCGTCACTGGGCGCAACCAGTCGCCAGGAATGGCATCGGCCTTGGCAATGGTTGCCTGCATCTCGTCCAGCCAGAACCCGGCAGCGCTTTCTGCCACCGGGGCCGCAATGCCGATGTGCTGCATCACGGCCTTCACCGCGCTCTCGATGACCTGAAAATGGTTCTCTTCCTCAGGGGCCACCAGTCGGGCATGATACAGGCGCGCCAATGCTTCATCCAGCCAACCGAGGGCATGGACGGCCCCGGATGACTTCTCCACGTAGGTTCCCCCAGCGAAAGTGAGGCCCTGGTCCCCGTTCCCCGTGGTTATACGCATTCAAGGTCCTCCTCTTCCTCCGCCTCAGAGAAATCGAGGCCCGGGACTTCCGCCCGCAAGGTCTCCATAACCTTGTCCTGCATCCCACCCTTGATGGTCAACACGCGGGCCACCCGGGCGTCATAGGTGTCCTTCGCCAGAATACGATGCATGATGACCTTCCGGGTTTGACCCTGCCGGTAAAGGCGGGCAAGGGCCTGCTGATACAGCTCAAGGCTCCACGGGAGGCCATACCATACCATCGTATGGCCGCCGTGCTGAAGATTGAGGCCGTGGCCCGCGCTCGCCGGATGGAGCAACATCATAGGCACCTGCCCCTGGTCCCAGCGTTTCTTGAGCGTCTGGTCCTTTCCGAAAACCTCACATTGTGGGAAGCGCTTCAGGATGGCGTCCTTGTCAAACTGGTAGCTGTAGAACACCAGCACCGGCGAGCTGGCCTCCTCCACGATGCTCTCCAACACCTTCAGCTTCTCGTCGTGAAAGAATATAGGGTTGCCCTCTGCATCATAGGCGGAACCGTTGGCATATTGGAGCAACTTGCCCGCCAGCACGGCAGGATTGGGTGCCTCGATGTTCTTCTCCGCCAGGATGGCGTCCCGGCGCAGCTTCTCGTAGGTCTTCCGCGCTGCTGGAGGGAGGGTAACCCAATGGTCCACCTCCACTAACGGCGGCAGGTCAAGATAGTCCTCGGCCTTGAGCGTGAAGAAAACATCCGAGATGCGGGACATGATGTCATCGAAGGCCCCGCGGCGGGGCGTCCACTTGGCGAACGCCGGTGGGCGCGTGAACCACCGATACAGGAAGGCCTGCTTGGTGCGTCCGAGACGCTGTCCGCGGTCCAGAATGAACATCGGACCCCACAAGTCGATGAGGCCGTTCGGGGTTGGAGTGCCGGACAGCAGAAGGACCCGCCGGAAACGGGGTCGAATGGTGGCCAACCGGTGAAAGGCCGAACGGCGTGCAGGACCGACAGAACCATCCTTGCGCTTGTTCGGGCGGGTCTTCATGTTGCCCGCCTTGAGACGGGAAGCCTCGTCGTAAATGAGGGCATCGAAGTCAAAGTTCCCCTCGCCAACATGGTCGTAAAGCCAGGAAAAGTTCTCCCGGTTGACGATGTAGATGTCCGCCTTCTTGCGCAGCGCCGCCTCCCGCTCGGCGCGTGTTCCGAGGACAAGAGAGTAGGTGAACCCCTCGGCAAACACCCACTTCTCGATTTCTTCCGGCCATGTATGCAAGGCGACCTGCTTCGGCGCGATGACCAGAATCTTCTTGATGCCGTGTTTGTCCACCCACTGGCGCGCCGCCCACAGAGCCGCAGCCGTCTTTCCAAGGCCAGGCTCCGCCCCGAGATAGACAGCGGGGAGTTCGGCGGCCTTGCGGGCCATCCAGTGCTGGTAAGGCCGGAAATCCAGCTCGCCGAGCTTTCCGGGGCCATAGATGAGGGCACGCTCTTCAGGCGTCATTGCTTCCTTTCTCCCAATCCGGATACGCCACCTTGGCATGGTATTGGCAATACGGGATTCCCGGCTCCTTGGGTCTCCCGCAGTAACCATTGCGGCCATCCGTATCCTCACGATACACCCACCGGCAGCCAGACAGGGGCAGCAGCATCAAGGCCTCGACAACTGTCGGGGCTTCCAGGAGCGGGCGGGAGTAGTCCAGCATGAGTTCCGTGCTGGCAACCACCGTCACTTTCTCCTCATGATGCCCTACCGGGGGGCAATCGTCACCATCGCAATCACCGTGTGCCGGTGTTTCTGGAAGACCGGGGGTCTTCTTCCGCCGCTCCCTTTCACCGGTAAGCCCCATGCGATGGAGCTTTCCGAGAACGGAGTTCCGGGATGGCTTCCCCATGAGCTTGGCAATCCTGGAAGCCGAGTGCCCGGCCAACCACAGCTCCCGAAGCTGCTCTTCTTCTTCAGGTGTCCACGTCATCCAAAGCCTGCTCCACTGCCCCCAGCTCCCCCAACAGATGGTCTAGACGACGTTGGGCCTCAAGCGGGTCCGTCCACAGGACCTTCAAGGCTTGCTTTACGGCGTCCCGTGCATTCCGAAGATGGTCCTTGGCCACACCTGCGGCAATCTCGAAATCCTCGGCCTTGGCTTCACACTCCCGTTGAAGCTCCTCCAGCTCCCGGACTGCATGAAGAGCCTCCTCATCAACAATCTCAATCGTGCCGTTCTTCAAGTCCACGGAAGCCGTCTCCTCGAACTTCCGGAAAAACTCGACGACCTGTTCACCCGCGAGATAGGGGCCGACGAGAAAGACATCCCCGTGGACCGTCTGAATGACCGGTTTGTCTCCCCTCCAATTCAATCGCATCCCAGAACCTCCTTCCCTTGCTCGACAGCCCGCACGACATGGACCTCCGCCCCTGCCGCGCGCATGGCCTCGATTTCCCGGCGCTGCCATGCCGACAGCCTCCCGGTGGCCGTCTTGAACTCGATGAACACCACCCGACCGCCCTTGATGAACAGGCGGTCCGGCGCGCCAACCCGACCTACCCACTGTAACTTCCGCGTGAACCACCCGTGGCGCTGCGCCCAGGCCACGACCTCCCCCTCAATCTGGACTTCCTGCATTACGAAGCCTCGCACACGGTTGTAGATGGTATCCCTTGGGCAGGACGAGAGTGCCTGACGTTGGGAGGCCGGGGTCATCCGGCACCCTGGCCGACGTGCCCGCGGCCCAGAAGGTGACGAACCACCCGAACCCGAGGCCCAGGATGGCAACGGCAACAAGCCACAAGATTGTTCCCCTCAGCATCAATCCTTCCTCAACTTCTTGCAGATGAACCCATCGCCGGACAAGGGAAGCCCTTTCGCCCAGTCCGGCTTCTGCGACATGATACCAACCAGTGTCTCCAGCGCCTCCTCGGCCTTCTCTTCCGGCGCGACACAAACAATCTGGTCATGGATGTGCAAACGAATATCAAGACCCGCCTCATCGGCCTTGCGGAGGCCGTAGGCCAGCAGGTCGCGGGCAATCGCCTGGACGCAGTTCTCCACGATTTTTCCACCATGAGTTGAAACACGCATCCACTTCCCGTCCTGCTGAGCCATATAGGTGACCTGCATCTTGCGGTCCCCCCACGGCGTCGTGACCTCTTCCCAGCGCGGCTTGTAGTAATAGAGGTGCCGCCCTGACGGCAGCCGGATGCGCATCCACCTCCGGCCCAACTCGAAGAGCAGCTTGCCAACGCGCACCCGCCGTCCGTCGCGCACGCACATCTCCAGGGCGTCGTCAAGGTCATACCACAAGGTCGTGACCTTGCGATAGGTGGACCGGAACACTTCCACCATCTCGGCGGACTGTCTCTCCGTGAGTTTTACGCCCATCGACCAAGCGTATCCAAGTAGGCCCTTAGCCATCTCCATACCAGTCGCCGGGTCTCTCTCGACGCGCCCTGGGCCAAGACGATATGCCGCCCCGAGGACGGCAGGCTTGGCCAGCGTTCGCTTGCTCTTATCCCCCGCGTCGCACTCGGCCTTGATGACCTCGTAGGGCGTGTTGAACAGGCGGGTAGCGAAGTCGATATATGGGTCCTTTCCCTCGGCAAACACGCGCAGGATTTTGCTCTCCCCGGCCAACCAGCCGACCACGCGGTTCTCAATGGCCGAATAGTCGGCGTCCACTAGGACATAACCCTCCGGGGCCTGCGCAACGGCCCGTATCATGCCCTTCAGGACCTCGATTGGTTCGCCGCCGGTCATGAGTTCCAGGACGGCAGGCTCATCCACGACCTCCAAGAGGTCCGCCGTCTCGTCGTAATGCTCCATGAGCCATTTCGGCGGGCGCGGAAGGTTTTGCGGCTGAAAAGTCCGACCGGCCCACCTGCCGGTGCGCATGGCCCCATAGAACTGGAACGCCCCGCGCAGCCTGTTTCCCGGGCCTATGGACCGTTCGATAGCCCGATACTTCTTGGGGCTGGTCAGGGAGGCTTTCTGGTAGATTTGCAGGGTCTCCCTCAGGAATGGGTCCATGTCTTCAGCTTGCTCCAGCGCCGCGGCGATAGTAGCCGCCCGCATATCCCGACCGGGGTAGCCTCGCGCCTGCGCCCAGGCGAGCATTGACGGCGCGTGGTTCGGTTTCGCCAACCCGGTGCGCTCACGAACGATGTCCATGAGGCGCTCTTTCTCGACGTCATAAAGGTCGGCGGCGTTGCGCGCCATACGCAGATTGATAGGGATGCCCCGGTCGTTAATTTTCTGGTCCAGAAACCACTCTTCCCAAATGAAATCCGGAACAGGTGGGAGGTAGCTCGCCACGAGACGCTGGGCTTCCACGTCGCGCCGATTGTATTCGCAGAACTCTTCCCAATCTTCCGGGTGGTCCTCCGGCAGGTTTCTGGTAGCCGGGTTCTTCTTCGTCGGACGGCGCGGCGCGCAAAACTTGCGCACGAGCCGAGTTCCCGTCTCCAGTTTCTGCTTCGGAATGCCCAGAGCCTTGCCCGCCGTCTCCAGCTTGCCGGGAAGACCTGCATGATAGGCCCGGACCATCGTGTCCCGCCAACGCTCGGTGGTCACGCCTATCCGCAGGACGCGCTCCGTGATGTAACGCTCGAACGGGGCGTTCCAGGCCTCCACAAGGACATCGTTGTCCCGCAGAAGCTCAACAAGGTCTGCCGGTGGCTCCGAGTCCTTCGTGGCGTCCCACTGGTAAATAGGACCATCATCGACAGCCCATGCGGCAAGGAGAACCTCGCACTCCGGGTGCGCACTGTAGGCGTCAAGGCCCACCTTACGCAGGTCCAGAGGGCAATAGGTCTCATAGTCCAACCAGAGTGTCGGACGCTTGATGTCCACGGCAGGCCTCCAATGTATCAGGAGGGGCCGAAGCCCCTCCCGTCAGAAGATGTCTTCCTCGTCGTCGTCGAACTCTTCCGCACCGAGGTCCTCGTCGTCGAAGTATTCCTCCGGCTTGACGCGGGACGTGGCGAACGGTTCACCATCGGCGCGGAACTGCACGGCCTCCAGCACGGCGGCAATGCGCTTGCCATACCGGGGGTGGTCCATCGCCCAGATGGTCACGACGGCATTCACCCAGCACCCGGCATAGGGACGCCCGTCCTCCTCGGTCAAGCGCACCCACTGTCCGTTGGCCTTGCGGTTGTCCACGACCTCCGGCGGGCCGAGCTTCTTCGCCCGACGGGCCGACAGTATCATGTGGCCCTCGTATTCCGGGCGGGTCTCCTCGTCGCCGTCGCGATAGCACCGCTTGGACATCGGAATCTTGGGGGGGTTGTTCGGCCACTTGTCGCGGATGACCCCCTTCATGGCCTCCTTGACCTTGCGGTCTTCCTCCTCGAAGTTCTCAGCGTCCTTGGGCAGCATGAAGACCGCCCCGTAGGCCGCGTTGTCGGCATCCGTGCCAGGTCCGGCATACGGCTCCCAAAGGTGCGGAAACGACAGCCTCCAGTTCTTCAGGACCACCCGGCCCAACGGCTTATCCGGCTTCTCACTCATGTCAGCTCTCCTTCAGTTTCGGTTTCATCGAACCAGTCCCGCCGATACTCCGGCTTGGGGCTGGCCTCGGACGCCAGGACAGGCTTCGGTTCGCCCACCTTGAGACGTGGGGCGATGATACGGTCGTATACCTCCTGCCCCAGCTTCTGCCTGAGCTTCGAGAGTGCCAACAGCTTCCGCTGGAAGCCCTCGTCGCCCAGGATGGCCTCGACCTCCCGCTCCACCTCCGGCAGGAAGTCCTTGTCGATGGTGGACGGTGGTCTGCGGCCAAGAACGACCTTCAGGCCCGGGAACTTCTTCCCGTTCAGCGCGGCCTGAAGGGCAATGTCATGTATCTCGTCGAGCCACTTCTTGATTTCGGCACGGTGGAGAACAAGCCGGGCCACCTGCTCGTCCGAGAGGCCTGCGACACCTGACCGCAGGGTAGGCTCATCTGCGTTGACCTCATCGAACGCCAGGTCCACCTGCTTGGCGAACCAGCGATTACGCTCTTCGCATGTCCGCATGGCCGCCGCCGGGCAGAACTTGCACTGCACCGGGCCGGGGATGCGAGGGGCGTCCTCCTTGCGGGTAGCCCTGGCCGCCTTCTGGATTTCCGGAACCTTGTGAAGGAGGTCCCGGACGGAAAGCCGCCATTCCCCACCGCCGCCCGGTGCGCGCGGCTGCTCGATGACCAGGATGGCCTCAATGTCCTCCGGCTTCACGGAAAAGTGCTTGCGCACCTTCTGCCAGGCCCCGAGGGCATACATGATGAGCTGCTCGTTTTCTTCCGGGTGAACCGGCACTCCCACCCCATATTTCCAATCGAAGACGACCAGCTCGTTCGTGGCTGGCGTAGCCAGGACCACGTCCGCCGTGCCGAAACACGGCTCGCCCACCAGGGTGGAGAGGTCCAGCCGCTCCTCGATGAGGCGGATGGTATCCGGAGACGACATGGCCTCAATCCATTCGAGACCCGCTTTCATGTGGCGAGCCATCTCCTCGGAGAACGTGATGGTGCCCTCGTGAACCTGGCCATCCTCGACCCACCGTGCCGGGTATTCCGCCCCAATGAAGTCCTTCGGGTCGAGACCGAAGGTCAGGACTTCCGCCGCGACCTCGTGAAACACGGTGCCCTCGGCGGCAGCGAAACCTGCCGTGTCAGGCAGCCCCTGCGTGGCAGCGATGCTGCCAGGGCAACGCATCCAACGGTGGGCGGCGGACGGGGCAAGCCGGGCGTGGGCCATCACACAATCTCCGCGTCCTCGTTCTCCTTGACGTAGAGGTCGTAGGCCTCCCGGAGTTTGCCCATGACTTCGTCGATGTTGTCGTCAGGCACCTCCTGAAGACGCGACACCCCGGCTTCCTCCAGCGTGGACTTGGCTGCGCGGAAGAACTGACGATACACGGCAGGCCCTTTCTCCCGGGCGGAGGTAAGCATGTTGGACAGTTCCTTGGCCGCCTGGACCTTGGGGTTGTCCTGGTGGATTTCGACCACCTTTTCCTCCGGCTCGATGTGGGTCTCTTCCGGCTCGGGTTCCTTCTTGGCCGCTTTCTTCGGCTTGGTGGAGGTCTCATCCTTCTTGGCCGCCTTCTTCGGCTTGGCGGTAGCCTTCTTCTCTTCCGGCTCGGGTTCCTTCTTGGCCGCCTTCTTCGGCTTGGCGGTGGCCTTCTTCTCCTCCGGCCCCGGCTCGTCCTTCTTCTCGGCCTTCACCTCGGCCATCATCTCATCGGCCTTGTGGCTCCCCTTCAGAGCCTCAGCATGGATTTCGATGGCCCGCGAGAATTGGTTCAGGGCCGCCGTGTGGGCCTCCAGAGCCTTCGTGAGGCCCGAAATAAGGGCGTCAAGGGACATGGTCTTCTCCTCACTTCTCGTAGTTCACCTCAATCCGGGAAGCCGGTGGTTGCTCCCCGAATGCTTCCCGGCAGGCCTTGAGAAACGCTCTCCGCGCGGCCTGCATCTCCGCCAGCGAAGCTGACGAATTGACGACGTTCAGATATTCATCGATGGCCTGGCGCAGCGGCACCTCGCCGCGCTGCCGGGCAACAAAGTCCATCCAGGAGCACTCGGCCCCGGCGAGAGAGCGATGCAGCTCCTTGGCAAGTTCGAGATTGCGGGTGGAAAGGCGGACAAGGGCGTCCGCGTATGGCAGGTTGGCCAGAAGACCGTCGAGAGAAGAAACAACTTTGCTGGCGTCGTAACCCATGAACCGGCTTCCCTGTTTCCGTTTTAACGGCAGCACCCTAGACGACTTCCTGACCATCTGTCAATCCTCAAATCAAAGAAGTTCAGATGGGTCTTCAGGATCCCACCATCCCTGCTGAAGGTATCGGTGGATTTCCTCTTGGTCCCCACCTATGCGTTCGTAGAGGGTGGTTGGAATGTAGGCATTGACGGTGCGACCTAACCTCGTCCGCACCCGACCGGTGAACCCTTCCACGTCCTCCAACCTGGTCAGCACGCCGCGCGCTGCAAGCTGGTCGAGAACCTCTCGGGTGGTCGCCCTGGTCACCCGTTCGTCGTTCGCAAGGACGCCAAGGGTGGGAAGTATTTTCTGCTTCAAGAGGTTCGAGGACACGACGGCCAGGGCGACCCGTCGGGCTTCGTCTCCCTCATCGAAATCCGACGGAAACAAGTCTGTCGGATTGATGGTCGGCTCGGTCACGAGGCTCTTGATGGCATCCATGAGCACCATCACCGGCGTGTCAATGGTGTTCCCGCTGACGATGACCTCGAACTCCCTGCGGACCTCCGAGGGCATCTGGAAAAACGGCGGCATGTCCCGCTTGTTGAAACCCTTGCGGGAAGCGTGTTCCTCCCACCGGTGGAGCGCCTCGGCCAGGATTTGATGGAGGTTGGCGTTGAACCACCCCCAATCGTAGCGGCGCGCCATGGTTCGAATGAGCAGCACACGCCGCTCGCCAGTGATGTCACGATAGATGGTCGGGGTGTTCGTTGTGCCAATGACAACGAACCCGCGCGGCACTTCCACGGCCTCGCGGGCATAGGGCATCCGATGCCGGTCGTGGGTGGCCGATATGAACGCCTTGAGAGCCTCCATCTCGGACTTGTGGTAAGATTGCAGCTCGGCGGATTCCACCACCACTTTGTCCCAGCAATACTCGACGGCCCAGCCGGGTGACCATTCATGGTGGGTCGCCGTCAGGAAGAAGTCCTGATCAAGGGCCAACCGGGCCAGCATCTCCGATTTGCCGCAGCCTTGTGGGCCACACAAGACCGGCATGTAGGGAAGCGGGATGCCTGGCGCGTGCGTGCGCGCCACGATGGCGAGAGGGAGGAGCCGGGAGACCCATCTGTGATATGGCGTGTCGGCGATGCGGGTGGTCTTGATGAGCCAAGTTTCGAGGCGCGACGTGCCATCCCACTCCGGAAGGACAGCCCGCATGAAGTCGAGCTGGGTGTTCCTGACGGAGGACACCCTCGACGAGATGGCAAGAAGCTGGCCCAGGACCCTCTGTTTGGACACCCCCACCATATCGTAGCCGCCCTTCTCGATGGGGGCGGTAAGAACCCTCGTGATTTCATCAGCAACGAGTTCGACGGTCGGGTTGACGATGAGGTCTCCAGTCAGCTCGAACAGCTGCTCTTCATCCACCCTGGGGTTAGGCATCCGCAAGTCCCGGTAGAGGAGGCCTTGAAAGCGGGGGTCGTTTTCAAGGATGAGCCGGATGTTGTATTCCGACTTCCGCGGCAGGCCAGCCTTGCTGAGGTCGAGCAGCGGGATGACCTTGCTGTTCGGGGCTTCCTCCTCATCCAGAGCCTCCAGCAGGCGCTCGGTGCGGGACAAGCCTTCCTCCTCGCGCAGCTCGTCCACCAGGCGCGCAGAGAAGCCCGGTGGGGCGCTGGACGAGGACGCCCGGCGCTTGTCGGTCAGAAGCTGCTCCATGCGCCGCGTCGATGGCCAGTCGGGGGGCGGCGTGCGGGCGTAATCGAGGCCCTCGTCCAGATGCCCAAACCGATGAGCGCGGACCAGGTCGAAAGCGTTCCAGAGGCGTCCGGAGGCCGGGTCGGAGGCATGGTGGCTATAGGCCCAGAGGTCGTCGTAGGTGAGCACACCGGGGGCCGACGAGCTGGGGATGTAGTGATACCGGTCGTCGTCGATGCGCTCGTAAACATCATGCAGGAACGTGGTTATGGCGTCGTGTATCGAGAACTTGCGGCAGAAGGCCCCGATGGGGAACGGCTTGTCCCGCGGGTCTTCGAGGTCCTTCGTGGAGCGCGGGGAGGCCGGGGTGTTTATGGGCGACGGGAGGGCTGTCAGGTCCCCGCCGAACACGAGGTCGAACTCCTCCAGCAGGTAGTCCGGCTGGATAGGTTGAGCCTGGTTGTGGAAGCGGCAGATGTATTCCTGGTCTGGTGACACCACCGGCCAGAACATTGGCTGGCTGAGGGACGCCGTGGCCTTCCAATCGATGCCGTCGGGGATGCCGTCCGGGAAGATGGACTGGAGGGCCAAGGGGAGGACGACATCCCACTCCGAAGGCGTCACGCCGCGTGTGAATGGAAAGATGAGCCGGACACGAGGGGAAGCCGGGGTATGGCTGCGGGTGGTGTGCAGGATGTGCGCCGTCGGCAGGGGAGGGCCATCGAGGATGTCTCGGGCGAGAGACGGGTCGTCGATGTCCACCGTGATACCCCACCGGGTGGCAACGTTGTTGTTGGACCGGCGTGGTATATGGAAGTCCGCAAGGACATAGTAGCCCGCTTTGGCCTTATCCTTCGTGCGGGTCGCTCGGTCGGCCTGGAGGTAGGTCTTGATGGGGAGTTCGGATTGCAGGGGATGGCGCAGGTTCTCGTGGAACTCCCCCCATGTGAGTTCAAGGCGCTTCAAGGCCGGGGACACCCCGCGCCCGGTGTGGAGGATGAGCTTCTTGTCGGTGAGTGTGTCGGATGCCGCAACCATGAACGTCGTCTCCGGCTGTCCCTCGCAGTCCCTCCCAGATGCCACCGCAACCCTGTGGTTCCTCCCTGCGGTGGACAACCTACGGCATCCGATACTTGGGTCAGTGCGGCATCTGGGACCAAGAGCGCCGCAGGGAGGAGCCGCAAGATTGCGATGGAGGAACCCTACCGGGGTCGGGATGCGTTGTCAAGAGGGGCCTTGAAAAATAATTCCTGAGCACGCTGGTCGGGAATGTTTCACGGCATTTTTGAGAGGGCCAATCGGGTCGATTTCAGGGTGGTTTCAGGGGTTTTTGAAATCGCCGGAAGTGGCCAGAAATACATAACTCCCTATAGAGGCATATGAAAAAAATGTATTTGGGTGCTATCTACCCTACGGTTGTGGATTATGGGTATTCTACCTACCCCAGGTTAGGGGAATATACCCATTACATCTTTTTCCTACAACTGCCAGGAATCCATTTAGTTTCTGGCCAGGAAGATATAAAAGATTGAAAAACCGCCAAAAAGGGTGGGCAGAAAGGTGGGCAGAAACTGTTGGTGGGCAGAAACTTAGTATCGTTTATAAATATAGTAGTTATGAAATCCATACTTCCACTAACTCTGGTGCCTCTATGGAAATCTATATGCCTGGTTAGAGTAAAGTTTCTGCCCACCCTTTTCAGGCCTATTTTGGCCGCCTGGAATTACCACATTTTCCGTGAAACAATTCTACATTTGTTCACCGTCGGCGGCCGCCCCCGGCGGGGCCGTTCCGAGCTTGTCGGAGGGCCGGTCCGGCTGCGAGCCGGGTGCGCCGGGAGGCCGGATGACTGTTCCGGGATGGCTGGCGAGCCGGACCTCGAGAAGCGCGGCTCGGCGTTCCCCGCGCCCCCGCGCACCCGCGCGTAAGGACCCGGAGCGCCCCCTCGATGGCTGCTGTCATGCATAGCCGGTTGTCGTTTTGTTCGCACCGACGGCCACACGGCCACCGACGGCCACACGGCCACCGATGGCCACACGGCCACCAGGGCAGGCGAGACGGCCACCGATGGCCACACGGCCACCAGGGCAGGCGAGACGGCCACCGATGGCCACACGGCC
>Ga0256832_1000322_pt1 | contig 29872 bp, 22 predicted proteins | sample 134614metaG_FD_190534 | JGI IMG/M metagenome (GOLD analysis project Ga0256832, IMG submission 190534) | Hydrothermal vent microbial communities from Lau Basin, Pacific Ocean - 134-614 | ecosystem: Environmental > Aquatic > Marine > Hydrothermal vents | place: Pacific Ocean: Lau Basin | collected...
TTCTCAATATCAATAAATATTTCATTTAATCCAAAATTTAAACGTCCTTTAAAAACAGTTTGAATTTTTTGACCCTGGGCATTTATTAATTCTACAGTTACTTTTTCAAATATATCCTTTGTCCTTACTGATTATCGGTATCTTCAGAGACAAAAATCAGATCTAAATCTCCATCCAAATCAAAATCAGCGATGGCTATATCTTCAGAATCTTCACCGGGTAACCTATCGTTAGGGTTTTTATCGGGAAACAGGCGCGTTGCATCTTCTCGAAAAACACCAGTTCCATCATTAAATAGTAATAGATTTCTTCTAAATTCTCCTGCAATTATAATATCTAAGTCCCCATCATTATCTATATCTGCACTTTCTACATCCATAGAACTTATACTAGTTGCTCCTAAAGGAATATTATTATTTTTATGATTAAAATAATAAGTTTGAGCCAGTATAGAATTACTTATGAACAGGATTAAAATTATTTGCTTATTCATATTTCTCTTGTTTTAATATTACTTAAATATATGTTATAAACACAACCAATAATCTTCATTTTATTATCACTTTTACCTTGTTATTAACTAGATAAAATCCTATTGCATTGAAAGAAGTCTCATTGTTTATCCAACCATTCAAATGCAGTTCTCAATACCCTATCTAAATGCGGTATAGATTTTATAAATTGACCATTTTTTGTAATTATTTCATTAAATTGATGGTCATAGTTGGGGTATGTTTTGTAGGTCAAATTATTTTTCTTGTGCTTTATAAATTCCAATTGGATGTAATCTGCGCTTAAAACCGAATTTTCATCCAAGCTTCCATTAGCAATATAGATAGGAATATCCAAATTAACTAAAAACTTGTATGGGTCAGTTTGGGCAAAACTAGCCCATCTTTTATAAGTGTGGCCCCACCACCTTTTTGCAGTGCTTTCAGGGTGTCTATATATTTCTGAATATATTTGAAAGAGTGAATCTATTATGCTCTGAGCTTCAAATTCTGAAATTTGCCCTCTTGATGATTTTAATCTAGCACTGATTATTGGGTCGAAAAGTTGGTTAAGTCCGTTCCCTCCAAATAACATTATATGTGTTATGTTCTTATTAATAGATGCTAGTTTTGGAACTACTTGAGCACCTTCAGAAAATCCAAAAGCTATGATTTTATCAACAAGTATTGATTTGTTTTTAATGAGTTCATTAATAATCAAGTTGGCAGATTGAACCCTCCACTCCAATGACATTCTTTCAGTATATTCTGACGGAGTTTTATACACCGGAAAGCCATGGTTATCTCTTCCTACGGAATCTGCAAAAGGAACTCCGGGTTTACTGATCAATAATATTTTAAACTTATCGCGTAATTTCTGAAAATCGATTACAACTGTCGATCCAATACCTGCATCCATCTTTTGAAAAAGAGGGAATGATCCAGAACCATCCAAATAGACCAACAAGGGTTTTTGTTTATTGATAGAATCTTTTGTTAAATAGTAATTCACTTCTCCTAACTCCACCGATTCCAATCTACGATGTTCAAATCCCAATGTTGCAGGTCGGATATTATTATATGACACCGAATTAACGGCTGTTAATACTCCAAGAATAAAAAAAAGCTGCTTCATGTTAACCTTTTCTAATTACATTCATCATTTATTTATGTGGAATGGAATAGAATATATTCTACTCATCCCATTCTCATATTTATTTAATTCGTGCAGGTAAAGTTGTATATTATCAAATCCCTGTCTTTTATTTTCTTTTATTCGTTTACTGGTAAAATACAAAGTATGTGTTCGAGTATCAACGAAAGGACAATAATCCATCCACTTTGAATTGATACTCATTCCCAAATTTTCAGAGTTACTCCAACTTCCGTTGTCGCTTCGATAACTGATATACAAATCTCCACTTCCGTAACCATCTTCTCGTTTGTATGCTCCGAATATTAGATAGGATTCATCCGGTGCGATAAATGCATTGTACTCATAACCAACAGAATTAATTGAGTCACTAAGTGAGATTGGGGTCATGTAGCTGTTACCATTCCATTCACTAAAATAAACATCATCTTTCCCTTTTGAATTTGGACAATCACAAGTGAAGTACAAGTTGTTGTTTGCAGAAAGGGAGGGATAAAATTCATCGCTTAATGTATTAACAGGAAAACCAAGATTTATTGGAGCTGACCAAACTGAATCAATATGTGGCCTTTCTACGTACCAAATATCATAGTCACGTACAGTGTCCAAAGCATTTATTGGCCGATCGGAAGAAAAAAACAAACGCAACCCATCCGGTGTAAGGAAAGGCTCCAAATCATTATATTTACCGGAAAAGGGGGCAATTTTAGTTTTGAACCAGTACTTTCCATATCCTGCTATTTTGATGATTGTAGCATTTGATTCATCCACGTTTTTGCTGGTAAAATATGCTTCTGTACCTTTCTTTGAAACACAAAAATCTCTAACATTCGGAAACCTGGAAATAATTGTCTGGAGGTTTGACTTTCTTTTATAGCGAATTCTCCAATTTAATGTCCAGTTGTTCCCTTCATCCTCCGTCGATTCCCAATCCCAAATAAATGAATCAGGCTTGATGTTATGAAATACCATTCTTAAAATTACCTGCTTACCGCCCATTTCAATCGGAGCGGTTTGAAATATTCTGTTGTCTCCTTCAATACTTCCAATAAAGTCATAATACCCTCCTTGATTATCGGCCCAGGCCTGATGCCAAACTTTAAGCAATGGATTGAACACAGATATACTGGTTCCTTTAAATCCTTTAGATTGTCCCTCCAGTATTCTGAACTGCTCTTCGATAACTTTACCATCGAGTGTTGCTCTTATGGTATTTGTGCCTTTACCGGTCTTCCCAGCTCCTTCCTGCCAAGACACTTCCCATTCCCCAAGCCAAAAGTCAAACCATTTGGCTGTATCTTGAATTTGTGCCGATGTCGAATAACTAAGATGGATTAACAATATTAGTATTATTAAATTAAAGTTCATTTTTAGTATTAATTTTAGCGTAACGATGTTCATCCCAAAATATTTTGTTTTTAAAAACAGCTTTTCTAAAAACCCCTTCTTTGATATAACCATTTTTTTCAAGCACCCTCATAGAAGCCAAATTGTATTCGAAAATACCGGTATGGATTCTGGCAAGACCCAAGGTTTCAAACCCATAATTCGTTATTAATTCTACCGATTTAGTGGCAATACCCTTATTCCAGTATGGTCTCCCTATAAAGTACCCAATTTCTGCTGATTTGCGATATACGTCACTTTCAATAATCAGTGCAATATTTCCTACATATTCACCTTTATACTCAATGGCAAACAGATTATTTAAAGCTGGTTGAGAACTTTTCTCAATAAAATCCAAGGCATCCTTCATAGTGTAAGGATTAGGAAAACCATCTCGTAAATTATCACTTACCCCTTTATCGTTGGCTAGCATCTGAAGTCTTTGGGCGTCAGATTTAAGCAGTTTTCGAAGTATTATTTCCTTATTGGATAATTGTATTTCGCTCATTATTTTGATTTTTATGACATGTAATATTTATAGCTTTCTTTCAACAAATTGATTACATTTTCTTCGTCTTCGAGCATTTCATCAGTGATAAGAATATAGCCTTTCATGATTGCATTATAAGATTTGAAATAAGTGGTGTTGTATTTTATTAAATACTCTTTTTGTACTTCTTTCGAGAACCTGATTCCTATTTCATCATTTTTATTAAAAGCAGAAAACATATAGCCATTGACAGAAGTGTGCGGCATGGTTTTTCCTTTACGCTTAAACAAATCACATTTAGCTATCAATTTATCGTAGAGTGCCAATTTTTCATTATGCATAGTTTCAGATATTTTTATTTTATTAATGGAAGTATTACGATAAAACGCGATCCTTTCCCTCGTTGGCTTTCTACCGATATTTCTCCCCGGTGTTTCAGGATGACCTCCCGTGCATAACTCAATCCCAATCCATACCCTTTGACATGATGATGATCGTCTGAGATAATTCTGTAAAATCTGTCAAATATACGCGCTTGATGGCTTTTATCTATTCCAATCCCTTTATCTTCAAAAGTAACCATCCCCCGGTTTTCCTCTTCCATTATTTGGATCTTCAAGTAAGGGTTATTCTCAGAGTATTTCAAAGCGTTTTCAATGATATTGTGAAACACATTTGTGAGGTCTTCTTCCACACCCTGTATTTGAACGGGGGAGTTAGGCATTTCAAAAATGATAGTACCCTGCCTCCGTTCAAACCGTGGGCGTACAGTTTGAACAACGTTTTGAAGGGTAGATGCGATGTCAAAATGCGTCCATTCCACTATATCCGTCCCGTAGTCATTTGCAGCCATTTTCAAAATTTTATCAACCAAACCGGCAAGGCGTTTAATTTCTATTTGAGAGATGTCGATGTACTCGTTTAGTTTATCCTGTTCCCGTACTTTATCAAAGGCAGTCATGGCTTCCAAGGTGACATTGACAGTAGAGACGGGGGTTTTTAGTTCGTGGGCAACATTGCTGATAAAATTATTTTTGATAGCCACCAATTCCCTCGACTTTTGAGCAGTACTCCACATAAGCCAAAAAGCTACGGCAGTACTTCCGATTAACAATAGACTGATGAGAAAAAAGGGTAATTGCTTGCGCAACAGGTAGAGTTGATAACCGGTCATTAAGATAGTCTGGTCATCTTCAAAGAACGAATTAGGATGGTATAAAATGGTAATACCTCTTGCCGGATAGACACTGTCTTTCGGTATCAAAAAACTGGACGGGAGTCCACTGGCCATCATTCTTTTCTTCAAATAAAAGACAAACGTAGAGTCTTCTTTTTCAGAGTGTTTTACAAGGGTGCGGAGGAGCACTACAATGGAGTCCTTTGGTAGATTTGAAGCTGATACAGGTAAATCCTGTCTTATGTGAGGAAACTTTGTTTCCGGTTTTGTGTCGATCCATATTTCCGAATAGTTTTTCTCTTTGGTAGAATCTGATGCTTGGATGTTTTCTATAACATCAGTAACATTATTATTAAGATGGACGCTTACATTATGTTTGTCTTCGGCACCCAGTGAAACCATACTTTTCAAGAGTAGCTTATCTTTTTTATCAGCATAAGATAAGGCCATTTGATTTTGGACATCTTCGATGAGCTTTCTTTTATTGTTTTTATAGGTCACCAAATTCCAATACACCAAGAAAGCCAACAGCATTGAAATGCTGGCGATGGATAGATTATTGGGTAGAGATCTGTTATTCATATTCCAAAGGTAGGAGGAAGCTCTGGTTTTATCATGATTCATTAACGTTAATTAACCTTTCTTTTGGATGCTTTAACCTTCACACTAACAAAGCACCAATACTTTTGCCGTGAGATTAGTACTTTGCGTAAAGATATCATTAATATTCATTGGTTTTTCAGTCCTTTGTCAGTTCAAATAGGGTGTTTGTCATTGAATAATTCCTTTGGTCACAAGTACATATAAACCATTAAAAGATTTCTCCGGCTTGCTAATTATCTACCATTTCATAACATAAAATTAAAATCATTATGCTAATTATTCGTACGACTCTTGTTTTTTTGGTATTATTTTTTGTGACTAGTTCTATCCATTCCCAGAATGCAGGGATCATCACATATAGCACGACAACCAAGCTAGAAATAAAGCTTCCAGCCGGGATGAAAGTATCCGGAATGATGCCTACCGAACATACTACTTTGACAGATGTCACATTCAATGAAAGTGCCTCACTAGAACGGGTTTCCGATGAAGCAGAGTCTGAGGATAAAGAGATAACCAGTGACGATGGAAGAATAAAAATGGTATTGATGGATTCTGGTATTGACGAAAAGACGTATCACGACTACAAGCAAGGCATCCGAATAGAACGAGTCGATCTAATGGGCAAGGCTTTTATCATAAAAGACAGCATTCGACAGGTAAAATGGAAGATAATACCGGAAAAAATAAAATATCTGGGATATGAGTGCATGAAAGCGATGACCACCTCTGAGGAAGGACAACCAGTTATAGCTTGGTTTGCTCCATCGATTAAAACACAAGCCGGTCCGGGCAATTACGGACAACTGCCCGGAGCTATTCTGTTATTGTCTGTTGGGAAAGATAAAAAACAGATTAAGGCGACGAAGGTAGTACTCAAAGATGTTGGTCCCATCGATGCTCCGGATGATGGAAAGGTCGTGACCCAAAAAGAGTTTGACCTTATTCAAAAAGAGAAAATGGAGGAGATCAACAATTCGATGAGGAAGGGAGGAACCAGGATTGAAATCAGAGGGTAGAGCGGCCCAAAGGTATTCATTAAGATAGGGTGATATGATTCGAAACTTGTTGTTTTTCTTCCTCTGTTGGGCATCTATGCTCTCCGGACAGCATACCATTAAAGGAGTCGTAGAGGATGGGCAGACCCCATTATATGGGGCAACGGTTTTGCTGCTTCATCCAAAGGATTCGACCATGAAATATTTCGGCCTAACCAATGAAGACGGGGCCTTTGAAATCTATCAGGTAGCAGAAGGACATTATGTAATACAAATAAGCTATACCGGATATAACAACCTTTTCTTTGATGTAAAAACAGCAAATGACATGGTAGTCGATGTAGGTACCAAAAGGCTTTCCGTATCCAATGAGATACTTAAGGAAGTAAAAGTTGTCGCGGACAGGATACCTATGGGATTACACGGTGACACCATCGTGTATAATGCGGATGCTTTTAAAACCGGAAAAGGGGCCAGTGTCGAGGATCTTCTCAAAAAACTCCCCGGGGTGGAGGTCGCGCGGGACGGTAAAATAAAAGCGCAAGGAAAGAGGGTTAAGAAAGTCCTTGTCGATGGTAAAAAATTCTTTGACGGCGACCCGACTATTGCAACCAAGAATCTCGAGGCAGAAGCAGTTAAAAAGGTGGAAGTCTTTGACAAAAAGTCTGACGAAGCTGAATTTACAGGGGTAGATGATGGAAAAGAGGAAAAGACCATTAATCTCAAGCTAAAAGACGGCTATAAAAATGGGGGATTCGGAAAGGTCCTGGCAGAGGGCGGTCCGGATTATCGCTACAATGCCAAAGCGAATTACAACCGGTTTAGTCCTAAACTCACCGCCTCCTTGATATCTAATATCAACAATGTCAATAAGCAAACTTTATCATTTAACGAATATCTGAGCTTTGCAGGCGGCTTGGGAAATCTGTTGGTGGGGGGCGGTGACTTTCCCGGTTTTAGCCCCAATGAAGGGCAATCATTACGAAAAGCCGCCGGAACAAATTTTAACTATAATCCATCCGGAAAAACAGAGATGACAATCAACTATATGTTTGGCCAAAATAATAAAGAAGTAGAGCGGAAGATGACGGCAGGTATATTCTCAGATGATGTACTTTTTGAGACAAAAGGGGAACAATCGGAGCTTGATAACGTATCCAATCACAGCTTCCGGATTTTTGCAAAACACGACATTGGTGCCGGTAAGAGATTGACTACCCGGATTCATGGACTGGGCAATACACAGGACTATTTTTCAGAAAGTACCACCGATTATTTGCAAAAAGACTCTCTAACAAACAAGACAGAAGGGAACCTCAGTTCGGTAAACATCCATCTAAGGGGTTCGGCAAAGGTGGCTTATGAGCAGGTGTTTAAGAAAAAAGGCCGGTATTGGCGAGGCGCCATAAACTATCAACGGAAGAGGGAGCGAGAATCTGCAGATCTTAATTTTACCAATGGATTATCCCCGTACGATTCAATTTTGCTACAACATCAAGTGGGTAGCGCCAACCAAAACGTATGGAATGTCGAGGCCACTTACAACGAGCCGCTCGGACATGGTTATTATCTGTACTCTAAATATGGCTTCGCCGATGAGATGGAAGTCCCCGAACGTAACTTTTATGACATATTGAATGGCAATGCTCAAAGAAACGATATGCTCTCCGGACGCTTCCATAGAGATTGGCGGGTTCATCAAGTATCAATTGGTATGAAAAGAAACCGGAAACGGTTGCAAGTGGATGGACAATGTACCATTCAAAGGGTGTACCTATCCATTGAGGATCGCGGCAAACCAAAGAAAAGTAACCCGGAATATGTCGTCTTACCATATCTCCATATTAAGAAAAAATTCAGGCACAATAGAACATTCGATTTGATATACCATCCGGTGCTCAATAGTCCAACTCTAATACAGCTGGTCACCATTCCCAACAATTTCAATCCAAATATCATCCGGTATGGCAACTCCGCTCTTCATTCGGAGTATAATCACCATCTGAACCTCGCTTACTTTGCCTTAAATTCATTTGATTTTTCACATTTGACGGCCAATCTAGAGTTGACCTATTCGTCGAATAAAATTGTCGAGTCATCCAGGGTACTGGATGACCTGAGTTCCGAATCGCACCCTGTCAATAGTCCGGAGTACTACGGCATGAAGACCTATATCAGCCATAGCAATTTGATTCGACCCTTGAATATGAAATACAATTTGAGTGTATCATCCGGGATGAGCCGTTACAGGACCTATATTAACACAGTTGAAAGTGTCATTACATCAAGCAATAACATTATCGATCTGAGTGTAGAGAATAAGAATAAATCCAGAATAGATGTCGCCGCAGGGCTGCGCTATAACATTGGATTTTATAAGAGTTCGTTACAGTCAGCACAAAACCAGGTTTACACCGACTACAGTATTTATACAGATGGAGTTATCGATATCAACGATGCAACACAACTGACCTATAAATACGATTTGCGCACTTTTAGGAAGAGCAAGGTGGGAGGCAGTCACGTCATCCATTTATTGAATGCCTCTATCTCTTTTGCCATCCCAAAATCAAAATTAGTCCTAAAACTATCCGTTCATGATCTACTCAATCAGGAAATGGGAATCCTGAGATCCGGTGATGTCAACCGGTTTTCAGAGACGCGAAGTATTGTCCTGGGGAGATATATACTATTTGGAGGTAGCTATAAGATTGGTAAGGTAAAACGGGAAGGTCTTTAGAACTCTGTGCGAAATAATAATCTACTCACTTCCCGATACAAAAATTGGAAAACACATAATCGAGCAGGTCGTCGGGGTCGACCTTGCCAATGATGGTGCCGAGATGGTAAGAGGCCTGCCGGATATCCATGGCAATAAGGTCGGAGGGCAAATCTTGTCTCATACCCTCGCGCACCCGGATTAAACTCTCATGGGCTTTAGTCAACGCATCAAAATGTCGGGCATTGGTGACGATGGATTGGTCTTGTAGAGAGGTGTCGCCGATGACTTCGGCATGCATAAGTGCGCGAAGCTCTTCCATATTCTTCCCATATTTTGCACTGATTTGAATTTGGACGCAGCCTATATCATACATAGGCTGAGCATCCATGGACAAGTCGGATTTATTGGCGACGAGGATGCGGTGCGGGATATCCAAATTCAGAGCATTCATTTCCTCTAAAGCCTCTTTTGCCGTCGTCTCAGAAGCATCATAGAGGTAGAGCAACAGGCTACTATTGCGTATAGCTTCCAGAGCGCGGTCAACCCCAAGGGATTCTATGGCGTCTGAGGTGGGGCGGAGACCTGCGGTATCGATGATGCGATACCGCACCCCCCGGATGGTGAGGGCGGCTTCGATGGTGTCTCTGGTGGTACCCGGAATATCCGACACGATAGCGCGATCTTCATTGAGGAGTTGATTGAGGAGGGTGGATTTTCCGGCATTGGGACGCCCTGCTATAACGGTGGGCACTCCTTTTTTGATGGCGTTGCCGAGCCGGAAGGAGTCTTTGAGCTTTGCGATAAAATGGAGCAAGTGCCCGACCGTATCCTCCAATTCTTTCCGGTCGGCGAAGGTGACATCTTCCTCACCAAAATCGAGTTCGAGTTCGATAAGAGCAGCGAAGGCGATGATTTTTTCTCTCAGCTCGGAGATATCCTTTGAGAATCCTCCTCTCAGCTGATGAACCGCCTGTTGGTGGGCTGCATCGGAGTCCGCTTTGATGAGGTCGATGACGGCTTCTGCCTGAGAGAGATCCATTTTGCCATGCAAGAAAGCGCGCATGGTAAACTCTCCCGGTGCCGCCATTTTGGCTCCATGGGAGATGGCCAATTCGAGGATCTTTTGGACGATAAAATCAGAGCCGTGACAGGAGATCTCTACCATGTCTTCCCCGGTAAAACTCGAGGGAGCCACGTATTTGGTGAGTACCACCTCATCTACCATTTGCCCTTCGCCGGTGCGCAGGATGGCGTATTTGGACGAGTGGGGAGGCATTTTATGCAAGTCGATACCGGGGGTCATCTTGGATACGATACCCAATGCCTGCTCTCCCGATAGCCGGACGATAGCCAGCGCTCCTTCTCCGGGAGGGGTAGCAGGTGCTACGATGGTGTCACTCGATAAAGTCATGCTACGTCGTTAACGGGCGATAAATTCCGGAGAGTAAGCGCGGATGACCCCATCGGTAGCATCATCCAGCATCTCAAATACGCGCTCGAATCCCCCTTCGAAATAGGGGTCCGGGATATCCATATCTTTGTAGTTGGTGCTGTATTCGCCGATGCGATGCACCTTATCGATCAATGCCCGGTCGCCCCTGGCCAGGGCGATGGTATTGTTGTAGTTGGAGGTGTCCATTACGAGTATGAGGTCGAAGTGTTTGAGGTCTTCGACCTGGAGCTTGCGGGAGTAAATACCATACAGGGACACGTTGTTTTGTTTGCTCACTTCATTGATTCGAGCATCGGGGCGCTCTCCTTCATGCCATCCGCTCGTACCGGCAGAATCCACTTCCCAAGGGAGTCCCAGACGTTTGATTTTGTCCCTGAGCAGCCCTTCTGCGAGAGGCGAGCGGCAGATATTCCCGAGACAAACCATGAGTATCTTCATCTCTGTGGGGTACGTGTTGTTCTTCGACATAATTATAAAACATTTTCGTATAGTTTACCAACACCGGAATAGGGGGATTTGTTGTGGTTTGAGTTAGTTATCAACGGCAATTAACGTATTGTTAAATCTCGTTTGTACACTTACTGTTAATTCTTTTCATACTGTACGATAGCATACGTTTTCCCTCTTTTATCATACGAAATATTATATAATCTCAACCAAACTATTAATATTGTGGCAAAATACAGTAGTTATGAGAAATGACTTTTTGGTTCTTTCTGCTCTTTGGCTGATTGCGGTGCCATTGATAGCGGTATATGTGTGGCCTTCCTTTATTTGGGCATATGTGTTTGTGATTCCGTTTGTGTTGTGGGGGCTATACGACATGTTTCAGAAGAAGCATGCCATCGCGCGCAATTTTCCCATCGTCGGAAGGACACGATATGTGATGGAGTGGCTGCGTCCCAAGATTTATCAGTATTTTGTCGAGTCGGACAGGGATGGACGGCCTTTCAACCGGTTGTTTCGTTCTATCGTCTATCAAAGGGCCAAGGGGGTCAATGATACGGTTCCCTTCGGGACCCAATTTGACGTATATGCCGAGGGGTACGAATGGATGAACCATTCGATTAATCCCAAGGATCCGCATCATATTAACCACGATCAACGGGTGCTCATTGGGGGGAAGGACTGCAAGCAACCCTATTCCGCCTCCGTGTACAACATTTCTGCTATGAGCTTTGGGTCGTTGAGCAAGAATGCCATCGAGGCACTCAATGGGGGAGCGAAGTTGGGCGGGTTCTATCACAATACCGGAGAGGGAGGCGTGAGCCCGTACCATCTCGAGCCCGGCGGGGACCTCGTATGGCAAATCGGCACGGGCTATTTCGGTTGTAGGACGAAAGACGGAGGATTTGATGCCCACCATTTCAAGGAGACCGCCTCTCTTCCCAATATCAAAATGATAGAGATAAAGCTTTCACAAGGGGCTAAACCCGGACATGGGGGCATTCTCCCTGCGGTGAAAGTGACGGAGGAGATCGCTAAGATACGCAAAATAACGGCGCATGAAGATGTCATTTCTCCACCTTATCACAAGGCCTTTTCCACTCCGGTGGGGCTATTGCAATTTGTGCGACAGCTCCGTGATTTGTCCGGTGGGAAGCCGGTGGGCTTCAAGCTGTGTGTCGGCAATCCTTCGGAGTTTCTCGGCATCTGCAAAGCCATGCTAAAGACGGGCATTTTGCCGGATTTTATCACGGTAGATGGTGGAGAAGGAGGTACGGGAGCGGCGCCATTGGAGTTCTCCAACTCCGTGGGGATGCCATTGAGAGAAGGATTGACTTTCGTGGATGATGCTTTGCGCGGATTCGGATTGAGGGATGCTATACGCATCATTGCTTCCGGGAAAATCGTGACGGGATTTCATATCGCACGGGCATTGTCATTGGGGGCAGACTTGTGCAATTCGGCCCGCGGAATGATGATGGCCTTGGGGTGCATACAGGCACTGGAGTGCAATAAGAACACCTGTCCCGTAGGAGTGGCGACGCAAGACAAGGAACTGATGGCCGGTCTGGATGTAGAGGACAAACGTCAGCGTGTCGCTCGTTTTCACGAGGAGACGGTGCACAGTTTTGTCGAACTCATGGGGGCGGCCGGTTACGGGGATTGCTCCAGATTTGACCGCACCAGCGTCTTTAGACGCATCGTCATGGACAAGGTAAAGCGGTATGATGAGATTTATCCGCCATTGCAGCACAACGAACTCATGACTGAGGCGACGATTCCGGAAGGGTGGAAAAAGTGGATGCAGACGGCATCTCCGGAGACTTTTTAGTGTGGATTGGGAGCGCTTCCCGGTTTTGTTTGGGGCATACTATTTGTCCGGTATTATCACCCATTTGAATAGAGAAACACAAAATAAGATGGAAAATATGGGGAATATTAGACATTGGTGCCTCTAATTCATTAAAATGTAGTACATTAGGGTTTGTAATACGCAAACAATGAACCCTTTGAAGATTTTCATACAATATTTTTTCCAGACTTTGTCCGGTTTTGTCAAAGCCCTTATTCCCAGATTGGAGTATCTGCAACCATCGTTGGTAGGGTTATTTCTGGTGTTTTTTGTCTTATGGAGGACCAGTCAGGGTTTGGATTTGGTAGCGGATATGAGCCAGCATTATCTAAGCCTTCCCGTTTTGGCGTATTGGTGGGCTTTGACGGGTTATGCTCTCGTCTTGTGGTTTATACCCAACCAAATTGTAAAACGACCGACTTCGTGGCAAATTTGGAGTTGGGCCTCCTATTCGAAAGAAGAGCGGACATTGCGCACCAATACATTTGGCCCTTCCGGCATGTTATACCATAATGAGTTGCTACGTATGCCGCGATTGATTGCTGCCTTAACCCTGCTGACCGGAGGGATGATTTTTATTAAGTACTTTAGATTGGTACAAGCTCCCATGCCAGGAGAGGTGTATTCTCCTGAAGTGTTGTTTGCCATGCTGGTATTGGGTTTTATTCTGGGTCGCAATCATTTTACAGACTGGGTGGAAGCCACTTACCTCAACAATGGGGAGCGATTGATATTCGTCACAGCCATCGTGTTTGTAGTCAGTGTACTGCTCCCTTGGGGGATAGAACATTTTTGGGGACAAAACGAATGGTACCTTTGGGCCTTGTTGTTATCCAATACTGCAATTGCATTGACCTTGTGGATGGTGTTGATTGTGCGGACATTGCCGAAGCCGGAGAGCCTGCGGTTTTCATGGCTCCGGTGGAGCAGTAGCCTTACGGTAAAGAGGGTATTTTGGATATATTTTGTGGTGCTTATCCTGGTTTATTCCCTCTGTTTTGTTGACCCAGTTCAATTGCAATATACCGTCCCCTTTCCGGCGGCATTGGTTCTTTTGATATTCTCCTTTTTGATTATCGTTTGGTCGATGATTTATCATTTTGTTTTGCGGAGTTCGTTTGCCGGATTGTTGTTGATGGTTATTGTCGTCCTGGCTGTTAAGGCTTTTACACCGGAGCGCAATCCCTACCGGGTAGCTCTGTTGCATCAAATCAAACAAAAGGAGCGTCCGGCATTTGATGCTTATGCCCGCCAATGGTTGGAGCGGAGAGCATCAGAGGAAAGCGGACCGGTACCGTGCTTTTTCGTCCTTGCAGAGGGCGGAGGCATCCGGTCAGCCTATTGGACGGCACATCTGCTGGCCAAGCTTCGGGATACAGTAGGTAGTACGGCCGGTAAGCGAATTTTTGCCTTGACAGGAGCATCGGGCGGGGCCGTTGGGGAAGCGGTTTACACAGCCCTCCAGTGGTCCGGGTCTTCTACAAGTCAAGTGGATAAGGTCGACGCCATATTTAACTATAATGATTTTCTCACCCCTGCGCTGGGGGTTCTTTTCTCCAGAGATTGGGGGTACAGCATTATGTCACATTTTTGGAATATTAAGACGGAGGAAGACCGGGGAAGAGAGATTGAAGAGACCTTTGAGGCTGCGGTACTGCAGAGCGGGGATGGCGTGCCCCTTTCCATGCCGTTGACTGCTGCGGTAGCATTGGACAAACCCTTGTTTGTCCCCCATGCTACACATGTACAATCCGGCCGGAGGGCCGTAATTAGTCCTGTAGAGCTGCCGGACACTTATGATGACCGGATCATCGATGTGATGGACGAGATAACGGACACCTCCGATATGCGATTAATTACCGCGGGCGTCCTATCGGCGCGATTTCCCTATATTAGTTCCGGAAGTGAGATAAAGACCGGATATCAGTTTGTCGACGGGGGGTATATCGACAACTTTGGGGCGGGCAATGCATTGGCGATGCTAAGGAGGATGTATGAAATAGCCGGCCGTTTGGGCATTAATATTCGCCCGTTTGTCACAATACTTTCCAACAACGGTTTCCCTGCGGAGGATGTCTCAGAAGTGCGGGATCTCAATGTACCGCCAAAAACCCTGGCTGAGTTGCAAGCCAACCGGACCAAAAATGAAATGTGGAAGATAAAGCGATACATGAAAAGCATAGGTTACTCTAACAATATATTAAGATTTGATTTGCACCGGTTTAAAGACAACGACCCCTCTGTGGTCTATCATTTTCCTTTGGGCTGGTATTTATCGGATCAGGCCATAGAAGGAATCAAACGCAATCTCCACCACGATTTTAACCGGAATAATGCGATTTTATTCGATCGGTTGGTCCGTTTGATGCAGTAGGGGTGCCGTTGCCGAAATATTGCTTTAATCATTAAATACAACGATTTCATGCCGGATATCAGCTCTTTTTCACACCTCATCCAACACCGCCCGAAGGATCGGCTACCCGTCGGATTCCAATCCAAACTCAACGACAATAAGTTGTTGATTGACGTCCACACCCATTTATTCAATGTCGATGATGTCCCGAGGGATTACCTCGGCATCCGGATGGATATTCCCGCAGAATTTTTGCGGACGATTCAAGCGATACTGGACGCTACGCATGTGGACGACCATCTCCTGCCGGCCAAATTCCGGCGTTTGATCGACAATATCCTATCGACCCCTACCCAATTGCTCGCTAAGCTCGAAGGGGCATATGCCGGTTACCAAAGGATTTTGGTCGTGTTGATGATGGATATGCGGAGCTTAGGACGTCTCAACCGGCACACGTATCGACAACAGATTGAAGCATTGGAAGCGTTGATGGAATTGCACCCGGATACGATATTACCCTTTTTGGCAATCGATCCCAATCAACCGGATTTTATCGACTATTTCAAGGAGGTATTTACGCGGGATAATCGCATTTTTCATGGCTTGAAATTGTACCCTTCACTGGGATATCTTCCCTCCCATCCCAATCTGATGGATATTTACGGTATATGCGAGGAAAAGAAGATTCCGATTACTGCACATTGTAGTAGTGCACTGGTCAACTTGCGAAAACGACAGCTGATGGTCGAGGGATTGGACAGAGCAGGAAAGGCTTTTAGAAAGACTGTAAAATTGCCTTCCCGCTACACCTATAAGCACTATTTCAATGATCCCGCGAGATGGATACCGGTGCTTAAAAAACACCCCGGACTCAAAGTCAATCTCGCCCATTATGGGGGCGCCAAAGCGTGGGCGGAATATCAAAAAGGAGCCAATGGTAAGAAGGATGGCAAATGGGTGCATACCATCAACGCCTTGTTACACGGCTTTGAAGGGGTGTACACGGATTTTAGTTATACCATGTACGACAGGAGTGCTACCCAACGGTTGGTAGAAGATATCCGGAATGGAATTGTCCCGGAGGATAAAATCCTGTATGGATCGGACTTTTTCCTTATCGAGAATGAAGGAAGCCAGGAGGAGTTATTCCGCCAGTTTCGGGATCAAGTCGGTACCGCACTTTTTACAAAGATGTCCCAGGAAAATAATCTGGCGTTTTTGTTTTAGTGATCCGTCAAACGTGTGGACAACGCTCCGTGTTTTAAAATGACATAGGAGGCACGAATGGAATACCATTCTTCAACGGCTAATGCTTTCTATGTCAGTATTGCACACAGAAAATAGAGGATCACAGCGCATCTCCCCGGAGTTCGCGGTATCGCTTACGAGCAGTGATAGCAAAGGTACTGTCCGGATGATCCACAAAGATCTTTTCATACCACTCGATCGCCTTTTCCGGGTTGTCCAGGATACGATCGTACATCCGGGCGAGTTGAAACATGGCATTGTCCGTCCGGATCGCATCGGGAAATTGTTTTACAAGTTGTAAATAATACTGTTCCGCCTTGTCATATTGACGAAGATCTTCATAGATTTTTGCCTTTACAAAGAGGGCATCATCGGCGAGTTCGTGTTTGGGGTTCTCCTCCATAATACTGTCCAACATGGCGATAGCTTCGTCATGCTTTTTCTGAAAGAGCATAAGCTCGGCACGGCTAAACCGTTTCATGGTAGTGTAAGACGAATCCAAACCGGTATTTTCCATGATAAAAACAGAGCGGTCAATGGCATCGTTGGAGATCATTCTCGAGGTCGCGCGCTTTAAGATATCAAACTGTTCCTGCGCCCAGTCGAAATCCCCGAAGAAATACGCCAGCAATGCATTTTTATAGCGTGCATCCTCTCCCAGTGGAGCTTCTTTGAAGGCTTTATCCACCTGTGAATACAGCAGAGTAGCATCCCATCGGTTGCCCTCTATCAAATAGAGGTCTGCCAGCTTCAGCTTGGCCTTAGCCAACAGACGCCGGTCCAGTCCTTGGTATTGGATAAATTTTTCCAATAACTCGACAGGACGCTTATACTTATGCATATAAAAGGTCTGCAAATCCACCAAGTCCAGCACAAATTGCGCCGTTCGACCGTTAATTCCTTGCTCTTCGATAAATCTTTCGTACTCCGACTCCAGTGTGTCGAGGTCCTCGATACGGTACATTGGATCGTCCGTTATGGCCTTTCTGCGCGTATCCATTGAAGCGATCTTAGCATCGATATAGTATGGATTGCCCTTTCCTTTTTCCTCTGTGATATAGGCATACGAATGGAGGGCCGCATCGTACTGCTTCTCCGTCTCGGCGATCTTGCCCAATAAATATACATCTTGGCCATTGCCATTGGTCCGCCGGTCCAAGGCTGTCGCCTGCTCTAATGCCTTGTCGTACAAACCGCGCCTGACATACAACCATTCGAGTATGCGTGGGTAGAGTATCGATTCCGGATGATCCTGCAACCGGGTGTACAACTCCATCTCCAAATCGTCGAGGTCCTCTTCGTCGAGATACCGCGAAAAGTTTTGCTTTACTTGTGCAAGACTCTTGGGCTGAAAATCGAGGTAATCCAAATACGCCCGGATCATCCCGGGTTTATCTCCTGTCGATCGATATAAATTGGCGATATTGTAAGCAAAATAATTGGGCTTATTGAGGAGTTTTTCCCCTTTGCGATACACGTCTATAGCCAGATCCGTTTTGCGTTGCGATATGAATGCATTGGCCAGCCGCGAGATAGCACTATAACTGGATGACATCTCATCGATGGCTTTGCGAAACCATTTCTTCGCCTCTTTTTCATCTCCTCGCTTCTCCAGTAATCCCCCGAGCGTGACGTACAGTGACTTGCGATCCGGATGTCGTTTGAGCTCCTTGCGAATCGCTTTCTCGGCCTTTTCATACTGCTCTGCCAACATCAGTGACTGGATATAGCGGTTGAAATACACGGTACTCTTGGACGACTGCCGATACATCTTGAGGTACAACTCAGCGGCCTTTTCATACTCCCCATTCATATAATAGCTATTGGCCAGTTTGTGGGTTTGGCCAAACCCATTCAGGCGGAGAAATATCAAAAAGATTACGATAATCCAACTTCGATATGAAATGCTTATTTTCATGTAGATATTTTCTGTTTCGTTAAAATGTTGAGCTCACTTGCTCCAAACGGCTTATTGGTCAGATATGAAATGGTGATTAACAAAAAACGAGGCCAAGTGAATAGTTATTTTCTACGAAACACTCTAAACTTCCAATCCTTCAAAAGATCCATCGCAAGCGCTTTATCTCCCCAATACCTTATGCATTTCTTCTACCGATTGTTTTTCGGTTTTATCCTGGCCGGCAATTGCATTTCGGTTTTTCCATATGTCGATACCGGCAAAGATAGCCGCTCGCATGGAGGTCGGATTGGCTATATTCTTGCCGGCGATATCCATTGCTGCACCATGGTCCGGAGAAGTACGCACTACCGGCAACCCGGCGGTGTAATTGACTCCATCGTGAAAAGCCAATATTTTGAAGGGAATCAATCCTTGATCGTGATACATCGCCAGAACCGCATCAAATTTACGGAATGCCATAGATCCGAAAAAACCATCGGAAGCAAAAGGTCCGTAAACCAATGCACCTTTCTTTTTCATTTCAATAATGACCGGTCGAAGAATCTCTTGCTCTTCGTATCCGATGACGCCTTCATCTCCTGCGTGGGGATTGAGCCCCAGGATGGCTATAATTGGCTTCTCCTTTCCAAAATCCTTCTTCAATGCATGTATTGTCTGCCGGATTCGTTTTCTCACGAGGTCCGATGTAATCTGGGAAGAGACTTCAGAAAGCGGAATGTGTGCAGTCAACATACAGACCTTCAAATCATCATGGGCCATCATCATCATGACGTCCTCCACTTCAAAAGCATTCTGTAAATATTCGGTATGTCCCGGATACCCAAAACCCGCTAACTCCATACTCTTTTTATGGATGGGCCCGGTTACCAGGATATCGACATTTCCGTCTTTCAGGTCTTCTACCGCTCGATCCAAAGCATACATCGCATACTGGCCCCCTTCTTTTGAGACTGTGCCTAGCTGAATGGTCGCGGTCTCCTCCCAGCAATTCACTACATTGATATGACCATTGCGGGCTTTGGAGCCATCGGGGACCGTCTGAAATTTTAAATCCTGTGCTTCTATGACATTCTTGTGGTAGGCCACGGTCTTGGCCGAAGCGTAAATAACCGGTATAAAATGTTGTAACACGCGCTTGTCTGTCAAGACCTTAAGCGTCACCTCGGGACCAATCCCATTGATGTCTCCGAGAGTTATGGCAATTTTTGGTTTTTTGTTATTCATATTTTTCGATAATATTTTTATAAGGATTGAAATGGGGTAGAATCTGTCTCAGGATACAATAACTCCTTCTTCACTGACCTTTAAACCGTCTTAGTAGTGCGAATAGTGCCAATACCGTCGAAAAAGATTAAAGTCATCCCGTTTTATGGTCCAAATAACCCTTCATGATGCATTACAAATGTGAAGTAATATCCATTCCCTTCTGTCTCCGAAGAGCTTCACCCCGCGAAGATAACAATAGATTCAACCTTTTAATCGCTTAGTTGTTTTCTGTTGTAGTATTCAAGCCGCCAAGGTAATTAAAATCGCGGATTAATAGAACTACATGAAGGCAAAGAAATCTTTTGGCCAGCATTTTCTCATCGATCGATCCCTATCCGAAGATATCGCAAGACAGGTTACGAGAGATGCTGAGTATGACATACTTCTAGAAGTCGGACCGGGCAAAGGAGCCTTGACCGAGCATCTTATGAGAGAAACAAGAAAACCCTTCTTTGCGGTCGAAGCAGATAAGGATATGATTCGTTATTTGAGCCATAAATATCCGGACTGGAAGGGGTTGCTCCCTATGGATTTTTTAAAATTGGACTTTAGCGATTTTTTCGTGAATAAATCCATCGGCATCGTTGGTAACTTCCCCTATAACATCTCCTCCCAAATCGTCTTCCGGATGTTGGATAACAGGGAGCAAATACCGGTTATGATTGGTATGTTTCAGAGGGAAATGGCCAAACGCATCATCTCTCCACCCGGATCAAAGGACTATGGTGTGATCAGTGTTCTCACCCAATTGTACTATGAAGGAACACTTATGTTTGAAGTTCCACCCCACTCATTTTCCCCTCCTCCCAAGGTACACTCACAGGTCATCCGCTTGCAGCGCAATGAAAGGAAGGAGCTTCCATGTGACTACAATCGACTCAAGAATATCGTCAAAACCACCTTTAGTCAACGGAGAAAAATGTTGCGCAATACCCTTCGTTCTATCATCCCAGACCTCGACAAAATCCCTAAGGAATACCTCACGATGCGTCCGGAGCAACTTTCGGTCGAAGACTTTATTCGCCTCGCCTGCATCATCCAATCCTAATGCATACCAAAAATTATTTTGGGATAGTGCTATCCCCATCTCCCTCTTCCCTTTCCTTGGCATATTCAAACCCTTGGGCCCACCATTGTCGCATCTGGCGGGGGATAAACAGCAGGGGATTGCTGGTCAAGGCTACAGGAGTATGGTAGTAGGTAATATTGATCGGATGCTGAATCGATTCCAATAGGGCGATATATTTCTCACTCTGAATATGCTGTTCTATCATGAAATCTCCCACGCGCAAAAAGAGATCAAAGGCATTGTCAATCGGTGCTTTATCCTTCATGGGATGCTTGGGATTGAGTACGATAACATCGATTTCCGTAGCGCCAGCATCTATCGCCACTTCTATCGGAATATAGCTCCCGAATCCTCCATCCCCATACTCGCATTTATTGATCTTAGAAAGTGTCATAAAAGGCACAAAATTGGCCGATCGCCACATCCAATCCGCAAATTCCTCTGGAGTAGAGTCCCGCAGAAACTTGTTCTCCAATACATTGAAAGTAAAATTTGATACCGTGACTACCACCCTTTTGTCGCGCTGCTTTATCAGACGATACATCTCTTCATTGATATGCTTTCTCAGTAGTTTTCTCAAGTGATAGGACTCTCCAAATGTCTTCCTGCCTTTGGCAAACTGTTTGAGGATGCCCATGTGATTGATTCTCGTATCGTACTCTCCATTTTTGCAGATGACCTTAAAGGGGTGCACACTAAAAATATCACTTTGGGTGGTATTGTGAAATATTTCTTTAATGGTATCCAGCTTACCGGCTGCGAGAAATGGAATCAGCAATGCCCCGGCAGAAGTGCCGGCAAAAAAATCGTAAGTGCGCCCGGCATGAAGTATCAAATACTCCGCCACTCCGCCAGCAAACGCAGCCTTCGAACCTCCTCCTGAAATTACCAATGCACGCATAAATATGGTCTTTACGTTCTCCTGTGTCCACGAATTAACTCGTGAGGTGTTTAAACAGCTCGATTGATTGTACAAGTATGAAGCACTCCATCGTAATATCTAACGTGTATTTTCCCGTATTGGTGCGTTTATTGGGTATGAAATGGTTGAGTTTGTCGCACAAAATAGGATGTTGAGCAAGAATAGTTTCGATAATTGTCCTGTAGCCCTCCTTTGATGCCGGAAATGATGTAATTTTGACCGATAATAACATATACGCAAAAAATGGACTTATCAGCATTGAGGACGGAGTATAGAAAAGCCATTCTGGATCCGGAAAAAGCACTTAAAGACCCATTCAAACAATTTGAAAAATGGTTTGATGAAGCCTCCAGAAGCCAGATTCCCGAGCCCAATGCCATGTGCCTATCAACTGTTTCCTTGGAGCACAAACCGAGTTCGAGGATGGTCCTTCTCAAATACTACGACGAGAAGGGGTTTGTGTTTTTTACCAATTATCGTAGCCGGAAAGCCTTGGAGATTCAAAACAATCCCTCAGTGGCCTTGCTGTTCTTTTGGCAACCTCTCGAAAGGCAAATCCGTATCGAAGGGCAGGCAGAAAAAATTTCTACTGCAGCCTCCTTCAAATATTTTGCTTCTCGACCGAGAGGTAGCCAAATCGGCGCTTGGGTGTCTCCACAGAGTAGCACCCTATCGAGTAAAAAAATACTTCTGGCAAAATTTGAAGAAATGAAACGCAGGTTTGCCAATGGTAAGATTCCACTCCCGGATCATTGGGGAGGATATCGTATAGTACCGGATACTTTCGAATTCTGGCAGGGGAGAGAAAACCGGCTACACGACCGCCTCCTGTATAAACGTACACTAAACAAATGGCAACAAGAATTACTCGCCCCTTAAACCACGCAGCTATTAAAACAAAGCAACTATTATCCCGGTTTTTCTCAGGCGAAACCCTCAATCTAAAAGTCGCCGTTTTTCTGATCTTACTTGAAGTGACATTGGGAATATTGGGATATGTATTTTTCGAGCGTTACACCTGGGTGGAAGCGTTCTATATGACCATTATAACGATTTCTACGGTAGGATATGGAGAGATACATCCCCTCTCCTCCCAAGGGCAATTATTCACAAGTGTATTGATTCTAGTAAACTTGGTAATATTTGCCTATACCGCTTCTGCTTTTACCTATTACATCGTTCAGGGAGCCTTTTTCATCAAACTCAAACGAAGAGATATGGATAAAAAAATCAAAGTACTTCGCAATCACGTCATTCTTGCCGGTTTTGGCCGGTTTGGCGATGAAGTTGCAGAACAATTGCGGCTAATGGAGGTTCCTTTTGTCATCATCGAGAAGGATGAGCACATCATCCGGGCTATGGATATATCCAAAAATTTACTCTACATCCATGGTGATGCAACGGAGGACGAAGTGTTGATAGAAGCCGGAATCAAACACGCCAGTGCTATTATTACTGCCGTTCACGATGACACCTCCAATATGTACACGGTACTAAGTGCCCGTCAACTCCAACCACAGATCAATATCATTAGTCGAGCTCAAACGGCTAAGGCCGCTAGAAAGCTCAAACTTGCCGGTGCTTCTCATGTCGTACTTCCCAAGCAAATTGGAGGATTTTATATGGCGGCCCTCGTCACCAAACCGGATGCAGTGGAGTTCTTTTCATACCTCACCAATAAATCTAATGCTGATATTTCATTTGAAGAGTATCATTATGACGAACTCCCGGATTCTTTTAAGAATAAAACCTTGCAATCCATCCGGTTTAGAAAGCGCACCGGGGTCAATGTCATAGCTTATCGAAATCCGGAAGGGCGATTTGTTGTCAACCCACCTCCGGACTTGATTATTGCTCCCAATACATCCATCATTGTCATTGGTTCAAGGGATCAGATCGACAAAATGCTTCAGTTTTGCCCAAAAATAAAAAAGAATCAGTGAAACATGCGAATGGATAAGTAGAATAAAACTACCTTGCAGCCTTATTATGTAATCCGGTGCTTTTACCGGGATTTTTAATTTTTTAATATTTTAATTATGAATATTTTTGTAGCAAAACTGGGTCGCAATACGACTTCAGATGACTTGAACGCATTGTTCAGCCAGTATGGTGAGGTAACATCCACTAAAGTAATTATGGACCATGAAACGGGATACTCCAAGAGATACGGTTTCGTAGAAATGGCCAATGACGACGAAGCCTATAAGGCCATCGAAGACTTGAACGATTCTGAGTTTGACGGAAGTAATATCGTTGTAAAGAAATCTACACCGAGAGGATAATCCTCCGGTTAAAATTGTACCGAAAGCACCCCATGGGGTGCTTTTTTTTGCTCTTTATAGTAATTTCATTAAGAAATATGGATGCGTCCCTCTATCGCCTCACTCAAGAAAAATGGACTCCCACGTAAAAATGCTCTTTGAAAACTTCATGATGAAGACATCAAATCTATCAAAACTTTCTTCTCACGAATAAGCACATTTACCATTTTGTCCTCGATGAATTGAGCCAGGAATTGGCCATCTTGATGTACTGTCCCCTTGTAAATCCACAAGCACATCCGTAATAAGACATAATGTTACCTACGTCCGGACGGTAATAATCCCCGTTGGCATCCCGCTCCTGATATATAAAACGGCACTTATCATCCACCCATTGGATTGGAGGGTCAGAGCCATAATAAGGATCTGCCGGCGTATCACAAATCTCATCTCCTGTCGTCTTACAATTCGAGCCATCTACCAGCTCTAATCCTTTAGATTTGTCAAACGTATGTTTCAATCCAAAATAGTGCCCCAACTCATGTGTTATTGTTCCCGCAGAAGGCCCGACGATACAGATTCCACCGTCATCTACGGCAATACCGCCGGCAGAAAAACCCCCGATGGGGTCCTTCCTAAAGGATCCGGTAAAATACATATTGATCCGGCGGTTGTGATGATACTTTACAGTCAATTCATCCCATAGGGAATCGGCTACCTTATACATGTGGAAGTACTGGTAATTGGGCACTGTATCAAATTCACAAACTTCAAACCGGACGCAAATGGGCGCAAAATAAGTATTGACCGTTTCAAATGCACGCACAATCGCACGCTTTCTCTTCTCTACATCCACTTTGTGTAAACTGTCAATCACAATATATGCATAGATACTAAAAGTTTTGTTGAGACAGGGCAAAGGGGCCTCTTTGGTGTGCAATTGCTGTGAAAATCCCATAAAAGGAAGGACCAAAAGGAGAAGGAGGGGGCCTAAAATGTTAAAGTTTGTTTTCAATGTGTCAATTTTTTGGTTAAATCTAAGAATCTTTTATATCTTGCCCAAAAATAACAAACACATTGATATAATGAGGATAAATTTATTAACTTTAACACTTTTCCTTCTGACCTTTCCTTTTTTTATTTATGCACAATCTGCAAATCACCCTATAGGCTGTGCGCCTTTGAGCGTTGATTTTACTGCAGGAACGAATCTATCTCAATACTATTGGGATTTTAAGAATGGCGTTATTTCTAAGCAAAAAGACCCTTCTACCACTTTTACAAATTCCGGAACCTATAATGTAGAACTCAAAGAAGGGGAAAATGGACGTTCTGTTGGACATGTTTTAATTACCGTATACCCCAAGCCTATTATTTCATTGACGGCAGATCCGACGTCCGGATGTGCTCCCCTCAATGTCTCTCTCAATTCTTCCGTCATCATCGACTCCAAAGTCAAGATCAACAACTACCATTGGACCTTTGGAGATGGTAGCGCCAGAGATAATGGCCCGATGACCCAACATCTCTACACTAAAACCGGCAAATTCAGTCCGGCGCTTGAGATACAGACCAACACATACAACTGCAACCTCACAAAGATATTGGAGCCTCCGGTCGAGGTGTACGAAGCCCCTGTCGCAGGTATCAAAACCTCTCCCGGCCTTCCTCTGGCATGCGAACCACCCCTGAAAGTGACATTTACCAACACTTCTACCGGAGACGGTTTGACGTATCAATGGGACTTTGCAAATGGAAATAGTTCTACTGATAAAGACCCGGGAGAAGTCGTCTTTGACAAATACGGCGTGTATCGTGTCAAACTCAAAGTTACCAATACCAAAGGATGCGTCGATAGTGTCATTAAAATCATAACCGTCGGTAAACCACATATCCAACTCAGCTATCCGGATACCGTTTGTCTGAATATGCCCTTCTTTATAAGCAACCGATCTTCTATCGGATTCTACGAATGGGATTTTTCGCCTGATGGAATGCCACAATCTTCTACAAAACGAACTCCTCTCCTTTTGTATGATACTCCCGGTTGGAAGACTTTTAAGTTTAAGGTTACATCAAGGGACAGAAAGTGTAGCTCAGACAGCACTTTCCGGATATATGTAGAAGATCCCTCTGCTGAGTTCACTACCCTTCCCCTCAAAAGATGCGATGACTCGATAACACTATTTCATTATCCTGTCAACAAACACGGTGCAAAATATACTTGGTTTCATCATTATGACAGTACCTTTACCGACCAACGCGAAGATACCTTCACCTATGTAGAAAACCCACGAACACGGTATTATACCAAGAATGGACCGATCTACTTCCCGACAACCTTAGTCATCGAGACCAATGCCGGTTGCCTTGATACCGTGACCATCATTGATTCTATTTTTATATTAAATGCGCGGTTTATGCCCGATATTACGAGGGGCTGTGCACCTTTGGAGGTCACTTTCTCGGATTCCTCCTGGTCTGACTCCGATATCATCCGTTGGAGTTGGGATTATGGGGACGGCACCAAGGAGACCGTATCTGATGGTGCGCCGCGAAAACACACTTTCCAAAAACCGGGAATCTATCCGGTTACCTTAATTGTGGAAAATCAAATGGGCTGTATAGATACCTCATACATAGTTTATATAGAAGTAGGAGAAAAGCTCGACCTGGACTTTACCGTAGACAAAAGATCTGTTTGTAAGGGAGAAGAAGTGCATTTTTCTCCGACAAAACGCTATCCTGACTTAGATATTGATGGTTGGCATTTTCATACCGACAGAGGAAGGGCGCACCAATGCCCCGATGATCCGGAGGCCTACCATATGTTTATCACCGAACCCGGAAAAATGAATGTAACACTCGAAGTGGACTACCACGGATGCTATTCTACTATAACAAAGCGCGAGTGGATTGAGGTCAAAGGCCCTTTTGCACGTATTGATTATCTGGTAAGGTGCGACTCTCCTTATCATGTTGTCTTTAACGATTCGAGCTACGGTACGACGGGTCAAACCTGGTATATAGAGGATAGTATCATCCGGGATAAAAAACACTTTGTGTACAAATTTGACTCCACAGGGGACTATACCGTAGTACTAAAAGCAGTAAACGACACCACAGGATGTCCGCCGGACTATGACACTGTTACTGTTTATATCCGGGATATCAAAGCGGCCATCCATCTTGACCGAACGGCTTGTGTTGAGGAGGAATACGTCCTTGACGGCATGGAAAGCAGGGATGTTGACAATAGATGCCACAAAGGCTATACCTGGTTGTTTGACAAATATCGTCCGCTTACGACGGACGAAGCCTATACCGATGATATTGGGTTTCCTGATACCGGACTATTAAAGATACGATTAGAAGTAGAAGACATCAATGGCTGCCGGGATACGTCAGATTATGATACCCTAAGGGTTTTTGGTATTCGACTGCAGATTGAGCCCTTACAAGATCGAATCTGCGAAGGCGGAGAAATGCGTTTTAAGGCTAAAGCGGAAGGGGATACGACGCTCACAGATTTCGAATGGAGTTTTGGTGATGGCACTAAAGGACATGGACAAATGGTCAAGCATACTTACCACAGTTTTAGAGACAGCTTCCTGGTGAAGGTAAAGGCAACAGATGCCTTAGGTTGTACCCATAAAGACAGCGTTTTTTTCTACACTTATACCCCGCAGACAGCCATTTTTACAGACCCTACTCCTTCCAATATTTGTGTGGGGTCAAGCATCACATTTGATGCCAAAGACTACACGGCCGGAGGCTCCCACCTTACCTATGATTGGAAATTTAGTAATGGTTACCGGGATACTTCCGGACATTTCACCCTCAAATTTGATAAACCAGGGAAAGTAAATGTCATTTTGAAAGGTACCGAGATATCTTCCGGATGCATTTCAGGGGATACTGCCACTATTCGAGTACAGGATTATCCGGTGGCGGACTTCAGAAGTACCCTTGACCCGGATACCATCGGGTGTGCCAATAGTATTGTGCGCTTTGACGCGGTAGATCATCCAGGGGGAACCGTGGTGTTCCGCTCATGGAATCTCGGCAATGGAATTGTCGCTGACCGGACGCCATTTATCGAACAGGCTTTCAAGAAGGGAACTTATGACATACAATTGGTCGTGTCTACCTCGTTTGGATGCATGGATACCATCCTCAAATCCTACTCTTTTATCGGACCGGAGGGAGATATCAGCGCCGCCCGGGATACACTCTGTCCCGGAGATGTTGTCCAACTCAGCCTCAAAGACACTTCCGATGTCGACAAATGGACTTGGGAAGTGAGCGGAAATACTTACAAAAATGTCAATCCCCTCTCCTCTGAAATATTTATTACTGATAGCAGGGATAGTGCTAATGTAGTGCTTCGTCTCTTTAAGGATGAATGTGAATCGGTTATAGTCAAACCCATTTATTTCTTTAGAATATTTGCAGATTTTGACACCACACCGAGCTGTCTGGGGGACCACCGGTTTATTAATAATTCCAAAGGTGGAGAACTTTTCGAATGGGACTTGGGCAATGGACAAACTTCCAATCAACAGCATCCTATCGCAACCTATACCGAACCGGGGACCTACAAGGTCAAGCTGGTCATTAGCGACAGCCATCATGGATGCGTGGACTCTACGGAAAAAGAGATCATTATATTCCCTTCTCCGAAACCATCAGGAGTGGACAAGGTCGCTTGTGAATGGGATACCGTCCAGTTGAATATCAAAAACAGAAACACAAAACACAGTTATCAATACACCACGAGTTCGGGAACCAATATCCCCGAACCATGGGTTACAGGGCCTTTGGGCGGAAGAAATAAGTACGTCTTTTTCCTCGAGGAAACAGATGAAAACAGTTGCATCGGTATCGACACGGTCACGGTAGATATCATCCGCCAGCTCATAATTAATGACCTGGATACCTTTGTTTGTTTAGGAGACCCCATTGTTCTTCCGGCAGAAGACACCTTCGGGTACTACCAATTCGAATGGTCTCCACTGGTCAATGATTGTAAGGACTGTAAATCGCCTAAGCTACTACTCGAAAAAACAGATAGCTTCACGTTGCGTTACAGCTCACCGATGGGATGCTTCGACTCGACCGCCCATTTTAAAATTGCCGTAATATCCAATCATCCGGATATTCCCAAGGCCTTTACTCCTAATGGGGATAATGTCAATGACAATTTTAAGGTCCTCGTGCCTTTCCCACTGGATGCTTCGACCGTAAAGCGGTTTGAGATATTCAATCGATGGGGGGAAAAGGTCTATGAAAATACCACCCCGACAGAAGGTTGGGATGGTATGTATAAAAATAAACCTGCGCCCAATGGTATCTACTTATACCTTTTGCACGTTTCTTATAAAGGTTGTGAATTTACCATCAAGGGGGATGTGACTTTAATTAGGTAAAACAAACCCGGACTGACCATAAGCCTCTTTTGGCAATCACTCAGGTATGGTGCTTTGACATAGTAAAGGAATAGTGACTCCTCTCAAAGCGCTATACTTGAGTCGTTAATCCTTGTAGGTAGGAGATGAGTCTTTTGTTGCGTGCTACATTAACAGAGAAAAAACAATTTGCAATGAAAAAATATTTACTGTTTATAATAATGCTGTTCTTTATCCTATCTACCGGATTTGCGCAAGAAAAGGAGAAAAAGAAGAAAGATGCTATCCCAAAGCCGGAGGTCTCTACCACCCAACAATCCGTGACCATTGATGGCAAAACAATTCAGTTAACCGCCAAAGCAGGTACCCTGTTGCTTCGCGATGAAAGCAATGATCCTATCGCTCTATTTGGCTATACCAGTTATATGAAGACCTCTGGGGATAAAGCTACCCGTCCGATTCTATTTGCCTACAATGGAGGCCCCGGATCGTCGTCTTATTGGCTCCATATGGGAATACTCGGACCAAAGCGTATCGTCATCAATGACCCCGATTTTACACCTGCAGCTCCTTATCAAATCGTCAACAATGAATATTCCATACTGGATGTGGCAGATTTGGTTATGATTGATCCGGTAGGAACCGGACT
>Ga0256832_1000323_pt1 | contig 29851 bp, 23 predicted proteins | sample 134614metaG_FD_190534 | JGI IMG/M metagenome (GOLD analysis project Ga0256832, IMG submission 190534) | Hydrothermal vent microbial communities from Lau Basin, Pacific Ocean - 134-614 | ecosystem: Environmental > Aquatic > Marine > Hydrothermal vents | place: Pacific Ocean: Lau Basin | collected...
TCTGCGGTTGGAAAGGCTTATCCGCTGATGGCGCCGTGGGTTGGCGCTTTGGGGGCTTTTATGACGGGCAGCAATACCAATTCCAACGTGGTGTTCGCGGCGTTGCAAATGCGCACTGCCCAACTGCTGGGCTATGCCGTGCCGGTGATTTTGGCGGCGCAAAGCGCAGGTGGGGCGCTTGCGTCGGTTATTGCCCCAACCAAAGTGGTGGTTGGAGCAAGCACAACCGGCATGGCGGGCAAAGAGGGCGATGTGATGGCGGCGCTCGGCGCTTACGTTGTGATTTTGATAGCCCTTGTTAGCCTGCTCACTGTGGGGGCTCTTCTCCTTTGACGGCTACCGGAGGTTCACATGCGTCCTGAAGTCATGGAATACATCCAAGCAAACGGCACACTGCCCGCCTCGCCGAAGGAATGGCTGGAGGCGATGAACGCGGCGCGTCCTTTCACCGTTCAGGGCGTGCTTGATATTCGGTTTACCGAGGTGGGGGATGACTTTGTGGTGCTGGAAATGCCGATTACAGATGCGAGCCGCCAGCCGCTTGGACTTTTGCATGGCGGGGTTAGTTTGCTTTTGGCCGAGACGGCGGCAAGCGGCCATGCCACATGGAAAGTTGACTTGCGAGAGCGCATCCCTGTTGGGGTGGAGGTGAGCGGCTCGCACTTGCGCCCTGCCGCTGAGGGAACGGTGCAGGCAATAGGGCGCGTGGTGCAGCGCGGCCGCAATTTCATCGTCCACGAAGTTGAAATTCGCCTCAAAGAAAGCGGTGAACTGCTTTCGCTGTGCCGCGTTCGCAATTTTTACAAGCCGGTGCGTGGTTCCTAATGCATTTTCAAACAAGATCTCGGTTATTGCAAAAGGTGTGATCTATCGCTATTGTGGCAAGATCTCACCCGCCCCCCCGCTGAGCCGAGCGCCAGCACGGTGGGGGAGATCGGTTTGGCAATCTACGACCGCCTCGCGGTGACGTAAAGAGGGGAACTGCGCAACTCTTAGTCGTATTAGCCTTCACTTTTAGGCGGCCTTGCCTTGGCGAAGTAGGTTGCTGCCGGCTTCGTGTGCCTTTGCCGATTTCCATGGGGGAAGTGCTTTGGAATGTTTGCCCTTTGCTTAATTTTCAACAATTCACATGCTTGCGCCCTAATGGGTGACGTTTGTCACTCACATTTTTTTCATGGGATGTTATACTCTTAATTGCAGATGAAAATGAAGTATGTGTATAGGTGCATAAAAGGAAAGATGCGCCCATGGGTAGAAATTTAGACGAATTGAGAGAGGAAATAGCGCCTTTGCAAGCCGATTTGTGTTCGGCGTTGGCGCATCCTCAGCGGGTGGCCATACTGTGCACGCTGGCGGAGGGGCCAGCGCATGTTAGCCAATTGGCGGAACGGCTGGGTATGAGCCAGCCTACCGCCTCGCGGCATTTAAAACTGCTTCGCGAGCAGGGAATAGTAAGCGCCAAGCGTGAAGGCGTGAAAGTTTTCTACGAAGTAGCCGACCAGAGGCTGATAAGCGCTCTGGATCTGATGAGGGCAGTGCTACGGGAGCGCCTTTCGCATCATGCCAGCGTTTTGGAGGCGCGCGACACCGTGGCCGCAAAGTCCCAATCCTAATTCAAGGAGACGGCTATGAAGCAAAAATCTCTTTGGTGGTTGGGCTTGTTGGGTATTTTGCTGGTGCTAATAGTGCCAGTGGTCATTTTATGGCCTAAGCCCCAACAGCCCGCGGACAACCCTTGGGCGAACCTGCCCAAGCATCCGCCGCATGTGGATCACTCGGCAATTATCAAGGGCCCGTTCAAGAGCGGCGAGGACGTGACCAAAACCTGCCTTTCGTGTCATCCCAACGCGGCTTCGGATTTCATGCACACGACCCACTGGCGCTGGGACAGCGTGAAAGGCTACAAGGTCCCGGGCCACGATAAGCCGGTACATTTTGGTAAGTTGCATTCTTTCAACAATTTCTGCATCGGCACACGCACCAACCAGCGTGTGTGCATGAAATGCCACACCGGCTATTTCTGGGAAGAGGGCATGAGCAACCAGCAGGTTGCCGAAGACTTGAAGAAGCCGGAAGAAGTTGACTGCTTGGTCTGCCATGCCGACCCCAACCTTTACGGTCGTGGTCCCTATGGCAAGCCTGCCAAGGGCGTGAATTTGGTAGCGGCGGCTAAAAGTGTGCGCAATCCGACGCGCGATAACTGCTTGAAATGCCATGCCTTTGGCGGCGGTGGCGACAACGTCAAGCACGGCGACATCAGCAGCGCCCTATATCACCCCTCGCCCGATTTGGACGTCCACATGGGGCGCTACAACATGCAGTGCACCGACTGCCACCGCACTTCGCACCACCAAATCAAAGGCAAACTCATCAACCTCAACCCGCAGGTTGCTCCTTCTGAGCAGGTGCAATGCACCGACTGCCACAGCAACGCCCCGCACAAGGACGCCCGCTTGAACGCTCACGTGAAGTCGGTCGCTTGCCAAACTTGCCACGTGCCCGAAACGGCAGAGGAAGTCCCCACCAAGATTTATTGGGACTGGTCAACGGCTGGTCAAGACCGCCCGCAGAACCACTTCCACTACTTGAAGATCAAGGGTAGTTTCGTCTATGTCAAGAACATGATTCCTACCTACCTGTGGTTCAACGGCAATGAATCGGAGCGCTATGTGGAAGGCGACCCAATTAACCACAACGGCGTTACCTACATCAACAAGCCTGCCGGTAGCATAAACGACCCGACTGCCAAGATTTTCCCGTTCAAGGTCAACCATACCTTGCAGCCTTACGACACGGTTTATGGCTACTTGCTGGCTCCTTCCACGGCTTCGGTGCCCAATGGCTTCTGGAGCAAGTTTGATTGGGATTTGGCTTTCCGCATTGCCGCACCTTACACTGGCCTGAAGTACAGCGGGCATTTTGCCTTCACCCAAACGGTGATGTATTGGCCGCAGACCCACATGGTGCGCCCCAAGGAACAGGCGCTTCAATGTGCCGACTGCCATAGCCCGAACGGTCGCCTTGATTGGCAGGCTCTGGGTTACCCGGGTGACCCGATGAAGTGGGGCGGCCGCTTTGACGACAACCACTAACGGAGTGTAGCCATGCGACGAAAATGGATACCCTTGTTGTTGCTTACTGCGCTTGTCGCGGTCATGGCGGCTGGGTTAGCCCTGGGCGTGCATCAGGCGGTTGCGGAGGGCGAAAAGCCCGGCAGCGCCGGCGGTCAGGCTACCCCTTCACCCATGCACCCCGACTACATTTTGCTGGACGCTAACGGCGTGCCGGTCAGCGAAAGCGGTGAGCCGCTGTCTCTGGCTAAAACATGCGGCCAATGTCACGATACCGAGTTCATCACCACCCACGCCACCCACCAAAAAGCCGAGAATGTCCCCGGCTTTGCGGGGCTGACCAAAGCCTGCTACGTGTGCCACAGCGACGGCGCAAACTGGAAGGCCTACCAGCAGGCTTACGCTCAGGGTAGCAAATGGGCCGATACCGCCCTCTTGCTCGGCAGCGGCGTGGTGGAAAAGACCGACAAGGGCTGGAAGTGGAACGCCGATGCTTTCTGGCCTGATGGCCGCTTGAAGTCCGACTATGTTGACATCCACCGCCCCACAAACGCAAACTGCGCTCAGTGTCATGGCGTGGTTCACACGGATATGAAGAGCCCGCTCATCATCAACAAAGTTGGCGAGAGCGAATGGCAGACCTTCACAACCGGCGTTGTGGTTTCCCCGCAAAAAATTTCGTTTTCGGGGATGGACATAGTCGGCAAGGAAAAACTAACCTATGCGTGGGATGTGCACGCCGAGCGCGGTTTGCAATGCGTGGACTGCCACACAAGCGCAAACAGCCCGCGCGCCCGCCGCGCCTCCGAATTGCCTTCCTACCTCACCTTTGAGCCTCGCCATCCTTCCCCGGGCGAGTTCCTCAAAGAGCCGAGCCACATCCTCACCAAAGAGAATTGCGAAAGTTGCCATGACCCCGTCGCCAGCCACAAAGATTGGCTGCCGTACCTGAAACTGCACATGTCCAAGGTCGCATGCGAGACCTGCCACGTGCCTCATCTTTACGGCCCGGCGGCGGAAACGGTTGACAAGACCGTGGTCTTGCCCAACGGCGAGGAAAAGGTGGTGTACCGCGGCGTAGAAGCCACGGCGCAAGCGCCTGAGGGCGCGGACACTGCCGAGCCGTTCACCGTCTCGCATGTGGTGAAGGGCTACGAACCGGCCGTGCTCAAGCGCAACAGCGACGGTAAACTTGCTCCCTACAACCTCATCACTACCTTCCAATGGGTTTACAAGAAGGATGGCAAGGACGCACCCATCAGCGCCGATGCTGTCAAGAAGGCATGGATGCCCGACGGCAAGACCTATGCCGCCGATGTGGTGAAGGCATTTGACGCCAACAAGGACGGCAAATTGACCGCCGACGAGTTGGTGATTGATTCGCAGGCTAAAGAGCAGGTAATCGCCAAGCGGCTTGCTGACCTCGGCTTTAGCGGCGCTCACATCGTGGGCGTGGTGAAGGCTTACCCCATCCACCACGGCGTGGTGCAGAGTGACTTCGCGCTCAACAACTGCCAAGCCTGCCACGGCGAGGATTCGCGGATTGGCAAGTCGCTGGAATTGGCGGCGTTTGTGCCCGCGGGCGCTCAGGTTTCCTTCAACGATAACGACCTGAACGGCAGTGGAAAGGTTGAAGTCAAGGACGGAAAAGTCCTGTACCAGCCCTCCAACAATTTGGACAAAGTGTATGTGGCTGGTTATCACCACATTTGGTGGATTGACCTCATCGGCGTGCTCGCCTTTATCGGTACGCTCCTCGGCGTGTCCTTCCACGGTGCGCTACGGTATGTGGCGGCGAAGAAACATCACCCGCATCACGGCAAGACCCGCCGCGAATATCTCTACACCGGCGCCGAGCGCTTCTGGCACTGGACGCAGATGGCGAGCATCATTTTGCTCTTGCTCATCGGGTTAGCGATCCACGAGCCTGAGTGGTTTGGCATTGCTGGCGCCAAGTTCCGCTACTTGGTGTTCTTGCACACCGTTTTTGGCTGGATTTTGGTCATCAACTTCCTGCTGGCAATGTACTACTTCATAGCCATTGGGTACATTGGGCAGTTCATCCCCAACCCCAAAGGCTACATACAGCGGGCTATCAAGCAGGCAAAGTTCTACCTTAGCGGCATTTTCAAAGGTGAGCCTCATCCGTTTACCAAGAGTTACTGGAACAAACTGAACCCGTTGCAGCGGATGGCTTACTTTGGGCTCATCTTCTTCCTGCTACCTGTGCAGATGATAACTGGTCTCTGGCTGTGGGCAGCAAGGATATGGCCGCAAACTGTAACTCAACTGCTTGGCAGTGAAACGATGACCTACGTGGCGGCTACTCACACGCTTGACGCTTGGCTGATAGCGGCGTTTGTGGTAGGCCATGTCTACCTGACCACCACCGGGCACGGCATCTTTGACTACATCGTTGCCATGATAACCGGTTGGGAAGACGTGGAAGTGGCGGACGACACCGACGCCGAGCAGGCGTAACCGTCCCAAGGAGAGTGGACAATGTCTGAAAAGAAGTCTTGGTTTCAGAAACTGACCGAGCGTCCGCGCAAGCCATATGCCAACCCCTACATCGGCGGGGCGATACTCGGCGTTACCCTTTTCCTCTCGCTGATGTTGACGGCGAACGGCTTGGGTGCCTCGGCGATTTTCGCTCGGATAAACGGCTTTTTGGTCAACTTGGTTGCTCCATCCCATGTTGACCGAGTGCCGCAGTTGATAAAAGTGGCCGGAGGCTCGCGCAATCCCTTCAACAATTGGATCACCTTTGAGGTGACGGGGTTGATAATCGGCGCGCTAACAGCCTCAATTCTCTTCGGCCGCTTCAAGGTTGAGACTACCAAAGGCCCCCGCGTGAGCGAGAAAACCCGCTGGCTGCTTGCCTTCATCGGCGGCGCGATTTTCCTCTACGGCGCTCGGATGGCTCGCGGTTGTACTTCGGGGCAAGTTATGTCCGGCGGTGCGTCGCTCTCGGCCGGAAGTTGGTCTATTGGCTTGGTAATGTTTACCATTGCCTTTATCGTGGCCTACTTCGTGCGGAAGATTTGGAACTGAGGAGGATGCCATGTTCCCACTGGCTTCAATCAACGCTCTCGGCAAGACCGGAGTTTTCCTAATAGAGGTGTTGATAGGTTTTGCCTTTGGCTTTGGGTTGGAAATCTCCGGCTTTAGCAATTCGTATGTGCTTACGGGGCAGTTCTACTTCCGCAACGGCCGCGTAATCAAGGCAATGTTCACCGCCATTATGGTGGCAATGGTGCTCATCTTTGGGTCGGTTGCGCTGGGCATTTTGGATTACGATGTGATTTGGGTTGATCCGACTTACCTTTGGCCCGGCATAGTCGGCGGCCTGTTGATGGGCTTGGGCATAATCATCGGCGGTTACTGCCCCGGCACCTCAATTGTCTCTTCGGTTTCGCTGAAGAAGGACGCATGGTTCTTTGTGCTGGGCGGCTTGTTTGGCACTTTTCTCTTCAGCGAAACTGAGCCGCTGTTCCACTACTTCTACAACGACAGTTTCTACGGGCGTCTCACGGTGATGGATGTGTTTCATATCAGCACCGGCCTTACTGTTACCATCTTCGTAATCTTGGCCGTGCTCCTCTTCTGGCTGAACGATGTGCTGGTGCGCAAGTATGCCCGTGAGGATAGCGATCCCTTCCTGAAGCGCGGCTGGGTTGGCAGGGTCGCGATTGTGCTGGTCGCTGGTGCTTTGATTGTGTGGGCAATTTGGCCTACTTGGCAGCAGAAGTGGACGCGGGTTGCCCCCAAGAAAGCGCCGCTTCTTGAGCAGTACCAAGTGCAAATTTCTCCTGCCGAACTCTTTTCTTCGCTCCAGGACCACAAGACCAATACGGTTGTGATTGACGTGCGCGATGACTATTCTTACAACCTCTTCCACTTGAAATGGGAGCATCACATTCCCCTAAACGAATTGGAGGCTTATGCTCCCATTCTCAAGAAAGAGGTGAAGGAGGTGCCGCTGACGGTGTTTGTGTTGGTCAGCGATGATGAGGGCAAGTCCACCGAAGGCTGGAAGATTTTAGAAGCCGAAGGCGTGCCAAACGTTTACATCCTCAGCGGCGGTTTCAACAGCCTGATAATGACGTTTGGGGATGAGGATATTGAGAAAGGCTTGTGTGCGCCGGCGCCGTCTTCGGTTTCGGAGGTGGAGCGTTTGAATTATTACTTCAAGGGTGCTCTTGGAGACCGCTATCGCGCTTCTGACCTTTCTATCAATGATGAATGGGCTGAGGAAATGCTTGAAAAACTCAAGTTCAAGCCCAAGATTAAACTGCAAAAGCCTAAGGGCGTTGCTGGCGGCGGCTGTGGATAGCCTTTAGCGTTGCGCCCGATAGCAGGCTGAGGAGAACCACCCCTCAGCCTGCTTTTTTCTCTATGCGGGTTGGGTGCTATAATGTAGGCGTATTCGTAGATTAACGCAAAGACGCAGAGGAAACGGAGACGCAGGGGAACGCGGAGGCGCCAAGGTCGCCAAGGGCACGAAGGACGCCAAGATTAACGCAGAGGCACAGAGAAACGCAAAGAACGCAAAGAGAAGCTTTTTCTGTGTTTTCCCGCTCTACCTACGACGCAACAACCCAACGCCTCAACGTCCCAATCCCTCAGTACCTAAATCCCTAAACCCCTCTTTCTGTGTTTTCTGTGGCGTTTCTGTGTCCTCTGTGGCTTTCTACTCCACCCAACGACCCAACGCCCCAACGACCCACGACCTAACGACCTAACGAATTTATTCCTTACTTGTCCGAAGAGGAGGTACCGGGTAAATGACAGCAAACTCCGACGCGGTTCGCGTTAGCAAGCGCTCTGGCTTTATGCCGCGGCCGATAACACGCCTTGAAGAAACTGGCCTTTCGGCGCTTTGGCTGCAGGATTTGGTGCTGAAAATTCTTTATTTCCGGGGTTACATGACCGGCTACGATATTGCTGAGACGGTGGCATTGCCTTATACCGGTCTGACCGAGCAACTGCTTGAGGCGCTGAAGCGCGAAAAACTTGTGGAAGTGAAGACTTCGCGCGGCGGCCTTGGCTCCGGCGGGTACGAGTATGCCCTCACACAACTGGGGCTGGCGAGGGCGCGCGAGGCGTTGGCGCGCAGCCAATATGCCGGCCCCGCGCCGGTCCCCCTGGAAGAGTACAATAAAGCGATGCGCCGCCAGAGCCGCGCCCGCCTAAGAGTTACCCCGCCGATAATGAGGCGCGCGCTTTCCAACCTTGTGCTTTCCGAGAAAACTTTTCACCAGATTGGGCCTGCGGTCAATTCCGGTGCTTCTATTTTTATCTACGGGCCACCGGGCAACGGCAAAACAACCATTGCTCGCGCTATCGGTAATTTGGTGCTCTCGGAAGCGATTTATATCCCATACGCCATTTATGTGGATGGGCAGGTTGTTACGCTTTACGATTCTGTAAACCACCAACTTGCCCCTGAGCCGCATTCAACCTCGCGCGGCACCGGTTCTTTGCGCTCCGGCAAATATCGCGACCCGCGCTGGGTTCGCATTCGCCGCCCCTTCATCATGGTCGGTGGTGAACTCACTTTGGCAAGCCTTGATCTCATCTTTGACGACGTGCACAAGTTTTATCAAGCGCCTGTGCAGGTCAAAGCCAACGGCGGAATTTTGCTTGTGGACGATTTTGGGCGCCAACAAGTGCAGCCGCGCGACTTGCTCAACCGCTGGATTGTACCGCTGGAAAACCGCATTGATTACCTCACCCTGCACACCGGCCGCAAAATAGAAGTGCCTTTTGACGTGTTGGTGGTCTTTTCTACCAACTTGCCCCCGAAGGAATTGGTAGATGAAGCCTTTTTGCGCCGTCTGCGCCACAAAATTTACATTGGCGACCCGACCTATGCAGAATACCGCGAAATCTTCCGCCGCGTGGCTCAGCACAAGGGAGTGCGCTACTCCGATCAAGGCTTGGCCTACTTGCTCCAAGAATGGTACATCAAGCGCGGGCGCAAATTGCGTGCCTCTCACCCGCGCGATATTTGCGATCAGATTTTGGACATAGCCAGTTATCGCGGGGTTGAGCCGGCCATGACGCGCGCCCTCATTGACGAGGCCGCCGCCGCTTATTTTGTGGATTTGTAGCATGGCGCTTTCGTGGAAAGAATTGCCTAAGCCAGCAGTGATAGCCCACCGCGGCGCTTCGGCCTATGAGCCTGAAAACACCCTCGCGGCTTTCAACCTTGCCGTCCGCCAGCATGCTGACGCAGTGGAGTTGGATGCCAAACTCACCGCCGACGGCCGCGTGGTGGTCATGCACGATAATTCCATTGACCGCACCACCAACGGCCACGGCCTTGTGCGTGAGCATACTTGGGAGGAACTGAGCAAGTTCTATAGCGGGCGGCCTGCTCCCGATACGCACATCCCTCTGCTCGCCGAGGTGCTTGAAGCAGTTACACCGTACCTGATGGTCAACATTGAATTGACCAATTACGCCACCCCTTTTGATAATTTGCCGCAAAGGGTGGCCGCGTTGGTGCGAAAATTGGGGGTGGCCGAACGGGTGTGGGTTTCCTCCTTTAACCCGGTTGCGATTTACCGCTTTGCGGCGGCAATGCCCGAAATTCCGGCCGGGCTTTTGCTAAAATCGCACCCGCGCCTGATTTACCCCTTGCGCGGTTTGATACCGCACCGCGCCATACACCCGCACTTTTCGTTCGTAACGTCGCGGCGGGTGGAAAAGTGGCATCGCGCGGGCAAACGGGTTTTCGTCTACACCGTGAACGAGCCGGAGGAGATGCGCCGCCTCTTTCGCATAGGTGTTGATGGCATTTTTACCGATGACCCGATTTTAGCCCAAAAAGTGCGCTCAGAAGTAAAAGCGCCCCCTCGGTGAGGCATATATTCCGTCTGGAAGGGTTGCGTTTGGAGGAAGAATTGCGTTTTGTAGCCAAACGCGTGGGCGTAGGGCTGTTGATTTTGTTGCTGTTTGTGCTCGCACCGTTGTGGCAGGTGCGGGCTTTCCCCGCGCGCACATCGGCCGAGGCGCGCGCGCGGGAACTTTTGGAACGCCTCTCGCCTGCCGAGCGCATTGGACAACTCTTTCTCGTTGCCTATCCGGGAGATTCAGTGGGCCCAGATGCCCCCATCTACAAACTGATAGCAGAGCGACGCATTGGTGGCGTGATCCTCCTCCGTTCAAACGGCAATATACCAGCGGGTGATGACGCTTTGCAAGCATTGCAGGGCGAGATTGCCGCTTTGCAGAACGCCGCCTGGGAAGGGGGGCGGACTTTGCACCAAGACCCCGTTACCGGCAAGTTTTACGTTGGCACCTTTGTGCCGTTGTTTGTCGCAACTGTGCAGGATGGGGATGGCTACCCAAACGACCAAGTTTTGGATGGTGTTGCGCCCTTGCCCAGCCCGATGGCGATCGGGGCTACGTGGAAGCCCGAACTGGCGCGGAAAGTTGGCGCGGTTTTGGGCGAAGAAATGGCGGCTATAGGTTTCAATATGCTTTTGGGCCCAAGTTTGGATGTGCTTGCCACCCCTCATCCGGGGAAACCGGGCGATTTGGGCGTCAATGCCTTTGGTGGCGACCCGTATTGGGTCGGAAAGATGGGGAAGGCTTACATCCGTGGGGTGCATCAGGGTAGCCACGGGCATTTGGCTGTTGTTGCCAAGCACTTTCCCGGCTACAGTGGCTCCGACCGTTCCCCCGAGGACGAGGTTGCCACTGTCCGAAAATCACTTGAGCAACTAAAGCAAATAGAACTCGCTCCGTTTTTTGCTGTGACTTCTTCTAATGCTTCTCCTGAAATGGTGGCTGACGGTTTGCTGGTTTCTCACATCCGCTATCAGGGATTTCAGGGGAACATCCGCGCCACCACCCGCCCCGTAAGCCTTGACCCGCAGGCGTTCGCGGCTTTGATGGCGCTCCAGCCTTTTGCGGAGTGGCGCAAGAACGGCGGTTTGGCCGTTAGTGATGACCTCGGCAGCCGCGCCATCCACCGCTTTTACGACCCCACCGAGAAAACTTTTAATGCCCCCTTGGTGGCGCGCGACGCTCTCCTTGCTGGTAATGATGTGCTTTACCTTGGCATTGGTTTTCGCTCCCCGGGTGACGATTCTCAGTACCAAACTGTGTTGCGCACGCTTGACTTTTTCTTGCAGAAATACCACACCGACCCGGCTTTTGCTCAGCGCGTTGACGCTGCCGCCCTTCGGGTGCTTACCCTCAAACTGAAACTTTACCCCAGTTTTACTTATTCTTCTGTTACGCCGCGCAAGGAGGATTTGAACTCGCTCAACAAAAAGCGCGATGTGGTGTTTCAAGTAGCCCAGCAGGCCGCGACGCTCATTTCCCCTTCGCCGACCGATTTGGACGCTGTGCTGCCGACACCGCCTCAGCCGCGCGACCGTATTCTCTTCCTCACTGACGACCTACTGTACCGCGAATGCGCCGATTGCCCTCAACGGCATTCCCTTTCGCCTGAATCTTTACGCAATGCTGTCCTGCGCCTTTACGGCCCTAAAACCAGTGGGCAGATGCGCGCCGGCAATATGTTCACCCTCACCTTTGCCGAGTTGCAAAAATGGCTTGAGGCCCCCGATAAATACCCCGAGGTTGAGGCCAAAATACGCCTTGCAAATTGGATTGTGGTTGGCTTGCTGGATATGAACCCCGCGCGCCCCGAGTCGCTTGCCTTTCGCCGTTTGTTGGATCAGCAGTCGGCGCTTTTGCGCTCTAAGCATGTTGTAGTTTTTGCTTTTCATGCACCTTACTATTTGGACGCCACCGACATTTCCAAACTCTCGGCCTATTACGGCCTTTACAGCAAAACCACACCATTTGTTGAGGCAGCGGTTAGGCTTCTATTCCGTGAACTTGCGCCGCGCGGCGCTTTGCCAGTTTCTGTGCCGGGGGTGGGGTACGATTTGATTACTGCCACTTCGCCTGATCCTAAGCAAGTTATTCAATTGGAATGGGATTTTCCTGCTCCCAAGGATTCGGCTAAGGCTACCCCAATCCCTGCCGATAAACCGTTTAGGGCTACCGTAGGCCAAACCTTGCCGGTGCGCACCTCCGTAATCGTTGACCACAACGGCAATCCTGTGCCTGACGGCACGGTGGTGCGTTTTTTGATCACCACGCCGGGCGGTGAGCAGGTGCAACAGAGTGTAGAAGTCACTACGGTGGATGGGGTTGCGCGCGCGTCGTTCCAAATTTCCACACCGGGGTTGTGGGAAATCAAAGCGCAGAGCGACCCGGCCACAAAGTCCAAGCCCCTCCAAGTTGAGGTGCCGGGTGCGGCAGAAAGCACCGCCACTGTCGTTTTGCCCACGGCTTCGCCTTCGCCGTCTCCCACGGTGGTCAGCACGCCTGCGCAGGCCGCTGTTGCGCCGGTTTCGCACAATCGGCTTGATTTTGTAGATTACCTTGGCGCGCTGCTGGTTTCGCTTGGGATTGGGTGGTTGGCTTGCCGTTGGATGAGGTGGCGCGGCGCAGTGCGCTGGGGCATCAGAGTGGGGCTTTTGGCCTTTATCGGCGGCATGGGGGCGTATCTTTTCCTTGCCCTTAGTCCGCACACATCTGACTTGCTGGCGCGTTTTGGCTATGGAACCGCCCCTTTGGTTGCCCTTTTGGGTGGGGTGATAGGTGTTGGTTTTGGAGTTTTGTGGATTGTTATTTTTGGGGAGTAATGCGTTATCAAACAGGATTTTGGTAATTCAAGAGTAAGACCTATTTGAAAACTCTTCTGCCAAGTTGCCCTGCGGCGGCTTGGGGCGCTGGGTAAACAGCCGTTTGCCCTTACAAAAGTGATCCTGCCGAAGCCTCGTGTAGGGGCGCACGGCGTGCGCCTGTCCCGGGGCCGAAAAGGGAATTGCTTCGCCCCTACGGGGCTTGCAATGACATCTCTTTCCCTGCCACAGCGCCGCGGCGCTCTTGTGTGCGGCGACGAGTCGCCGTTTCCCAAAGCGTAGGGGCGGCTTTGAAAAGCCGCCCCTACACCTGCCGCTTTCTGTAGTGCTTCTGTGCCTTCTGTGGTTTTCCGGCGGCAGTTGAAACTGCACCTACCGCTTTCGCGAAGTCGCCCTACTCCAAAGCGTGGGGGGCGGCTATGGCTTCCAATCTGCATCAAAAACCTTTCCCCCGTGTTTGAGGAGCGCTGTTATTGAACTGCCGTCCAAGCGCATGATGTAAATTTTGTGCTCCGGGGCAGTTTCCCAACCCTCAAATGCTATCCATCTTCCATCGGGCGAGACGGCGGGCTCGCGCATTGCTAATCCCGATTTGAGCAATCGTGTTTCCAGCAGTGGGTTGTTTAGCGGCGTTTTTACCAAATATGGCAGTGGAAGGGCTGGGTTGGTTTGACCGTAAACAAGCCATTTGCCGTCAGGTGTCCAACTCGGGTGGAAATTGGCTTTGATGCCACTGTGTGAAAATGGCTTAGGCTTGGTAGGTGGTGAGGCAAAGCCTACCATCCAGATGCGGTAGCTGCCTTGGCTGTTGCTGATGAAGGCCACAGTTTTGCCGTCGGGCGACCATGCAGGCTGGAAGGCGTGTTGTTTTGCCGGGGTGAGCGGATGTGTTTCGTCGGTTAGGGTGTCAAAATAGTAAATGCGCGGATAGCCATCTCTCAGGCTGGTGAAGGCTATGTAGCGGCCATCTGGCGACCATGCAGGGTCGTAATCTCCAAGGCCGGGGGGTGTGATTTCTTTTGGTTTGAGGCTACCCAAGTGCAACAAATAGATTTGCGCATTGGGGTAAGAGAGCGCATTTTTGGAGCAAGGCGCGGTGAAGAGCAGTGATTTGCCATCCGGTGACCAACGCGGCTGGCAAGCACCGCCGTTGCGGTGGGTGATCTGCCGATACTCTTTCGTTTGAGGGTTGATTTGGAAAATTTGCACGCCTTCGTTTGTGGTGTAGGCGGCAAAGGCAATGAGGCCGCTCCCGCCGAGTGGCGTTGGAGTGGGGTTGGGGACGGTGGTCGGTTTGCTTGCAACGGCTGAGGACGTTGGCGTGCTTGCAGCCGCTGCAGTTGGGGTCGGCCGCTTAGTCGGTGAAGGGGTTGGGCTGGGTAAATAGGTGGGGGACGGTTTGATGGTGGCGCTTGGGGTTGCTGAAGGGGGAATTGGTGATGGGGCTAAGGCAGTGTTTTCGGCGGCTGAAACGATGGTTGGGATGGACGCGCTGACCTCCGTAGCCGGTGTTCGTGATGGGATGAGCGGCGGAATAAGGGGTTTTATTTTCGCCTCTGCTGCCGAGATCGCTTGTTGAGTTGTGTTTATAAAAGCGGCGGGTGCTAAAAGCCGCCATCCTGCTAAAACGATGGCGATGAGCATCACAAGGAGAAGCGCTCTGCCGCCTTTGCCATTTGCGGCATGAGGAGGTTTGGACGGCGGCGTTGGCGGTTTGGGTGGGTTGCCGTCATTTTCGGGAATGGTGGCTTCTCTCGCGTTTCTCCACGGCGGTGATGGGAGTGGCTTGTTTCCCTGCGGGAGTTCTGTTTCTGGTTTGGTTTCCGTGCGCCAGTGTTCCGGCTGTGGTGGCGGGGCAATGCTCCATTCGTGCTCCGAAAGGTGTTCCTGCTGGTTGGGCACCAAGTTCAGGCTCAGAAGGGCTTCTTTCATCTCGGCAGCGGTTTGAAAACGCTCGCCGGGCTGTAACGCCATGGCTGTTTCTATGATACGAGCAAGCGCCGAGGGCACTTCGGGGTTTATTTCGTCAAGAGGCTTCAGTTCTTCTTGGTCTAATGCGCGCTCAAAGGCGTCTGGTGGAATTTCGCCGCTTAAGGCTGTGTAGAGGGTTGCGCCAAGGCTGTAAATATCCGAAACGGCCGAGGTGTGTCCTGAGCCGTATTGCTCGGGTGGTGAAAAGCCGGGAGTTACTGCTTGCGCGCCGGTTATTGTGCGTTGGTCGCGCCCGCCTATTTTGGCAAGCCCAAAATCTACCAAGTAGACGTGCCCTTCGGGTGTGATGCGCACATTGCCGGGTTTGATATCGCGGTGTATCACCGGTGGGTCTTGGGAATGCAGGTATTCCAGCGCCTCGCATAGCGCCAATCCTATTGTTACCGCTTCGGCAATTCCTATTTTGCCTTCTCTTTCAATGCGCTTTTTTAGGTCTTCCCCCTGAATGTAGTCCATCACCAGGTATTGGCCTTGTTGTTCTATGACGAAGTAGTCGGTTACGCGCGGCAGGTTTGGGTGTCGCAAGGCGGCAAGCAGCCGCGCCTCTCGTTTAAACTGCTCGGCGTATTCTTGGGTTGTGAAAATGTTTTCTTTAATGGCGACTTCAATGTTGAGGCTTGTATCCAAGGCGTGGTAAACAAACCCCATCCCTCCCTGACCGAGGATGGAAATGATTTTGTAGCGTCCGTTCAGGATGTCGCCGGGGTTTAGGGGCATTTTGGCCTTTAGATATCCAAATTGCGGACTTCGCGCGCGTGCGTTTGGATGAAACGCCGCCGCGGCGGCACTTCGCTTCCCATTAGCATGCTGAACACGCGGTCGGCTTCTGCCGCATCTTCAATCGTGACCTGCAAAAGGGTGCGGTTTTGTGGGTCCATTGTGGTTTCCCACAATTGCTGTGGGTTCATTTCACCAAGGCCTTTGTAGCGCTGGATGTTGACTTTCGCGCCGTCACCGATTTCTTTGAGGATGCGCTCGCGGTCGGCCTCGGTGTAGGCGTAGTAGACCTTGTTTTTGACCGCTATGCGGTAGAGCGGCGGCTGGGCGATGTAGAGGTGGCCTTCTTCAATCAGCGGTAGCATGTAGCGGAAGAAGAAGGTGAGCAGTAGGGTGCGGATGTGGCTGCCGTCCACGTCGGCGTCGGTCATGATGATGACGCGCCCGTAGCGCAGGTTTTGGATGTTGAAATCTTCGCCGATGCCGGTGCCTAACGCCGAAATGAGCGCTTTGATTTCTTTGTTGGAAAGGATTTTATCCAGCCGAGCGCGCTCGGTGTTGAGGATTTTGCCGCGCAGGGGCAAGACGGCTTGGAAGTGGCGGTCGCGCCCTTGCTTGGCTGAGCCGCCTGCCGATTCGCCCTCCACGATGTAAAGTTCGGTTTTGGTGACATCGCGCGAGGAGCAGTCGGCCAGTTTGCCCGGGAGCGTCAGGCTTTCAAGGGCGGATTTGCGGATGACGAGGTCGCGCGCTTTGCGCGCCGCCATGCGTGCCCTCGCCGAAGTGAGGCATTTTTTGATTATGGCCTTCGCGGCCGAGGGGTTTTCTTCCAAAAACCTGCCAAAGGCTTCGCTCACCACCTGAGCGGTGTAAGTTTGCACCTCGGGGTTCATCAGTTTGACTTTGGTTTGGCTTTCAAACTGTGGGTCGGGGTGCTTGACGCTCACGATGGCGGTGAGCCCTTCGCGGGTATCATCACCGCTGAAGTTCGGGTCGGAATCTTTCAGCAAACCGGCTTTACGGGCGTAATCGTTGAGCGTGCGGGTGATTGCGCTACGCATTCCGGTTAGGTGTGTGCCGCCGTCAACTGTGTTGATGGTGTTGGCAAATGCGTAAACCGATTCGGTGAAGGCATCGGTGTATTGCAGGGCAAATTCAATTGTGATATTTTCAATTGTCTTTTCGGCGTGGACGACCGGATGGAGCGGCTGGCGGTTGCGGTTGAGGTAGCGCACAAAGGACTTGATGCCGCCTTCAAAGTAAAAGGTCATTTCGCGGTCGGTGCGTTCATCCACAAAGTGGATGGTCACGCCGCGGGTAACAAAAGCCATCTCGCGGAAGCGCTGCACCAGCGTTTCGTATTTGAAAGAGAGATTGCCCTTGAAAATGGTAGGGTCAAACTTGAAAGTGGTGCGGGTTCCGGTTTGGCCTTTTGGGGCTTTGCCGATTTTTTCCACCGGAGTTACGGGGCGGCCTTGCTTATAGCGCTGGCGGTAGATGAAGCCATCGCGTTTGACCACCACCTCGCACCATTCCGAAAGGGCGTTCACGGCTGAAACGCCGACGCCATGCAAGCCGCCGGAGACTTTGTAGCCTCCGCCGCCGAACTTGCCGCCCGCGTGCAGGGTGGTCATCACCACTTCAAGCGCGGGTTTACCCGTCTGCGGGTGAATATCCACAGGGATGCCGCGGCCGTTATCCTCCACCGTCACGCTCTGGTCGGGATGGATGATGACTTCAATGCGGTCGCACGCACCGGCCAGTGCTTCGTCAATAGAGTTGTCCACCACCTCGTAGATGAGGTGGTGGAGGGCTTTTGAATCTGTGCCGCCCACATACATCCCCGGACGGCGGCGTACTGCTTCTAAACCTTCTAAAACTTGAATGCTGGAAGCGTCGTAAGAGTTGTTTTGAGATTGAGTCACTCGTTACCTCCACAGTTCCACACTGGCTTAATTCTACCATAATGGGGCTTTTGCTCTTGTTGAGCATCGGGAACATAAAATCATCGTAAAAAAATAAGGGTGATTGCGGGGAGCGCTTGACCTTGCCCCTTGTTGTCTGTAAAATGAGCACAGGAGGGGCTTTTTTGCCCCTTCTTTGTCCATCCTATCCCAATTCGTGTTCCTTATAAAGGAGGAGGAAGCATGAAGAAACGCTGGTTCATCTTAATTGCCGTGGTGTTGCTGGTAGCAGTTGTGCTGGCGGCATGCGGTAAGTCTTCGTACAAGTGCGAAGACCCGTACGGCTGTGTGAACGTTGCCCCCGGGCAGCCCATCAAGATCGGCGCCGCACTGGTGCTGAGCGGCCCGAATGAATCGCTGGGCGTGGACTCACTGGGCGGCGTTGAAATCGCCGTGGATGACTTCACCGCCGCGAACAAGGATTGGCTTGCGAAAGGCAAGCACTCCATTCAGGTGGTGAAGGAAGACTCCCAGTGCTCCGCCGAGGGCGGCCAGACCGCCGCGCAGAAGTTGGCGGCCGACAAGTCCATTGTGGGCGTGATCGGTACCAACTGCTCCAGCGCTGGCGAGCCTGCATCCAAGATCCTTTCGGATGCTCACATCCCCATGATTTCGCCCTCCAACACTGCGCCCTCGCTGACTGCGCCGAAGACCCACGCCGAGTGCTACCTGCGCACTGCCCACAACGACAAAGTGCAGGGTAAGGCCGTGGCCGAATTTGCCTACAAGGTGCTCGGTGCGAGGACTATGGCGACCATTCACGATGGTAGCCCCTACGCCGAGCAGTTGCAGCAGGTGGCTTGCGATGTCTTCACCCAATTGGGCGGCAAATGCGTGGCTCAAGAGGCCATCAACGTTGGCGATACCGACATGCGCCCGGTGCTGACCAAGATCGCGGCCACTCACCCCGATGTGCTCTATTACCCGATCTTCATCCAAGAGGGCGCTTTGATCACCCAGCAGGCCAAAGAGGTTCCCGGTTTGGAGAAGACCGTGTTGATGGGCTCTGACGGCATGATCTCGCCCGACTTCATCAAGGCGGCCGGCAAGGCGGCTGAGGGTATGTACCTCTCTGGCCCCGCGGCTGTGAACAACGAAGAGTTCAACAAGAAGTACGAGGCCAAGTACGGGCAGGAGCCGCCCAGCGCCTTCCACCTGCATGCCTACGACGCTACCATGATGTTGCTTGACGCCATCAAGAAGGTAGCCGTGGTGGACAAGGACGGCACTATTCACATCCCGCGCAAGGCTCTCTGCCAGGCTCTCTTCAGCACCAAGAACTTCAAGGGCTTGACCGGCACGCTCACCTGCAACCAGTACGGTGACTGCGCCGACCCGAAGATCAACATCAACAAGATCATCAACGGCAAGTACGTGCCGGTGTGGCCGAAGAAGTAACCGAGTGGCTTCGTAGGCTTTGAGAAGGGCGCCGGTGGGTGTCCGCCGCCGGTGCCCTTCCTCTGCTGTTATTTATTCGTGTGTTTTGGGCGCTCTACGGGTGAATGCCGCCTTAGACCAAGGAGGCTGTGTGCATGTCCGAGAAAATCAAGTATTTCCTTGAGCGACTTAGTTGGGTAGATATTATGGTGTGGCTTTTCGGCCTCGCCATTTTAGTCATCGCCGTTATCGGGGTGATTGGTTCCATCCACAACGCTTACTACACCAAAGAGCAGTGGATGGATTTTGTTGTTTTTGGCATTTCCCAAGGTGGTGTGTATGCGTTGATAGCCTTGGGTTACACGCTGGTTTACGGCATTCTCTTTATGATCAACTTTGCCCACGGCGATATTTTTATGGCCGGTGCATTTACCGGTTACTTCCTTGCCGCGAAACTGAACCAGTATGGCATTTATAACTCTCACCCTATCATTTCGCTTTTGTTGATAATGCTGTTGGCAATGGTAACTTCGGTTGTGGTAGCGCTCATCACCGAGCGTGTTGCCTATCGCCCACTTCGTAAAGCGCCCCGGCTTGTGCCGCTCATTACCGCTATCGGCGCTTCCTTCACAATTGAGTACACCTTCCGCGGCCTCTACGGCTCTGGTGTGGAAGCCTACCCCGATATGAAAATTTTCGTGGGCAAAACTTCGGTGTTTGGGCTGCGAATTCTCAAAGTTCACTTGCTGGTCATCATCCTTTCAATCTTGTTGATGGCTGGTTTGTACGCCTATGTGCAGTACACCAAAGCAGGCAAGGCAATGCGCGCCGTAGCCGAAGATAAAGATGTTGCCTCGCTGATGGGTGTTGATGTGGATCGCGTGATTGTCAACACCTTCATTCTGGGTGCGGCGCTGGCGGGCATTGCGGGCGTGCTTTATGCTTTGATTTTCAAGCAGGTGCACTTCTTTATGGGCTTCATTCCGGGCATCAAAGCCTTTACTGCCGCGGTGGTGGGCGGCATCGGCAATGTCCCCGGCGCTATGCTGGGTGGCTTTATTCTCGGGATTTTTGAAGCCCTTGGCCCGGGTTTGATTTTGGAAGGCTTGGGCATACCGGCTTCCTATCAATTGAAGGACGTTATCGCTTTCACCCTGTTGGTGCTTGTGCTCATTTTCCGCCCCACGGGCTTGATGGGCGAGCGCCTTTCGGAAGAGAAAGTGTAGCAGGAGGCGGCAAAAATGGATTCCCAAAACACTTTTTGGAAAAGCGCCGTCAAAAACGGCCTCCTTGCTGGTGCTATCGGGTTGTATTCCACCCTTGTTGGGTTGGTGCAGGCGTTCAACAAGCGCGCTGTGATTGAACAACTTTCTTTGGGGCACATCACCCTTTTGCTCTCTTGGGGTGTGGTTGCGTATGTGTTCTTGAACCATCATCGTGAGAGCGAGTCCAAAGGCAAACTTATAGCCGCCGGTGCCCTTGTGGGCGGTTTGGGTGCTTTTTTGGTTGCTCTTCTGCCCATGACCGCCCAGTGGGTGGATTACCATTTTGTGTTTGTCCACGCCGGGCCTGAGATGTATTCGCTCCTCACCTTTGGCAAAGGGCCGTGGCTTGGCTCGGCCATGCTTGTTGCGGTAGGTGCTTTGTGGGGAATTTTGATAGCGTTGGTTGTCTCCCTGCCTACTTTTTGGCGCGACAGCGTAGTCAAGGCGTTTTTGATAACGATTACGGTGGGGTTGCTCTCAGACCTGTTCACTGGAATGACTATCGGTTGGATGTTCCAGCCGTTTTTGGGTGTGGAAGGGCTCAACATTTTGGGCGCTGTGTTGGTATTTGGCCTGAGTATAGCCTATGATTATTGGAGTGCACACCGCAAGCCCAAAGAATCTGCCGAGGCTGTTGCAACCGAGCCCACTGGCGTAACCAAATCACAGTTGCGGCGCATGGTTGTCGGTGCCTTGGCGCTGGTGGTTGTGGCTGGCTTGCCCCTTTTGCTTGGTTCTTACCTCAGCCATGTGCTCAATATGGTGGGACTTTACACCATCATGGGTTTGGGCTTGAACATTGTGGTGGGCTATGCTGGCTTGCTTGACCTCGGTTATGTGGCCTTCTTTGCTCTTGGCGCGTACACTATGGGCTTGCTCACCTCTACAGGCCCCTTGGGCATTGCCCATTGGACGTTTTGGGAGGCTGTGCCCTTCTCAATTCTGGTGGCGATGGTGGCGGGCATTTTGCTCGGCGTGCCGGTGTTGCGTATGCGCGGCGACTACCTCGCCATTGTGACCTTGGGCTTTGGCGAAATCATCCGCATCTTAGCCCTTTCAAACTGGTTGAAGCCGCTAATCGGCGGTGCTCAGGGCATTTTGCTCATCCCCAAGCCGCCGCTATTTGGGTTCAAAATACAAACGCCCATCCACTTTTACTACCTGATACTTGTGGGGATAGGCATAGCGGCATTTGTGGCCTATCGCTTGCGCGAGTCGCGCCTTGGCCGCGCGTGGATGGCTATGCGCGAGGACGAAGACGTGGCCGAAGCAATGGGCATTGACCTCGTGGTGACCAAATTGACGGCTTTTGCCTTTGGCGCTTCGTTCTCGGGCTTGGCGGGAGCAATTTTCGCCTCGTATGTAGGCTCAATTTTCCCGCACAGTTTCAACTTGCTGATTTCCATCAACGTGCTTTCGCTCATCATTGTGGGCGGTGTTGGCAGTATGCCCGGTGTGTTCGTCGGTTCGCTTGCCTTGGTTGGCTTGCCAGAACTGTTGCGCGAATTCGCCGAATACCGGATGTTGATTTACGGCCTTTCGCTGATTGCGATGATGTTGCTCAAGCCCGAGGGCTTTTGGCCTGAGCCGATTCGCAAACGTGAACTTCGCGAAGAAGTAGGGGATTAGGAGGCGCTGTGATGGAACCGATTTTGATTGCTAAGGGTGTAACAAAGCGGTTTGGCGGCTTGGTGGCGGTGAACAACCTTGATTTCACCATTGAGCGCGGCAGCATTGCCAGCGTTATCGGCCCAAATGGCGCGGGCAAAACTACCTTTTTCAACTGCATTACCGGCTTTTACACCCCCGAAGAGGGCAAAATCATATTTGACGGGCGCGAAATTCAGGGCTTGACCCCCGACCGTGTTACCCGCATGGGTATTGCCCGCACTTATCAGAACATCCGCCTCTTTTCCAACATGACCGCGCTTGAAAACATCATGGTTGGGCGGCACCCCCTCATGCGCCATCAGTGGTGGGACGCAATTTTGCACACCCGCCGCTATAAGCGCGAGGAGCAGGAAGCCTTGGAGGCGGCGCGGCGCTTGCTCAACTTTGTGGGCTTGCAGGGGCTTGGCGATCAGTTAGCCCGCAATCTCCCCTACGGTGCTCAGCGCCGTTTGGAAATTGCCCGCGCTCTTGCCAGCGAGCCTAAACTCCTGTTGCTTGATGAGCCAACCGCCGGCATGAACCCGCAGGAAACTTCCGAAATGATCCGCTTCATCCGCCATTTGCGTGATGAACTGGGCTTGAGCATTTTGCTGATTGAGCACGATATGAAAGTCGTGATGACCATTAGCGAAAAAATTGCCGTGATGGATTTCGGTAAGAAGATCGCCGAGGGCAAGCCCGAAGAAATTCAGCGCAACCCGCGGGTGATTGAGGCATACTTGGGGCGCGGTGCCGCTTCGGGTATCGGAAAGGCCACTGCAACGGCTTAGAGGAGACCGCTTATGGCTATGCTTGAACTCAAGGATGTGCATTCCTTCTACGGCAACATTGAAGCCCTCAAAGGTATTTCGCTTTATGTGGATGAGGGCGAGATTGTGACGCTTATCGGCGCAAACGGCGCCGGTAAGACCACCACTTTGCGCACCATCACCGGTTTGATCAAGCCCCGTCAGGGCACGGTTACGCTGGAAGGCGAGGATTTGACCAAATTCAAGCCGCACGAAATCGTTTACAAAGGCGTTTCAATGGTGCCTGAGGGGCGCGGGATTTTTGCCCGTTTGACCGTTGCTGAAAACCTTGACCTTGGCGCTTATATCCGCAACGATAAAGAAGGTATCAAAGAGGACCTGGAGCGCGTGTATGAACTTTTCCCGCGCTTGAAGGAGCGCCGCAATCAGGTGGCGGGCACGCTTTCGGGCGATGAACAGCAGATGCTCGCCATTGGGCGGGCGTTGATGGCGCGCCCTCGCCTCCTGCTTTTGGATGAGCCTTCAATGGGCTTGGCGCCCGTGTTGGTTGAACTAATCTTTGATACCATTGTGGATATCAACAAACAGGGCACAACTATCCTGCTGGTGGAGCAAAACGCCCTGATGGCGCTTTCAATTGCCCATCGTGGTTACGTGCTCCGCACGGGCGAAATTGTGCTTGCCGATAGCGCCGAAAACCTCCGCAACAACGAAATGGTCCAGAAAACTTACCTCGGCATGGAGTAGCAAGCCGTACCCGAAAACACAAAAAGCGCGGGACGCTCCCGCGCTTTTTGTGTTGTGGCCTTCCCCGCCAGCCATTCAGGATATAATAGCCTCACCACTTGCAACGAAGTTTCGGAGGCCTTATGGCGATTTCTCGGCGGGATTTTTTGCGGCTGTTGGGGGTCGGGGGCGCCGCTTTGGTTCTTGGAACTAAACCACGCCTTTCCTCGGCCGTGATTGCCCAACCGCGGGAAATGTTCAAAATCACTTCCCTTGACCCGCGTTTCGGCGCCCTTCTTACGGTTGATGACGGCTATTCCCAAACTTTTGTCCCAATGGTAGACCTCATCAAGCGCAAAAACTGCCCGATTGCCTTTTTCCCGATGGGGCGCATGGTGAGCATCCTTGCTAATTACGAAGGCCGTAACATCCTTGAAGAACTGGTGGATATGGGTTGCATCATCTGCAACCATTCCTATTCGCACCCGTATTTCACCCATTTGAGCGCCAAACAAATTGCCGAGGAGGTGCTTGGCTGGGAACGGGAAATTGCCAAGGCAATGGGCAAAGATTTTTTGCGCACTGTCAAAGCCCGTTACCCCTATTTTCGCATTCCGTTTGGCGCGGGCAAGAATACGCCGCGCGTCCATCGTGTCCTTTCCGACCTCGGCTACACGGTGGTGGAATGGACCTGGGACGAGGGTGAAATTTTGACAAAGTCCCATGCTTATGACAACCCGCAAGCGGCTTTGAAAGAGCCTCGCTTTTCGCAGATATGGCGTGCGATCGCGGCTTCTGCTTCTGCTATCCGCCGCGGCGATATTGCCCTTTTGCATTCCAATTGGTGGGATCTGCGGGCTTTTGAGGCCGTGTGCGATGCTATCAAAGCAGTAGGACAAGCCGACCCCGAAACTGCGCTCGGCGGCACCCTTGCCGAACTCAAGCGTGTGGAAGGGTTTGGCAGGCAGTGGTAAAAGGAGGTGCGCGGTGTTGGTGCTCAGCAAAGAGGAAGTGCGGCAGGCTTTGCCAATGCGTGAGGCGATTGACGCCGTGAAAGAGGCTTACCGTGCGCTTTCGGCGGGGCGCGCCGAAGTGCCTTTGCGGCTTTCGCTTCCGGTTGCGCCGCACGATGGTGTGAGCCTGTTTATGCCTGCATTTGTTGGCGGCGAGGAGGAGGCGCTGGCGGTGAAGGTGGTTTCGGTTTTTCCGCACAACCCCGAGCGCGGCATGCCGACCATTTACGCCGCTGTGCTGGTGCTTGAGCCGGATACCGGCCGGCCGGTTGCGCTCTTGGAAGGCGGTATGTTGACAGCGCTGCGCACGGGGGCGGCTTCGGGCGCGGCGACCGATGTGCTTGCCCGCCGCGATAGCCGCGTTTTGGCCGTTTTTGGCGCAGGCACTCAGGGGCGCACGCAGGCCGAAGCAGTTTGCACGGTGCGCCCGATTGAACGCGTATGGGTGTATGACATCAGCCGCGAGCGCGCCGAGGCTTTTGCCGCCGAGATGGCCGGTTTTGGCCCAATTCCCCAAGATGTGCGCGTGGCCGAAACCCCGCGCGAGGCGGTGCGTGAGGCCGACGTGATTTGCACTGCCACCATTTCGTCCAAGCCGGTGTTTGACGATGCCGATTTGAAGCCCGGTGTGCACATCAACGGTATCGGCGCTTACACGCCCCAAATGGCCGAGGTGCCGCCCGAGACGGTGGCGCGGGCGTTGGTGGTGGTGGATTCTCGTGAAGCGGCGCTTGCTGAGGCCGGAGATTTGATTCAGCCAATTGAGGCGGGCATTATCACCCCCGAGCACATCCACGCCGAACTGGGCGAAATTTTGCTGGGGCGCAAGGAAGGGCGCACTGCTGCCGACCAGATCACCTTTTTCAAATCGGTGGGCGTTGCTGTGCAAGATGCGATGGCTTCTTTGGCGGCAGTCCGAAACGCCAAAGCGCAAAACTTGGGACGGACGATAAAGTTTGAGTGAGCAATGCGTTTTGATATTTTTACCCTTTTCCCCGAGGTGTTTCATCCTTACATTGATGTGAGCATTATCGGGCGAGCGCGGAAATCGGGGGCGCTTGAAGTTCATTTGCACAACATCCGCGATTGGGCGACCGACAAGCATCGCACCGTGGACGACGAGCCTTATGGCGGCGGCGGCGGGATGGTGATGAAGGCCGAGCCCATCTTCGCCGCGGTGGAAAGCGTGCTCGGCCGCCCGCCGCAAGCGCCGGTGATTTTGCTCACCCCGCAGGGGAGGCCGTTCAGCCAAAAGGTGGCGCGGGAGTTGGCCGAATTGCCCCGTGTGGCATTGCTTTGCGGCCGTTATGAGGGAATTGACGAGCGCGTCCGCCAGCACTTGGTCACTGATGAAATTTCCATCGGAGATTACGTGCTCACCGGCGGTGAATTGGCCGCTTTGGTGGTGCTGGATGCTGTTACACGCCTGCTCCCCAATGTTTTGGGCGACCCCGATGCCCCTGATAAGGATTCCCACGCTACCGGCCTGCTGGAGCACCCCCACTATACCCGCCCGGCCGTCTTTCGTGGATGGGAGGTGCCGCCGGTGCTCCTTTCGGGCGACCACGGTAAAATTGCCCGCTGGCGTCGTGAGCAATCTTTGTTGCGCACTTTGCATCGCCGCCCCGATTTGCTGGCTAAGGCGCAACTTACAGAGGAAGATCGCGCTTTTTTGCGGAAATTGCTTTCGGAGGATGGGGAGGCTTTACCCTCTGAAGATTGACATCCATAGATTGCTGGAAAACCACAGAAGGCACAGAAAAAGAGAGGGATTGAGGTACTGAGGGATTGGGGTGTTGAGTCGTTGAGTCGTTAGGTCGTAGGATTGACACGGATTTACACCGATTGGATGATTGAAACCACAGATTTCGCAGATTCCGCAGAAAAAATCTGTGCTAATCTGTGTAATCTGTGGTTTTCATCCACAGATTGGCACAGATTTACACCGATTTGATTGTTGAAACCGCAGATTTCGTAGGAGAAAAATCTGCGCTAATCTGTGTAATCTGTGGTTTTTTATCCTTGGCGTCCTTTGCTTCCTTGGCGACCTTGGCGTTAACCTCTCTGCGTTTCTCTGCGTCTTTGCGTTAATCTTGGCATTCTCCCATTTTGCTTGACACAAGCATGGCTTTTGCATATAATTCCCCTCGCGTTCCTCGGTAGCTCAATCGGCAGAGCGGGCGGCTGTTAACCGCTAGGTTGCAGGTTCGAGTCCTGCCCGAGGAGCCAAGCCCCGCCCTGATTTCAGGGCTGGGGTTTTTGTTTGTATGGCTGAGTTTGAGGTGTTGCTGTGGTTGCCGATCCAAATGCTCCTCTGCCTTCCAAGGACGAAAAAGCCACTTTCGTGCGCTCGGTGTTTGCGCAAATTGCGGCCCGCTACGATTTGCTCAACGCTTTGATTTCTCTTGGGCAGGATTCGCGCTGGCGGAGGATGGTAGCGCGCCGCCTTCAACTCCCCCCTCAGGGGCGTGTGCTTGACCTTGGCGCTGGCACCGGCGCACTTAGCGCCGCTGTGCTGGAGGCGCACCCTTCTGCCGAGGTGGTGGCTTCTGATTTGACTTGGGAGATGCTGGATGTTGGTAAGCGTTCTTGGAATTTTCCCCGTGCTGTTCATTGGGTAAACAACGACGCTTTGGCGCTTCCCTTTCCGGAAAGCGCTTTTGATGCCGTGGTTTCTGGCTTTTTGCTTCGCAATGTGGCCGATATTGAGCAAGCCCTTCGCGAGCAGATGCGGGTTTTGCGTCCGGGCGGCATGTTTGTCACTTTAGACACTACCCGCCCGGCGCGCAACTTGCTTTGGCCGTTTGTACGCATCCACATGCGGGGCGTGGTGCCCTTCCTCGGCAAATTGTTTGCCAACAACGAGCACGCCTACCGCTATTTGCAGGCTTCTACCGAGGCTTTTCTATCTGCTGATGAATTGGCAGAAGTGTTGCGCGGCGTTGGCTTGCGGCAAGTTGGCTTTCGGCGGCTGATGCTGGGTACGGTTGCCATACATTGGGGAAAGAAACCGCTTACAGGCAAAGCCCAATAGCCAGAAGTGCTCCGAAAACGAAAATCAATTGCCCCGTTAGGGCTAAGGCGGCATTTAGGGCGCGCCCGCTTTGCGTGAGCACAATGCGCGCCGCTTTTATTGCAACCGGTAGCGAAAGCCACACCAGCAGCGCCCACACGGGGAAAGTTTTTATGGCTACGGCCAAAGTCACTATCAAGTATGGTGCAAAAGCCGTGAGGATGTATTCGGCGCGTGTTCCGGCTTCCCCGAGAAGGACGGCCAGTGTGATTTTGCCCGCGCGGCGGTCGTTTTCCCGATCGCGCAAGTTGTTCACCACCAGCAGGGCTACCGAAAGTAGCCCCAAGGGCACTGCCGCCCACCAAATTATGCTATCCCATGCCTTTGATTGCACGTAGTAGGTACCGCCGACCGCGGCAATGCCGAAGTAAATGAACACAAACAAGTCCCCCAAACCATAATAGCCGTATGGAAGAGGCCCGCCGGTGTAGCCGATGGCGGCGAGTATCGCCGTAACGCCGATGAGCAACACCGGCCATCCCGCCACCGCAATTAGGTAAGCGCCTGCCAGCGCTCCGAGGCCGAACGCTACCCACATCCCGCGGGTTACTTCGCTTGGGGTGAGTAGGCCGGCTTGGGTTACTCTGAGGGGGCCTAACCTTTCGCCCGAATCTGCTCCGCGATGGAAATCGGCAACGTCGTTGGCTAAGTTAGCCCCGATTTGTAGCAAAACCCCGCCGAGCAACGCCGCCAGCGCGGGCAAAAGTTTGAAATGGCCTGTATAGGCCGCCAATCCCCAACCGGCTAAAACAGGCCCGATGGAGGCGAAGAGTGTTTTTGGCCTGATTGCTAAAATCCAGATTTTCCAACGCGGCATAGGCGTCTCCGATGGGTTTGAGGGTGGTATGCGGCGCGTAGGCGCTCCTCGCCGCGCCGGAAAGGATACCACATTCTGAAAGGATGGTATAATGCCCGCGGCTTTTCGCAGCCGAAAAAGGTGACTTATGGATGAGAAAAAAGAAATTGCCACCAAAACTTGCCCGGTATGCGGTGCACGTTTGGACGTCAATGCAACGAGATGCCATGTTTGCGGCGCGGTTCTGACGCCCGATGGGCAGGTGAGCACGCCGCCTGCGATGCACAAAAGCCGTATACCGGCAATAACATTGAGTTTGCCGCTCGCGTTGGGGCTTTTGGCCTTCTTTGTTGCCCTTGGGGCGGGTATGGTTTACCTTGCCCTTCAGAAGACCAATCGCATAGCCGCCCCGACCCAAATGCCAACGGCAACTGCCACCCTGACACCAACGCCAACCGTCACGCCGCTTCCTCCTACGCCTACGGATACTCCCCGCCCTACGCCGACGCCTTTTACCTACATTGTGAAGCAGGGCGATAACTGCGGCAAAATTGCGTTGGCTTTCCACACTTCAATCCAAAGCATAATTTTGCAGAATAACCTTTCGTCGTCCTGCACACTTAGGGTTGGGCAGAGGTTGCTGATTCCTCAGCCTACGCCGACGGCAACGCCGACGCCGAAGGCCACCCTAAGCCCCGCCGAGGCAACGCGGCAAGCCTGCCAGAAGACGACTTACACCGTCAAGGCCAACGATACGCTTAGCGGCATTGCCGCGGCCTACAATGTGCCCATTGATGCCATCCGCACCTACAACGGCTTGGTGGGCAACACGGTGCTGGCCGGCGAGACTTTGGTCATCCCGCTATGTATGCGCAATGCGCCGCCCGGACAAACCCCAACCCCGACCCCGCCGCCGCCTTACCCGGCGCCCAGTTTGCTGATACCCGTCAACGGGGCGGTTTTTACCCTTGCCGATAACACGGTGGCGCTCCAGTGGGCTTCGGTTGGCGAACTGCGCGACAACGAGGCTTACAAAGTGGTGGTTGAAGACCTAACAGCCGACCGCGGCCGCAAGATTGTGGATTATGTGACCGATACCAAGTTCGTTGTGCCTTCTTCCTTCCGCCCTCAAGGGACGAAGCCGCACATTTTCCAATGGTGGGTTGTCACGGTGAGGCGCGTCGGCACCGATGAGGACGGCAAGCCTATTTGGAAGGAAGCCGGTGCTCCGAGTGAAAAGCGGGTGTTCAGTTGGAGCGGAGCGGTTGCCCCACCCACCCCAACGCCGTAATCACCGAGGCGGGCTTCAAAGCCCGCCTTTTCTGACCCTCTGTGTTACTATTCGGCCTTGCCAAGGAAAAACACAGGAGACACAGAGAAAATCTGCGCCAATCTGTGTAATCTGTAGTTTTTATCCACCGATTGACACAGATTTACACCGATTGAAAAAGAAAACCACAGAGGACACAGAAATTTACAGAGAACACAGAAAGAGAGAGGGATTGAGGTACTGAGGGATTGGGGAGTTAGGTCGTTGAGTCGTTAGGTCGTTAGGTCGTCAGGTCGTAGGGTCGTAATCTGCGTCAATCTGTGGTTCTCATCCACCGATTGACACAGATTTTCACCGATTGAAGGAGAAAACCACAGAGGACACAGAAATTTACAGAGAACACAGAAAAAATCTGTGCTAATCTGTGTAATCTGTGGTTTGTTTCATCCACCGATTGACACAGATTTTCACCGATTGGATGGTTGAAACC
>Ga0256832_1000324_pt1 | contig 29835 bp, 25 predicted proteins | sample 134614metaG_FD_190534 | JGI IMG/M metagenome (GOLD analysis project Ga0256832, IMG submission 190534) | Hydrothermal vent microbial communities from Lau Basin, Pacific Ocean - 134-614 | ecosystem: Environmental > Aquatic > Marine > Hydrothermal vents | place: Pacific Ocean: Lau Basin | collected...
CTCTGGCAGATTTTGACCTTTCTAATCAGGAAATAAGAAGAGAACTACTAAAACATATAGAAACCCAGTATGATAGTGTTATAGCCTCAGACATAACATCTGAAAACGCAGGGTCTAAAAAGGTTGACCAAAAATTAGGCGATGCATATAAAGGTTTAAAACTTGGCACAAGAACAGCAACGACTATTTTTATGTATTCTTTTTCTGGCGGTGTTGAAAAAGGAGCAACAAAAAACGAGATAAAAAGAAATGCAACAACCCTTAATAACCCCTCAAGCGTTATAGGTGAGGCATTAGAAGAGTTAAAAAATAACCTGTATTATCTTCAGTATGAAAATGGAAAATATTTCTTTACCAACCAGCCGAACCTGAACAGAATAATTATCACCAAAATGGAAAATATAAGCGATGAAAAAGTTGAAGAATTTGAAAAAGAAGTTTTAAAGAAATTTATCTCACCAATACTCCAAGACATTCAGCAAAAAACTTATACATGGATTGAAAACAGTCAGGACATACCTGATACCCCAGAGTTTAAGCTTGTTATTTTAAGGAAGTTAGATAAAAACCTTATGGAAAAACTCATTACAACAAAAGGAAACTCACCAAGAGTAAACAGGAATAACATTTTCTTTTTAGCACCTGTTGATGCTTATAAAAATCAACTTTTTATGTCTTTAAGAAGGCTAATTGCTTATGAAGAAATATTAAATGATGAAACTCTTAACCTTAATGAAAATCAGATAAAAGAAGTAAAAACAAATCTTGAAAAACTAAAATCCGAGATGAGAGATACTATTAGACATTATTATAGGATAGTTTTTATACCTGCCAAAGAAGGATTTAAGGAAGAAGATTTAGGAACACCAATTTATGGAGATTCTAAAAAACTGAATGAGGAAGTCTTTGAATTTTTGATAAATAAACAGGAAATTCTAAAAAGTATTGCACCTATAGTAATAGAGGGGAAATATTTATCAAGTAAGGATTTTGTAAAGTTATTAGACATTTACCAATCCTCATTGAAAACAAGGGGAGAAACAAGATTTAAAAATATTGATGTTCTTTTAAATGCTGTAAAAGAAGGAGTAAAAAACGGAGTTTTTGGGTTAGGCATAAAAACAGACAAAGGAATAGAATGTAAAACTTTTAAAGAAGATCTTTTTTCAGTTGATGAAAACGCATTCATAGTAAAAAAGGAATTATGTAAAAAATTAGAAGAAAAGAAAATAAAAGAGCCAACAGAAACTGAAATTACTCAAATTTCCCAACCTGTATCTGGATATAATACTGGTGAAACGAAAACAGAAGAACCTCAAACAGTGGTTGTAGAAAGCAATATCAAAGAAACGGTTGAACTAAATTTTAAACTTCCGAAAGGAAAAGCCTTTGAAATAGGAAGATTATTAAATCTTTTGGATATGTATTTTGATGACATTGAAGTAGTGATAAATGCCAAAAATGGTAAACTCTCAAAGGAAGAGTATGAAATGAAAATTTTAGAAACGTTAAAACAGCTTAATATAGAACCGTAAAAAGTATTGCCTATTTGGGCAGTAAAACTTATTATCAAATTAATAATCAAATTTAAGGAAAAAATTATGAAAGGTTATATTTTTCCTTGCAGCGATGAAACGATGGCTGAATGTATAGGAAAAAATTTATTTGGAACTCTTCAAAGAAACTGTAGAGATTTCAGTGATATACAACCAGGTTTAGATAAGATATTTTTATACAATTATACTCAAAAATATTTATACGGGATATGGGAGGCGAGCTCAAAAGTTGGACTTATTGATAAGAACGCATGGGGAGGAAAATTTAAATGTCAAGTTAAGGTCAGGCTAATATCAAAAAACCTTTTATTTGTACCTGCAAAACAAGTTATTGAATATATAGGTATAGATCCAAGAATTTCCAGATTATCAGAGTATCAAACTCACAAATTGTTAGATTTATTTTCAAGTTTAAACAACAAAGAATTAACAGAAATAAATAAGTACAGAGAATTTGAGGATATTCGTTTAAGATACTCTCCTGATTTTATTTGTAAAGATGGTCATAGAGTTAGATCAAAAGCTGAAAGAATAATTGATGACTGGTTGTATGATAATGGGATTAAACATATATATGAGCCAGTTATTTCAGAAATTCCCGAAAAACTTGTTCCTGACTGGTTAATTGAAAGTAATGACGGGAAAAATAAGTGCTACATTGAATACTGGGGTATAGAAGATTCAACCGAATATAAGGAAAATATGAATAGAAAGTTAAAAATATATCTCAAATATAAACTCCCTTTAATAGAAATAAGAGATGAAAATATCAGAAATATAGACTTTTATCTAAAAGAACAATTGAGAAAAAAAGGGATATTGTAAAAATATGTAAGTCATTTAACTTCAAAATAATCCCCAAATGACATTCATCAATTAAAAAATTTTTTTCAAAAGGGTATAATCAGATAAAAAAGAGGTAGATGGAATGATAAGTTTTGAAGAGGCTGTCAGGATAATAGTTGAAAACACAAAACCACTTGGGCTTGAAAAGGTTTTTCTTGATAATGCTCTGGGCAGGGTTCTTGCTGAGGATATATATGCAGACAGGGATAATCCGCCTGCAGACAACAGCGGTATGGACGGTTTTGCTGTCAGGTATGAGGACATAAAAGGTGCAACAGAGGAAAATCCAGCAGTATTAGAGATAATAGCAGAATCTAAAGCAGGAGGAGAACTTGTTAAGGTAAAGCCCAAAACAGCAGCCTACATATATACAGGAGGTCTGATACCTGAAGGTGCAGACACTGTGGTTCAAAAAGAGCTGACAAAGGTTGAAGATAATAAGGTTTTTATATTTCAGGAGCTTAAAAAAGGCTCAAACATCAGACCTCAAGGTGGAGATTACAAAAAAGGTGATCTTTTGATAAAAGCAGGTAAAAAGCTAAGACCTGCAGAGATAGGGATACTTTCATCGGTAAATAAGCCAACAGTTTATGTATATCAACAGCCGCGGGTGGGAATACTGACAACAGGTGACGAGATACTGGATCTTGGAGAACCTGTTGAAAAGCTTTCCCAGATCAGAACATCAAACACATACTCCATTTATTCACAGGTTCTTGAAGCAGGTGGACAGCCTGTAATAATAGGTTTTTCAAAAGACAACCCAGAAGATACACAAAAAAAGCTTTCCTATGCAAAAAGCTGTGATGTTCTCCTGACAACCGGCGGTGTTTCTGTTGGAGAGTACGATCTGATTAAGGATTTTGTTGTTAAGGTTTTAGGTGTTGATATTCTTTTCTGGAAGGTGAAACAAAAACCGGGAAAACCTGTAGCTTTTGGTGTCTGGGGAGCAGAAAAAGAAAAGCTGTTTTTCGGAATTCCAGGAAATCCTGTTGCTGCGATGGTTGTTTTTGAAAACATGGTAAAGCCTGCGATAAGAAAGATGAGAGGAGAAAGCAGGATCTTTAATCCTTCTATAAAGGCAAAGCTTTCAGGTGGATACAAAAGGAAAAAAGGTGAAAGACTTGAGTTTATAAGGGTTTCTCTTGAGCTGACAGATGAAGGCTTTGTGGCGAGACCGTTTGGAAAGCAGGGATCAAACATACTGACAGGCATGGTTTTTGCCAACGGATTTGGTATGATTGAGGTTGGAAAAACAGAGGTAAAAGATGGGGAAGATATAAAAGTTGTAGTTTTTGATAAATCATTTATGGACGGTGGTTTAGATGATTGAATTTCCTGATTATCTTAAACAGGTTAAACCCTACCAGCCGGGTAAACCTGTTGAGGAGCTCCAGAGGGAACTTGGTATAAAAGAAGTCGTTAAACTTGCATCAAATGAAAACCCTTTTGGCTGCTCCCTTTTTGTCAAAAAGGCTGTTGAGAGAAATGCAACAAAAATAAACAGATATCCTGACGGTGGAGCATACTACCTGAGAAAAGAGCTTTCTGACTTTTTGGCTGTTGATCCCGATCAGATAATATTTGGAAACGGCTCAAACGAGATCATTGACCTTATTGGAAGAGTTTTCCTCACCGGTGGAAGAGAGGCTCTCTTCTTTGAGGGCAGTTTTGTTGTTTACAAACTTGTAGCTCAGATAAACGGTGGAACTTTCAGGGAAATTCCTCTTGAGTGTGATTTTTCAAGGGATCTTGGAAAAATGCTTGAACAGGTTTCAGAAAGAACCTCTGTTATATTTATTGACAATCCCTGTAATCCCACAGGATTTGCAAATGAAAAAGAGGAGTTTAACCGGTTTATAAAAGACCTCCCAGATCATGTTCTTCTTGTTTTAGATGAGGCTTATTTTGAGTATGCAAAAGATCACGGCGTTCCTGATGGGATAAACTACATTCTGGGGATAAATCCTGAAGTGCCCAGAAAAAATATTATTGTTCTTAGAACATTCTCTAAGGTTTACGGTCTTGCAGGTCTGAGGATAGGATACGGCGTTTCAAGTAAAGAGATAATACAGATACTTGAGAAGGTAAGACAGCCCTTTAACACAAATCATCTTGCACAGATAGCCGCTGTAGAAGCTCTAAAAGATCAGGAGTTTGTCAGGTTCTGTGTTGATATGAATGAGAAGGGAAAAGAACAGCTCTATGAGGGTCTGGAAAAAAGGGGAATACATTTCCTGCCAACTTACGGAAATTTTGTTATGTTTAAGGTTGAAGATTCTGAAAAAGTTTACAACGGGCTTTTAAAGCAGGGAGTAATAGTCAGACCTGCTTTTGGTTTTGATGGGTATCTGAGGGTTTCTATAGGGAGAGAAGATGAGATCAGATCATTTCTGAAGGCTCTTGATAAGATCGGTCTTTCCTGTAAGTAATAAAAAAATAACTATTGCCCTTTTTAGTTTATTACCTTAACTTAAAATTAAAAAAGGTGGTTCAAAATGGGAAAGTCTATCGTTGAAAGGGCATATTACCTTATGAAGCTTGGTCGTGTATTTGAGGAAAGGGCAAAAGAGGAGTATATGAAGGGAAATATTGCAGGATTTCTCCATCTTGCTATAGGTGAGGAGGCTGTCCATGTTGGAGCAACCCTTGCCTTTGGTAAGGGAGATCTTTTTGTCCACTACAGGGAGCATGTGTGGGCACTTGCAAGGGGGATGTCTCCAAAAACTGTAATGGCTGAACTTTTTGGAAAAAAAACAGGTGTTTCAAAAGGAAAAGGTGGATCAATGCATCTTTTTGATCCTGCCTTTAACTTTTATGGTGGGAATGCGATTGTTGGGGCACATCTTCCCCACGCTGTTGGTGCAGCTTACGCAAGGAAGTATCTTGGACATTCTGAAGGTGTTCTTGTTGCATTTGGAGATGGTGCCACAAATGCAGGAAACTACTACGAATCATTAAACCTTGCATCACTGTGGGAACTTCCTGTTTTGTTTTTGAACGAGAATAATTTTTATGCGATCGGAACAAGGGTTGATAGGGCTTCAGCAGTTAAAGAGCTTTACAAAAAAGCAAAGGAGTTTATGCCTGCTGTAAGGATAGATGGAATGAACTTTTTTGAGGTTTTTGATGCTGTCTCAAAGGCAAAAGAGTACATAGAAACGGAAGGAAAGCCTTACTACATAGAAGCTTTGACTTACAGGTATGAACCCCACTCAATGTCAGATCCAGGAGATTACAGATCTCCAAGGGAGCTAAAAGTTTTCCACGATAAAGATCCTGTTGAGTTTTTGAAAAAAGAGGGCATAAAAAGAGGTCTTCTTACACAGGAGTTTATAAAACAGATTGATGAAAGAGTTGAGAAAGAAGTGGAAGAGGCTGTCCAGTTTGCATTAAAATCCCCTGAGCCTGAAGATAAAGAGCTTTACACAGATATATTCTGCGAGGTGTGTACAGATGTTGTACCGTGAGGCATTAAATAAAGCGTTAGATGAAATGATGGAAAAGGATGAGACTGTTGTCATTCTTGGTGAAGATGTTGGGTTTTACGGGGGAAACTACAGGGTTACCGAGGGACTGTATGCAAAATACGGTGAGAAAAGGGCTATAGATACACCGATAGCTGAGAATTCAATAGTAGGAAATGCTATAGGAATGGCTATTGGGGGATTAAGACCTGTTGCTGAGATAATGACGGTGAACTTTATACTGATAGCTATGGATCAGATTGTTAACCAGATGGCAAAACTGAGATACATGAGCGGTGGAAAGGTTGAGCTTCCAATGGTTGTCAGAACGCCTCAGGGGGTATCAAAACAGCTTGCTGCCCAGCATTCACAGAGCCTTGAGAGGTTTTTCACATCAACACCGGGGCTTATAACTATGGTTGCTTCTGATGCAACAGCAGCCTATTACGGCTTAAAGTATGCTATTGAGCTTGACGATCCTGTTATATTTCTTGAGCATGAGCTTCTTTACCCTATGAAAATGGAAATTCAGGAAAGGAAGGATTTTGATCCATTCAAGGCAGATGTGGTAAAAGAGGGAAAAGATATTACCGTCGTTTCTTACCTTAAGATGCTTCACGACACACTTCAGGCTGTTTCTGTTATTGAGAAGGAGCTTGGTGTTTCAGTTGAGGTTATAAATCTTCATTCATTAAACCCCCTTGACATGGAAACAATATCAAAATCTGTTAAAAAAACAGGAAGATTTGTGATTGTTACTGAAGAGCCTAAAACAGGAAGTTTTGCCGGAGAGATTGTATCAAAAGTAACGGAAGAACTATTTTACCAGCTTGATGCACCCCCTTTAAGGATTTGTGGTGAGGACGTTCCAACTCCTTACAACAGAAAGCTTGAGCTTCTTTCAATACCAACACCTGATAAGATAGCGAAACAGATAATATACTGGGGTAGGGAAAATGGAATATAAGGTTGTTATGCCTCAGCTGACAGACACAATGGAAGAGGGGAAGATCGTAAGGTGGCTCAAAAAAGAAGGGGATTATGTAAAGAAAGATGAGCCTCTTGTTGAGATAGAGTCTGATAAGGCTGTTATGGAAGTTCCATCAATGAGGGAAGGTGTTCTTGTTAAGATACTTGCAGAAGAAGGAGAGGAACTGCCTGTTGGACAACCTATAGCTGTTATTGAGACAGAGGTTGAAAAGGCAAAAGAAGAGGTGGGAAAACCTGTTGAGGTTAAAAAAGAGGAAAAACCACCAGAAAAAAGAAAAGAAAAGGTTGAGATAAAGGTTGAGGGAATTAAGCCCCCTGAAAAAATAAAACTGCCTGAGGGTTCTGCATCACCATCAGCCAGAAAACTTGCCGGTGAGCTTGGGTTAAACCTGAAAGAGCTTCAGGGGAAAGGGGAAATTCCAACCCCTGCCCACGAGAAAGATATAAAGGAATACTTTTACAAAAAGTTTTTTACAAAATCTGCTCTGGATATTCTAAAAGAGTATAATCTTGATCCTGAAGATGTTTATAAAGAGATAGGCAAAAAAAAGATAGATAAAACAGACCTGGAGAGGTACATAAAAACAAAAAATATCCCTATAACTCAAAAACCAAGCGATATACAGAGTGTTTTAATAAAAAATCTTTCCAAAAGCACCCAGATACCTGTATATTACATAACCCATCAGTTTGATATTTCACTGATCTTAAAACAGGAAAAATACACAATAACAGCATACATCATAAAGATATTTGGTGATGTGATGCAGGATCACCCAAAGATCAGAACTGTTTACAGAAACGGCATGTTTTATACGTATCCATCATCAAACATCTCTGTTGCAATCTCTGTAGGTGAAGAGCTTTTTAATCCAACAATTAAAAATGTTGAAACAAAATCTTTGAAACAGGTTTACGAAGATCTGCAAAACCTGAGAGAAAAATCTAAGGAAAAAAAGCTGACAGTTGAGGACATACAGGGGGCTACATTCTCTATCTCAAATCTGGGTATGTTTGGTATAAAGCAGTTTTTTCCCGTTATTCCTCCTTTTCACAGTGGGATAGCAGGGATAGGTGTTGCTGTTGACGGTATTATTTCTGTGTCTTTCACCTTTGATCACAGGGTGGTTAACGGCGTTCAGGCAGCCCAGTTTGTAATAGAACTGGAGAAAAGAATGAAAGATCAAAAATACATAAAATCACTTAAATAGCTCCTCCAAAGGTTTTGGTTTGCTTAAGAAAAACCCCTGTGAATAGTCTATATTCATAGCTTTTACCATCTCGTAAACATCCTCATTGTGAACAAACTCGGCTATGGTTCTTATACCAAGTTTCTGGGCAAATCCTACAATGGTTTCAACAATTATCTGGGAATAAATATCAGAATGTATATTCCTTATCAGTGATGAATCTATTTTTATGTAGTCCACATCAAGTTTTAATATATATTCAAAGTTTGAGTATCCTGCACCAAAATCATCAAGGGAAATCTTTCCACCAAGGTTTTTTACTTCTTTTATGAATCCTGAAACCTCTTCATAATTTTCCATACCCTCAGACTCAAGAATTTCAAACATAACCCTGTTTTTATAAAATGGCTTGCTCAGGTGTTCAAATATAAGCTCTGTTATTTCTCTGTTAGTAATGTCTTTTACAGAAAGGTTTATAGAAAACTGGTAAGGTAGATCCTTAAAATCTGCAAATGCTCTTTTTATAGCGTTTTTAGCTATTTCGGGATAAAGTCTTGCTTTTTTTGAGATCTCAAGAAATGATCCGGGGAGTATTATTGATCCATCTGTATCTATTATTCTAACAAGTGATTCAAATTTTTCAGCTTTACCTGTTTTGTTATCAAAAATAGGCTGATAAAAAACTGTTATTCTGTTGTCTCTTAGAGCTTCCTTTATTTTTCTTGTTATGAGAATATTTGTTTCATAAAGCTCTTTCATCTGAAGTTCTTCTCTGTAATAAACTATCGGTTTTTTGTTCTCTTTAGCGTATTTTAACGCCATATCAGCTTTGTTTAGGATGTTGTGATTTTCAAGGGATATACCTGCTGTTAAGCTTAAATGTATCTCGTAATCTTTGTAGGTTATTGGATTTTCTTGAACGTTGTATATTATGCTGTTAACAATTTTTTCAAATTCTGCACTGGGTATATACCTCATTGATAAAACAGCAAATTCATCGCCAGAAAGTCTGTAAGCATTAAAACTTTTTTCAGGAAGGAAGTTTTTTATCATTTCTCCTAATTTTTTTAGGACGTAATCCCCTACCTTGTGTCCGTAAAAATCATTTATCTCCTTAAAGTCATCAATATTTAGTATTGCAAGTTTGGGACTTCCGATCTCTTTTAGATCTTCAATCAGCTTAATCCTGTTTGGAAGGTTTGTTAGAGGATCTGTGTACAATCTTTTTTTGAGCTGCTCATTCAGACTTTTAAGCTCTTTTTCCCTTTTAACAAGATCTGTTATATCCCTTTTTATCCCAACATAATATCTGTTTTTTCCATTTTCATCTTTTACTGATATTGCAACAACATCAAGATGCTTTTCTTCTCCTTTTCTATTTGTAATGGTGGCTATAAATCTCAATCTTCCTTCTTTTTTTAATTTTTCCCATACGTCTACTGGATCTTTTATTTTTAGAACTTCTGAAAAATGTTTTCCTTTTATCTCATTTATTTTGTACCCTAAAAGTTCCTCATTAGATCTATTTTGATCAACGTATCTTCCTTCAGAATCAGCTATTCCTATTGCATCAAGTGTATTTTCAAATATAGTCTTGTATAAAGCTAATTTTTCCTCTTTTATTTTTAAGTCTGATATGTCTTTAAGAATAATTATAAAGCCTGTTAAGCGATTATCATGTATCAGTGGTGATACGACAACAAACATAGGAATTTCGGAATTTCCATCCGTATAAACACAGTTGTAAGTTTTTGATTTATCTTTTTCTTTGAAGTCTCTTATAAATTCTTTTAAAGGTTTTTCTCCGTTCTCTGATGTTATTATTTTTACCTTTTTTAGAAAATCCCCATTTTTATGAAGAAGTTCTTTAGCTGATTTATTCAGTAAGACTACTTTGTTGTTTTTATCAATTACAACCAGCATATCGGGAGTGCTTGATATAACATCTTCAAGAAATGTTTTTATTTCTCTGATCTGTTTCGTTCTATCTTCTATAAGAAACTCAAGGGATTCTGCGTATTCCTCAAGTTTTTCCTTCAGAAGATCAAGATAAACAAGATCTCTGGCGTTTACTATTATCTGTTTAAGTTTTCCTTCTTTATCTTTTATGCCTTTTACTTTCTTAATTACCCTGATTTTTTTCCCATTTTTTGTTTTCAGGAAAACCTCCTGATCAGGGCAGAAATCCTTTTCCTCAACTATTTTTAAACATTTTTTAAAATCATCTTCCTTTTCTATAATGTTTAATACAGATTTTCCAACAATCTCTTCAGGTTTAAAACCAAGCACCTTTGTAAATGATTTGTTGATATAAGTGATAGTTCCATTAGAGTTTATTGAAAATATAACATCTGGAGAGTTGTCTAATATTTCTTTGAATTTCAGGTATTTTTCCGATCTTTTCATAGGATCACTTCATAAAATCACTTTTTTTCAAGAAGGTATCTTATATCCTCAAACCATGAAATAGCATCTTCTTTATTATCAAATATTTTTCCGTAAAAAATGGATTTTTCTGTTGGAGATGTTGTGTAAAATACCCACTGGAATGTTTCCCCATAAGGTTCAGAACTGATTGTTACAAGTTCAACAGCAACGATTGAGTCTGTGTTGAGGTACGTGTTTTCCTCAATCTGTATAAACATACCACTCTCCTTTTATGCTGTTTGTTCTTCTTTTTTTAGCTCTTCTTTTTTCTTTTTAAACCACCTTATACTTGAATATATAAGAATTATTCCAACAAGCAATCCTGAGATGATTTTTGCTGTGAAAACGTCAATATCCCATATCCTGACAACTGTAAACCACAGAAAAACATAAATAAGGTAAGACCCGTACAGAAGTAGCAGAACTGAAAAAGCTTCCCATATTATTTTAGTAATCATTCACGAACCTCTTATTTTATTGTTCTATACTATTATAATTCAGATAGGAGGTTTGAGTTGCTCATAAGAAAAATAAAAGATATGAAACAGATCACAAAAAGATTAAAAAAAGAAGGTAAGACTATAGGTTTTGTTCCTACAATGGGGTATCTCCATGAAGGGCATATTTCTCTGATAAGATACTCAAAAAAGGATAACGATATTACAGTGGTAAGTATATTTGTCAATCCTATACAGTTTGGGAAAAATGAAGATCTTGACAGATACCCAAGAGATTTAGAGAGAGATGTGGAGATATGTGGAAAAGAAGGTGTTGATTATGTTTTTTACCCGTCTGCCGATGAGATGTACCCTGAAGGTTTCTCAACGTATGTGGAGGTTGAGGGGATTACACAGAGGCTTTGCGGGACTTTTAGATCAGGGCATTTTAAAGGTGTAACCACTGTAGTAGCTAAACTTTTTAATATTGTTCAGCCAGATAAGGCATACTTTGGGGAAAAGGATTACCAGCAGTTAAAAGTTATTCAAAAAATGGTGAGGGATCTTAATATAGATGTTGAGGTTATAGGATGTCCACTTATCAGGGAAAAAGACGGTCTTGCCCTATCTTCAAGGAATAAATACCTTACCCCTGAGGAGAGAAAATCAGCCCTTTCTATAAGCAGGGCGCTGTTCAGGGCAAAACAGATGTTTGAAAGTGGGGAGAAAGATCCTTCAAAAGTAATAGATGAGGTAAAAAGGATCATCTCTTCACAGCCTTTAGTAAAAGAGATACAGTATGTTGAGGTAGTTGATCCGGAAGAATTAACGCCGAAAAAAAAGTTAGAAAAAGGCGATGTTGTGGCTGTTGCTGTTTTTGTGGGAAACACAAGGCTTATAGATAATATAAAGCTGTAAAGGAGTTTTTATGGAAGTAAAAAATGAAAAGATAAAGAAAATTTTAAGAACCCTCTCACAATTTCTTCAGGGAAAAGAGGAAGCTCTCAGACTTTCTTTGATAACTTTTTTTTCTAACGGACATCTTCTTATTGAGGATCTTCCTGGACTGGGGAAAACAACTCTTGCTGTTGGAATAGCAAAAATAACAGGACTGTCTTTTGGGAGAGTTCAGGCAACAAGCGATCTGCTTCCTACAGACATCACAGGGCTTTCCATCTACAACAAGCAGACAGAAAAGTTTGAGTTCCACCCTGGACCTATTTTTAACAATGTTGTTCTTGTTGATGAGATCAACAGGGCAACCCCAAAAACCCAGAGTGCCCTCCTTGAAGCTATGGGAGAAAAGCAGGTGACGATAGAGGGACAGACTTACAAACTGCCAAAACCTTTTTTTGTTATCGCAACACAGAACCCGGTAGAGCAGTACGGGACATTTCCGCTTCCTGAATCCCAGATGGACAGGTTTATGATGAAGATAAGCATAGGTTATCCTTCAAGGGAGGCAGAGAGAGAAATACTGAAAGGTGGAAGTAAAAGGGAACAGCTTTATAAGATACAGCCTATAATGGACAAGGATCAGGTTATTGAAACGCAAAAAGAGATAGATCAGGTGTATCTTTCAGACAAAATAGTTGAGTATATTCTGGATATAGCTGAGGCAACAAGAAGATCAAAATATTTTTCAGCCGGTCTTTCTATAAGGGGAACCCTTGCTCTTGTGAAAACAGCCAAGACAAGTGCATATTTTAACGGAAGAGATTACGTTATACCTGAAGATATAAAAAGCCTTCTTCCTTACACTGTTGTCCACAGGGTTCTGCTCCATGAGGTTTATGAAAATACAGACCACAGGGAGATTGTGCTATCGGTAGTGGAAAATATACCCGTACCGGCTTAATAAAAATAACAAAAGCTGGCTGGATATACATAACTCTGACAATCCTGTTGGGGATTGCTGCTGTTAATACAGGGAATAACCTTGTTTACCTGATAGAGGCAGCAATGCTGAGCTTTATGGTAATTTCTGGCTTTATAGGAAGGAAAAACCTGTCTGGACTTGATCTTGAGATTGATCTTCCTGAGGAGATATTTGCAGGGGTTGAGTTCCCTGTAAAGATAAAACTGAAAAACAAAAAAAGATTTTTCCCATCTTTTCTGATAGTTTTCCATTTTGAGGACAAAAAGTTTGTTGTGCCTTATATAGACCCTCAAGGCTCTTTTACATTTCATATAAACCATACTTACAGAAAAAGAGGAAAGTTTTATCTGAGGGAGTTTAATATCTGCTCTGTTTTTCCTTTTAACTTTTTTATCAGATGTATAATCTACATGAAAAAAATCCCTGTTGTTGTTTATCCCTTCCCAAGAAGATGTGCTTTTCCTTATGATTACTCAAAGGCAGGAAAAAGCGAAGGGACTGTTCATTCTGATAAAAGGGGACATCAGGGAGATATGATCTCCATAAGAGATTACTCAGAAGGGGATCCTCTGAAATATATACACTGGAAGGCATCGGCAAAAACAGGAAAACTTAAAACAAAAGAGCTTGGAGAGATATCCCAAAGACCTGTTGTAATAGATCTTGATCTTATTGAAGGGAACATAGAAAGGAAGGTTTCATGCGGAGCATTCCTGATTATTGAGCTGTATAAAGCATCTGTTCCTTTTGGGCTGAAATACGGTAAAAAATTTTACAGACCTGAATGTTCAAGAAAACATAAAGCTTTACTACTTGGGGAGCTTGCACAGATAAAATGATAAAGGTTAAAAATGTTGTATATGTTTTGAGCTATCTGATAGGTTTTATAGGTTTTTTGGCTGTTTTCAGATTTGTTGGGGGGCTTTATTCTGCTGTTTTTCTGTCACTGCTTATCTTTGGGATTTTTGTTGACAGAAATGAAAGGGAGGTAATTCCAAGAATTTTCCTTAACCTTATCTCTCTTACTGTTGTTATTTTTCTGTTTTTCAGGGTTTCTGAGGAGGATCTTGTTGTTCCTGTTCTTGAAACACTGCTCCTTCTGCTTGGGATAAAGTTTGTTGAAAAAAAAGAGTTCAGAGATTTTATGCAGATTTATACTATCTCGGTCTTTCTTCTTGCAGGATCTGCACTTCTTACTATTGATATTTCTTTTATGTTTTTCTTTATCTTCCTTTTTTTCAGCACAGTTCTGGCGATCATACTGCTGACATATTACTCACAGGATAGGGATCTTTCTTTTGATAAAGATGTGTTTAAAAAAATAATCAAAGGATCTTCTGCTATTCCACTGATGGCTGTCCCTTTTACTGCCTTGCTTTTTGTTGTTCTTCCAAGAACAGAGCAGCCTGTTTTCAGTTTTTTCAATCTTGGTTCTCAGGGGAAAACCGGTTTTTCAGATATTGTGGAGCTTGGAGATGTGTCTCATATTCAGGAAGTAGAGACTGTAGCTATGAGAATAAAGATAAACAGAAAAATGGATATTAACCCTGAAAATGTTTACATCAGGGGGGTTGTTCTTAACTTTTTTGATGGTAAAAGATGGCTGAGAAAGAATGTAGATGAGAATGATTATGTTGAAATAAAAAATCCGGTTCTTCAGGAGATTATTTTAGAACCTACAGGTAGAAGGTATATTCTCGCTTTTGATACTCCTGTAAAGATTAACCTTAGAGGTGTTCAGAAAGATGGGGATTATGTTTACAGATACAGGAAAAATATATACTCAAGAATAAAGTACACAGCTATTTCTGATATAAAGGCTGTTATAAAATCTGATCAGATAAACCGCCGCATTTATACACAACTTCCGAAAGATATACATCAGGAAGTTAGGAATCTTGCTCATAAATTAAAGGGAGATAACACAAAAAAAACTGTTGACAATGTTATCAGCCACCTGAGAAACAGCTACAGATACACATTAACAAATCTACCTGCCGGTGATGATCCGGTTTACAGATTTTTATTTGTGGACAAAAAGGGAAACTGTGAGTATTTTGCCTCTTCTGCAGCACTACTTTTGAGGCTTAATAAAATACCTGTAAGGCTTGTTGCCGGCTACAGGGGAATGAGGTATAACGAAATAGGAGATTATTATATTGTTCCTTACAAGTATGCACACACATGGATAGAGGTTTATATTAATGGGGAATGGATCAGGTTTGACCCTACTCCCTCTTACTCTGCCTATGTTATCGGAAAAGAAAAGGGAGGTTTATCAGAAAAAATCAGACTTATTTTTGATGCGGTAGAGTACGCTTACATTAACAGCATTATCAATTACGATATAAAAAATCAGCTGTCCCTTCTGAGAAAAACGGAGGGTTTTGTCTTTTCCTTTGGTAAAGATCTGAAAAAGGTAAAAGAATTTCTTCCTTATGTGTTGGTATCGATTGTTTTAGGTATGTTTGTATTTCTTTTTGTGAAAATCAGACTTGAGAGTTATGAAGAAAGGCTGATAAAAAGATTTAACAAAAAAATGGAAAAGTTAGGATACAAAAGAAAGGAAAATGAAGGGCTTGAGGAATTTACAAAAAGAATAAGAGATGATGAGATAAGAAAAAAAGCACTGATTTTTGTAAAAGAATTTGAAGGGGTGTATTACACAGATAAAAAAATAGATAAGAACCTTTACAAAGAATTGTTATCACATATTGATAATATCAATATAAAAGGTTGATCTATTTTTACCTGTAAGCTTAGAGTGGTACATGGCAAAATCTGCATTTTTCAGTATTGATTCTATATCTTTAGAGTCTTCAGGGAATATGGATATTCCTATACTAACCCCTATTTTTATTTTTTTTCCGTCAATGGTGTACTCACCGCCGGCATTTTTTATTATTTTGTCAGATATTTTCTTTAATGCATCTTTTGTATAAACCCCTTCTATCAAAATAACAAACTCATCTCCTGCAAGTCTTGCAACAAAATCATCTTTTCTTACTGAAGATTTGAGATTTTTTGCAACTTTTTGAAGAAGTTTGTCCCCTGTTTCATGTCCGTAAGTATCGTTAACCTGTTTAAATCCGTCAAGGTCAATAAAAAAGAGAGCAACCTTCCCATTTTCATCTGTTGCTTTTTCAATAGATGTTTTAAGTTTATTAAAAAAGTAAACCCTGTTGGGAAGTTTTGTTAGGTTGTCGTAATAGGCCAGATTTTTCAGTTTTTTCTCCCTGTGTTTTCTCTGTGTTATGTCAGATATCATGATGATGTAGTTTGTTGTTTCACCTTTGTTTTTAACCTTTATTATAGATAGCCAGATAGGAAAACTTTCCCCTGATTTTTTTCTTCCTGTTATCTCCCCCTGCCACTTTCCTGTAGAATTTGCCTTTTTGAATATCCTTTTAAAAACATCTTCACTACTATTGAAAACAGGAAGTAAATCTATTTTCCATCCTAATATTTCATTTTTCTCAAACCCTGTTATCTCAGAAAATGATTTGTTTACCCTGAGTATAGATCCTTTGTTATCTGTGATAATTATCCCCTCAAGGGCGTCTTCAAAAACCATAGATGCAAGCTTAAGCTCTTTTTCTGCCAGTTTTCTATCTGTTATATCCCTTATTATAAGTTGTATAAGCTTTTTTCCCTTAATCTCAAAGATGCTGGCAGATACTTCTGCAGGAAATTGGGTTCTATCACTTGTTATAACTTGGGTCTCGAATCTTATATGTCCATTTATGTATAACCTTTTTTGCCATTCTTTAAAAACTCTGGCAAATCTTTTCTCAAATATATCTTTAAGATTTAAAATCATGATGTCAAATTTTGAGTATCCAAGTTTGTAAACAGCTTTTTGGTTTATATCTTTTATATGTCCTTCCATGTCAGCTATTATAATGGCATCATTTGAGTACTCAAAAAGGTTTCTATACCTTTCCTCATTTTCAAGAACTTTTTGGTATATTATATAAATATCTGTAATATCCTGAACAATACCCAAAATTACAGGATTATGGCTTTTTTCTTTCAGAATTTTTACTTTTTCTCTTATTATTTTCTCATTTTCTCCTGAGTATATTCTGTATTCAGCTTCGTAAGGGGTAAGGTTAGTTATAGATAAAATTCTTTTTTCTTTGATCTCTTTTCTGTATTCTGGATTTATGTATTCAAGGAATTGGTCAAAAGTTATTGAGCATCTTCTGTCCTGTCCGCAGAAAATAAACATCGCCTCTTCAGAAAGCTCAAACCTCATATCAGGAAGATGAACCTCCCAGTATCCAACCTTTGCTACTTTCTGTGATTCTCTAAGCTTTTCCTTTATTTCTTCAAGCTTTTCTTTTGTTCTGAGAAGTTCCCTTTCTTTCATTATTTTGTCTGTTATATCTCTGAGAATTCCAAGAATGGCACTTTTGCCAGCGTAAGTGATTAATGATGGGTTAACTTCAAATATTTTAGTTTTTTTATCTTTTGATTTAAGTTTAATAACTTTTTTACTGATTTTAGATGTAAGGATTCTCTCAATACCATTTTCAGGAATAAAAATTTTAAGCTCCTTGTTAATTATTTCTTCAGGTTTATATCCAAGTACATCGTATACTCTGGGATTTATATATTTTATTTTGTCATTCTGGACTATAACTACCACATCATTTATGCCTTCAATGATACTTTTCCATTTTTCTTCTTGCTCTATCAGTATTTTTTCCCTCTGTTCTTTTATATCAAGCCACTTTTTTAGCCCTATCAATACAAGACCAAGCCCGGGAAGTTTTATAAATATCTCTGTTATTGATAAAACATACAATGGCTGGTTTGTTAAAAAAAATGATATAAGGTTTGCCTGTGATATTGTTATGAAAAAAAATCCATAATTAACATTTTTATAAACGCCTGGAAGGTTTTTTAATCTTCCTACAAGAAAAAATCCTATTAACATGGCTATAAATGCAATAATGTTAGGTATAAGTTGGGAATAAATTATTTGCTCCTGAAATCCGTAATAATATATGTTTAATAAAATGACTGTAATTCCTAAGATAATTGCTGAGAGAACCCTTAGCATACTCCCCCTTTTTCAAGAGTTCATTACTAAATATTAACTTTTTTTCATAAAATATACAATAACATATTTTCAATTTAAAATATTTGTTATATAATTTTTAATGAGTTGTTAATAATTATCATTTTTAATAAGGTGGGGAGGCTAATGGCTGCTAAAAAGACTGTACTAAGTATAGCTATTGATAAGGGCTTACTTTCAAAGCTTAAAGAGCTATCCCGTGAGAAAGGATATTCTGTTTCTAAACTGATAAGTAAGCTTCTTGAAGAAGCTTTATATCTGGAAGAAAATGTGTTCAAGGATGAAATTTACAAAAATATTGACTGGCTGAGCGAAGAGTGGAAAGATAAGCTTCAGGTTCTTTTCACAAAGGTTCTGGATACTACACCTGATCCTGTCTGGATAAAAGATTTAAACTTAAGGATAATTTATGTTAATCAGGCTTTTGCTGATCTTTTTGGGATTAGAAAAGAAGAGATTATAGGAAAAAGTGATATTGAGGTCTTACCTCCTGATATTGCTAAAGAGTGTATATACTCTGATATGAAAGCTCTTGAAAGTAAAAAATCTTCCCATTCTATAGAAAAGATAAGGTCATCTGACGGTAGAGAGATCATATTTGATGTTATAAAAACCCCTATTTACGACAAAACAGGAAAAATAATAGCCATTTTAGGAATATCAAGGAATATAACAGAGTTCGTAAAGATACAAGAAGAACTGGAGCATAAAAATAAAGAGCTTGAAAATGCTTACAAAAAACTGCAGGAAATTTATGAGTATGACATAGTAACAGGTCTTATTAAGAAAAGAAGATTTCTTCAGACAGTAAAAGAGAGTTTGGAAGAACTTACTGAAGATGGTCAGTATACCCTTATTAGTATGGAAATATCAAATCTTGTTTATGCAAATGAGATGTATGGTTATGAGTTTGGAAGTAAACTTTTGAAAGAGTTTTCAAAAAAACTCAAGGAAAAACTTGATGAGATGGGATTTGAGTATGTTCTTGGAAAGATTGGTGGAGACAAATTTGGACTTTTTATTAAAGAAGATATCGTAAATAGGCAGATATTAAAGAGGTTTCTTAATTTTGTTAAATCAATTAGAATTCCTACACCAGATGAGGAAAGCTTTTTTGTGCCGAAAATAATCTTTGCTGTTAGAAAAATATCAAGACAGGATCTTCCAGATATTGAAAAGATCCTTTTCCAGATGGAGGAAGTTCTTACCCATTTAAGGGAACATGCGAAGAGAAATTTTGTCATACTGAAAAGTCAGCCTACAGTTTATAGAAAAGCCATAGAACTTGAGAAAAAAATAAAGAAAAATCTTGAGGAGGGAAGATTTGAAATAAGATTAAAACCTATAAAAGATCTGAAGGATAGATCTGTTTATGGTTATCAGGTGGTCTGCAGGTTTGAGGATATACCTGAAAAGGATGTTTGCCAGTTTCTTGAAAATACTTATATAGACAATGTTTTCAGAACCATAGATCAGAAAGTTTTTGAATTTCTGAAAAGAAGGGTTTATCCGAAAACAGACAGGGTAATATTTGCAAGGTTAAGACAGTCAACGATAGACAGGATACTAAATCTCCCTGAAGATAAAATAACAAAAGATATAATCTACATTAAAGATAAAACTGTTTTTATGATCTCAGAGAATGTGTTTACAAACAGTTATTCAAATATTCTTGACCTTAAAAACTCATACAATCTTAAGTTTTGTCTTGATAATTTTGGAGCTGGAAACACTTCAATAAAGATATTGACAAGAATGATTGAATATGATCTTTTCCAGTATCTTAAAATTAACGGCTCATTTATAAAAACATCAATTTATTCAGCAAAAAGAGCCAGAATTCTCAAAGGTGTAATAGCTGTAAGCAAGGAGTTTAGTATAAAAACTATAGCCTCAGATGTTGATTCTGAAGAGATGTTGCAGTTTGTTAAGGATGTAGGTTTTGATCTTGCAGAGGGTGATTACATCGGCGAATCTTTAGGTGCGGAAAATGCTATGCTACACCTGCAAGATTAAATCTTTCCCCGTACTTTTTGAATACAAGCGTTTTTAAGAGAGGATGATCCTCAAGATGAGGGTCATCTCTTATTAATCTTTCTGCTTCTATTCTTGCTGTATCAAGTATTTCTTTGTCTGTGTCCCTTGTTAGATCTGCAAGACCAAAATTGAACCTTCCTGATTGAGCTGTTCCCATTATGTTCCCCATTCCTCTAAGATCCATATCTGCCTCTGCTATCTTAAATCCATCTGATGTTTTTACAAGTATTTTAAGCCTTTCCATTGCTTTTTCTCTTTTTTTCTCAAATTCAGGATCATCAGACCTATACCTGAACTCTTCAGGTACAATTAAAAAGCAGTACCCTTCATAGCTCCCTCTTCCTATTCTTCCTCTAAGCTGGTGTATCTGAGAAAGACCAAACCTGTAAGCATCCTCAATGACCATCACAGAAGCGTTTGGTATATCAACCCCAACCTCTATTACCGTTGTTGAGACAAGGATGTCAGCTTTCTGGTTTCTAAACTCCTCCATTATCCTGTCTTTTTCCTCTTGAGTCATTCTTCCGTGTAGAAGGAGAATTTTTCTGTCCGGAAATGATTCTTTCCATCTTTTGTATCCCTCCTCAGCAGACTTCAGATCAATTTTTTCAGATTCCTCAATCAATGGGTAAACAACAAATACCTGTCTTCCTTTATCAAGCTCTTTTTTTATGAAAGAGTTCATTCTTTCCCTTTCATCCTCGTAGTAAATAACCGTTTCAACCTTTTTTCTCCCTGCAGGCATCTGTTTTATTATTGAAAGATCAAGGTCTCCAAACTGCGTCAGGGAAAGGGTTCTTGGGATGGGTGTTGCCGTCATAACAAGAACGTGGGGAACCTTTCCTGATTTTTCTATTAAGGCTTTTCTCTGTTCAACCCCAAACCTGTGCTGTTCATCAACTATTACCAGTGCAAGCTCTTTGAACTTTACCTCATCCTGAATAAGTGCGTGTGTCCCAACAACAACTTTTGCTTCCCCTGTTTCCATTTTTTTATAGATTTCTTTTTTTTCTTTAGGGGGTGTGTTTCCTGTTAAGAGGTAGACATCTATCCCGAATTTATCCATTATCTGTTTGAAATTCCTGTAGTGCTGTTTTGCTAAAATCTCTGTAGGAGCCATAACAGCAACCTGATTTCCTGACTGTGCAACGGCTAAAGATGAGGCAACAGCAACAACTGTTTTTCCACTGCCCACATCCCCCTGAACCATTCTATTCATAGGAAAGGGTTTTGATATATCTTTCAGAATATCATTTATTGCTTTTTTCTGATCTAAGGTTAGATCAAAGGGTAGTGAGTTTTCAAACTTCTGGATAAAATCTTTTTCTGTTTTTATTACTGGAGCCGGATTTTCTTTAAGCATATTTTTTCTGTAAAAACAGGCAAGCTCAAGGATAAAAAGATCATCAAATATTATTCTTTTTTGATGATTTGTTTTAAACTGGTTTAATCTGTTTATGTCTGTAAAATAATCGGGGAAATGGGTTTTTATAAGAGCTTCTGTTATTGGTGGATATTTTTGACTTTTTTTTATCCTTTCCGGAAGGTATTCAGGAAAATATTTTAAATAAACTTTCATTATTTTAGATATGGCTCTCCTCAGATGATTGATAGTTTGGGAGGTTTTTTTTACAGCTGTATCTCCCCTCAGAGAGTAAACAGGAAGAATTCTATCCAGTATTAATTCATCAAACTGATTATATATTTCTGGCTGTATTATAGATACTTCTTTACCATAAATAGAAACTTTTCCGTAAAGATATACATTTTTTCCTTTTTTAAAAAACGTAAATAGGAAAGGTTTGTCATGAACGAAATAAGCATTCAAAAGTTTGTTTCCCTGTTTAAGAATAACCTGTACCTTAAGTTTTCCTCTGTTTATCTTTTTTATGTCAACAACTTCAAGCTTAAAAAGAGCTGTTTCTCCATCTTTAACATGTGTGATTTTTTTAAGTCTTTTGTCTTCATACCTTTTTGGAAAAAAGAAGATAGCATCGTATATGGTCTGTATTCCTACTTTTTTTAATGCTTTTTTTTCAACAGATTTCAAGAAAGAAAGCTCACTTACTTTTATTCTAAAGAATTCCTCAAAAGGTTTTTCTTTAATTTCTTCTTTGTTTTTTTCTATTTTTTCTTGTGGTTTGATCTGTTTTATTGTTTTAAGGATGTAATCTATTAGTGCCCTTTTTTTCTGGGGCGTTATTCTGTCTATATTTTTTATGTCTTCAAGCATTCCTACTGGAAGATAATCTTCGAGAAGCGTAAAAAGGGTTTCAGATACTTTTGTCCTTGAAAGAAGAGTATCGTCGTAATCTTTGATCTTTTCTAATATTGTTTTAGCCTGTTTTAGATTTTTCATGTTCTAATATAAAACCTTTCAGTTCTTTCAAAAACTGCTCCGGTTCATGACCGTAATTAATAGCCGCCTGAAATATTGTCTCATGTTTTTTGCAGGAGCATATATTGCAGTACATATTCCTGCTGTTAAAAAATTTCTGGGCAAAAGGGTACTTTTTTAAAACCTGCTGTATCGTTGTTTTCATATCTATTGTTTTCATTTTTTCCTCCTGATTATAACTATATTTCCTTTCAAAAAATCAGCAATTATCTGTTTTTTCCAGTAAAACAACAACCTCTGCAAATCCTGCTTCCCCTTTTCCTATCTGTCCTATTTTCTCATAGGTTTTTCCCTTAATAAAAATCTGTTCTTCATTTATGTTAAGGATTTTTGCGGTATTTTTTATGATTTTCTCCCTGTAAGGGAGTATCTTAGGCTGTTGAAGAACAATGTAGCCGTCTATGTTTACTATTCTGTAGCCCTTTTCTTTTATTATTCTACCTGCTTCCTTTAAAAATATACCGCTGTCTGCATCTTTCCATTTTTGTGAGCTATCTGGAAAAAGCTGTCCTATATCACCGTATCCAACAGCACCTAAAAGGGCATCTGTTAATGCATGAAAAAAAATATCACCATCTGAGTGGGCTTTAAATCCTTTTTCTGAGGGTATTTCTACACCTCCAATTACAAGTTTTTTCCCTTTTACAAGTCTGTGAATGTCAAAACCAACACCAATCCTGAACATATTATTTCCAGTCTAATTTTTCTCTAAGAATGTCAAAGTAATTTTTGTTAGGGGTTCTTACAAGGTAAGCGTAATGTGGAGATTGTTTTACTACAATTTTGTCTCCGTATTTTAGCTGTGTTCCTTCCTGTCCGTCCAGTGTAAGCCACGCATCCTTCTCTTCTGCAACAAGCTCTATTGTTATAGGTTCAAATGGTGGGAGGATAAGAGGTCTGTCTGTAAGCGTGTGGGGACATATTGGAACAACAAGGAATATCTCCATCATCGGATATACTATTGGACCTCCGGCAGATAATGCGTAGGCTGTTGATCCGTTAGGTGTTGCTATTATGATACCGTCTCCGTTGTAAGTCGTTATGTAGGTATCTCCCTGATACACAGCAACATCAACGATCCTTGCAAGAATAGCCTTGTTTACCACAACATCGTTTAAAACATCAGCCTCTAATACTTTTTTCCCTTCCCTTAGTAAAGAGGCTCTCAGCATCATTCTTCTTGAGATACACAGAGGTTTTGATAATATATCCTCAAGCTTTTCAAACGCCTCATCTGCGTTAATCTCTGTCAGAAAACCAAGCCTTCCCAGATTAATCCCAAGAACAGGAAGCTGATATTTTGCAACCCTTCTTGTTGCTATCAAAAGAGAACCGTCCCCCCCAACAACAATTAAAAGATCTGTATTTTTCATATCTTGTTCATGTTCAAGTTCAGCCAGATTTTCAAATATTTCAGATTCTATAGCATAGCTGTTGAGCCAGTTTTTCAGCCTTCTTGAAAACTCTCTCGCCTCATCACTTGCCTTCGTAAATATGTTTATTCTTTTGTAAAAAGGTAAAACATCCATCTTTTAACCCAGATATTCTTTTGTCCATTCAGGATAAAGAGGATATGATGAACACAAGGATAAAACATCCTCTTTGACTTCCTGCAAGACCTTTTCGTTATCAAGGTTTTTTAAAACCTTAACTATATTTTTTGCTATCCTTCTCATATCCTTCTCTTTCATTCCCCTTGTTGTTAATGCAGCCGTTCCAAGCCTTATCCCTGAAGTTATCATCGGCTTTTCAGGATCAAAGGGGATCGCATTTTTATTTACTGTTATGTTGGCTTTCCCCAAAGCTTCTTCAGCCTGATTTCCTTTAACGTTTAGCGGTCTGAGATCCACAAGAATGATGTGGGAATCTGTTCCTCCTGATACTATTCTAAGACCTTCAGATTTCAGTTCTTCTGCCAAAGCCCTTGCATTTTTTACAGTCTGGTGGGCATACTCTTTAAATTCAGGGGTCATCGCCTCTTTGAAGGCAACAGCTTTTGCGGCTATCACATGCATAAGAGGTCCACCCTGAATGCGGGGAAACACCCATTTGTCTATATCTTTGGCATACTGTTCTTTACACAGGATAAACCCTCCTCTGGGACCTCTTAAGGTTTTGTGGGTTGTTGAGGTAACAAAATCAGCATATGGTACAGGAGACGGGTATGCTTCTCCTGCGATCAGACCGGCGTAATGTGCCATATCAACCATTAGGAGAGCCCCAACCTGATCTGCTATCTCCTTGAACTTGTCCCAGTGTATCACCCTTGAGTACGCAGATGCTCCTGCTATTATCATCTTTGGTTTGTGTTCTTTTGCAAGTTTGTAAACCTGATCGTAATCTATAAGCTCTGTTTCAGGATTGACGCCGTACTGGACAGAATTAAAAACTATACCTGACAGGTTTACCTTTGCTCCGTGGGTCAGATGCCCGCCGTGTGCAAGGCTCATACCAAGAATTGTGTCTCCCGGTTTAAGCTGGGAGAAAAAGACAGCCTGATTTGCCTGCGAACCTGAATGGGGCTGAACATTTGCATGATCTGCTCCGAAAATCTCTTTTACTCTTTTTATGGCAAGGTCTTCAGCTATATCAACATACTCACACCCTCCGTAATATCTCTTGTGGGGAAGACCTTCCGCATACTTGTTTGTTAAAACAGAGCCTTGGGTTTCCATTACTGCATAGGATGTGTAGTTTTCAGATGCTATCATCTCAAGGTGTTCCTGTTGTCTTTGAAATTCTAAAGAAAGGGATTTAAATATTTCTGGATCAATTTTTTTTACATGTTCTAACAATTAATAACCTCCTGAATTTATAAGATGTATAATTAGCTGTTTTTTAATATTAGATTATTTGCAAAGATCCTTTTCTATGTTCTTTATCAAATTTACCCTTCTTTCATGTCTTCCACCTTCAAAATCTGTACTAAAAAACTGATCAACAATTCCCAGTGCCACATCTATACCCAGAACCCTTGCCCCGAAAGCCAGAACATTTGCGTTATTGTGTTTCCTTGCCATCCTCGCCATGTATTCATTTGTGCATAGGGCAGCCCTTACTCCGGGAACTTTGTTTGCAGATATTGATATTCCTATTCCTGTCCCACAGATAACAATACCCATATCAGCTTCACCTGAAACTACAGCTTTCCCAACAGATTCTCCAAAAACAGGGTAATCTACACTTTCTTTAGAGTATGTTCCCTTGTCTATGATCTGAAAACCTTTATCTTCAAGATACTTTTTGACGATTTCTTTGTAGTCGAACCCTGCATGATCGCTTCCGACAGCTACTTTCATATATCCTCCAGCATTTAATCACAAAATCTTCACAGAAATATTATACTATATTAAAAAATTGGTAAATGGAGGATACTTATGAAAAGATTAATCTTAGGGGTATTTCTTTCTGTTGTTCTTGCAGGTCAGGTTTTTGCAGTTCAAAATGGTTGTAAGGAAAAACCTGATGTTAAGCAGATAAAACAGTCCCTTGAACCTGTTTTGGGAGGAGCAAAAGTTATAAAGGTCAACCAGTCTCCTGTCAAAGGTCTTTATGAGATTATAGTAGAAGCAAGGGGAAGGATGATACCTGTTTATATGGACTGTTCAAAGAGATACCTGATAACAGGAGAGATCATTGATCTTAAGGAAAAGAAGAGCATAACAAGGGAAAAAGCAAGGGAGCTTGCAAAACAAGCAGTAGAGGAAAAAATAAAAAAGCTTGAAAAAGCGATAGGAAAGGAAAGGATAGAAAAACTCAAGGAAGCATTAGGTGAAAGATTTGCTGATATAAAAGTGATAGATCTATCAAAAATCCCCAAGAAAAATCTTATCACTTATGGAAATCCAGCTGCTAAGATGACTGTATATGTTGTAACAGATCCGGAATGTCCTTTCTGTGCAAAATTTGATACAGAGATGAGAAAGGTTCTGAAAAAAAGGAAGGATGTTAAGTTTGAAATTATACTATTCCCCCTTCCATTCCACAAACATGCACAAAAGATAGTTCAGAGGGTAGTTTGTGAGAAATCTGTAGATAAAAAGAAGGAAATTCTTGAGAAAAGCTTTAAGGCTGTCCAAGAAAGGGATGAAAAAAAGCTTAAGGAGTTAGGAAAGGAGTGTAAAGAAGGAAAAGAGGTTATTCAGGAACATTTCAAATTTGGAAGCGAGGCTGGGATAGGTGGAACACCTGCTATTATATTCCCCCACGGAATAATGGTATCAGGTTGGATGACAGCTGATCAAATAAACAGGGTTCTTGACGCTTTAAAATGATAAAAAAGAAAAGGGACGGCTATCCCGTCCTTTCTATTAAAAATCTTAGGGTCTCTTTTGATATAGAAAATAAAACTGTAGAAGCCCTAAAAGGAATATCTTTTGATATATATCCAAAAGAGATCGTTGCACTTGTGGGTGAGTCAGGATCAGGCAAGAGTGTTACCTGTTATTCTATACTCAGAGTTTTACCTAAGAATGCTTCTGTATCCGGTGAGATAATATTGAGTGAAGGAAAAAGATCTGAAAATATACTTACAGTCAGTAGCAAAAGGTTAAGGGAAATTAGAGGAAACAGAATTTCAATGATATTTCAGGAGCCTTCAGCTGTTCTTAATCCTCTTATGAGAATTGGAGACCAGATTGTTGAATCGATAATGGCTCACAGAAAAATTTCTTATGATGAGGCAAAAGATCTGGCTGTTGAATCAATGAAAAAAGCAAGGATACCTGATCCAGAAAAAAGATTTTACCAGTATCCCCATGAATTATCAGGAGGACTAAAACAAAGGGTTGTTATAGCGATAGGAATTGCGAATAATCCTTTGGTTTTGCTGGCAGATGAACCAACAACAGCACTTGATGTCACGGTTTCTGCCCAAATTTTAAGGTTGTTTGAAGATCTAAAAGATCAGCTTGGTATAAGTATTCTACTTATAACCCATGATCTTGGGATAGTTGCAGAGATCGCAAATAGGGTTCTTGTTATATACAATGGTCAGATCGTTGAAGAAGGTGATGTTTTTGATATATTTGATAATCCAAAACATCCTTATACGAAAAAACTCCTCGAATCTAGGCCAACTCTAAAAAATATCATTTAGTTTTTTTAAAAATCGCTTTTGATATTTCTGATAAAAAGTTTAGGAAATACGGAACAACCCTTTTAAGTAGTTCGTAGAGTTTTTCAGAATTAAAGTCTTTTGTAGGATCTGCAAATATATCTCTATATTTTGTGAAAGTTTCCAGATTTTCTGCTGTTTCTTTGTCTATAAAACCTTCCTGATAAAGCTGTTGAAAACAGTTCGTTCCTACCTTTTTACCTGATTTTCTTAATATGTGTCTGCATATCCAGAGTGAGCTGTCTATCAAAACGACGGAAAAATACCGTGCTCTGTCAATAAAAAGGGGAGTAGAGGCAAATTCCTCTACAGGAAAGTTAAGAAAGTTTGAAATTTTTCTGATAGAAGATTTTATAGCTTTTGCATGATCCTGCAGTTTTTTAACATTAACAGGAATGGAAAGTTTTGGCTCTTTTGCCTTTATCTCCTTTACTACAGAGGAAAGTTCTTTTATAAATCTGTCTAAAAGGATTGTTGTTGTTTGTGATCCGATGATAAAAATCTCTTTTGGGGTGTATTTGTAGTTGCTTTCCATAACGCCTTTTATGTAAGATGAGAAATCAATCAACACCCTGTTTATTTTTTCTGAAAAAAGCTGTTCTTTTGCTATTTTTTCGACACAGCCTCCTTTGAGTTTTTCTCCTGTAATCTCCCTTAGTAGATGACAACATATTTCCTCAAGCTCGTTATAAGCAGATATAAGATAGTACTGTGTTCTATCAGGATACATTGGAATTTTTAAAAACTGTTCTTCCCCGTTTTTGAGAATTTTGTCAGCTTTTTTTAAAAACAGCACAAGCTTTGATGCTTTATCGTTTAGAAATTGAATATCTAACATTAATTCTCCTCAGACAGTTCAAGATCAAGGTCTTTTTTGATATTTGAAATGATCAGTATATGTTTTTCTATGTTGTTTCTAAGGTTTACAAGGAAGTTTTCGAACTCTTTAATAGTTTTTGTCTCCCTGTTGACTATAGTGATAAGAAGGTTCTCTACTTTTATACTGGATTTTAAAATTTTTTCTTTCATTCCAGAGAGAAGGAGATCTGTGCTTTTTTCTACCTCATCTTTTATGCTTTCTCTTACCTGTTTTATAAATTTTTTTATGTAAAATTTATTAAAAAAGGCTGAGTCAAAAAAGGAATAAATTCCGATTAGAAATCCTGAAAGTACAAGTATTTCTTTCAATCCTTCAGGAAGGGGAAGTATAAAACCGATCACAAATACAGCAAGCCCCATTCCGAAAAGTCCCAAAAATCTGGGGCTTTCAAGATTTGTAATAATAATATCTATCTTTCCCTGTTCTTTACTTAGTCCTGAAAAATGTTTTCTTATGTCGGGGAGTTGGTAATGTATAGAATGTTTGCCTATGTTGATTTCATCAAGCATCTGTCTTATCTCATCAATTACCTTTTGTTTTGTCTGATTGCTTTTTATATACTTTTCAATATACTTTGTTATCTCTTTAAGGAGTTCTGCTTTGTATTTTTCAAAAATTTTAGATAACTTTTCTGAACCTTTTTGGGAAAGGTATATATTTACCTCTCTTTCGTATGTATTCAGAAAGTTTATTATCTCGTTGTAATCATCATATCTATAGATAAAATGTAGTTTTTCTTTCAGTTTATCAATGTCAGGTTTAACCTCCCTTTTTATCTCTTTTTCTATCATGGTGCTTAGTTTTGATTTAACTCCTGCTATATATGTTTCAAAAGGGATTGTTTCCTCACTTCCTGAGATTTTTTGGATGTACTCGTTTATTTTTTTCACAGTTTTTGATAGGTTTAGTATAGATTCTGAAATTGTATTGTTTAGGTTTTCTACTTCTGTGTTGAATATCTCTTCAGTAACACCTGATAAAGGTTTTTCAAGTAGATTGACATACTCTGTTATTAATTTGTTCAGTCTGGGATATTCAAAATCTCTGAAAAAGATCCCAAACTCTTGAGATTCTGGGAGAGATTCAATTTCAGGAAGAATTTTTACAGTTTTGCTAAGATCTTTTTTGATAACATTGAGTTCTTGAATAAGATCTTTTTTTATTTTATAAATTCTACTCAGTTTTAACCGGAGATTGATATCTTTACCCATTAATTCCTACCTGTATTTTCTAATACGATTATATTATATTCCAGATTATTTGGATAATTTGCAAAAAAACATATTTTGTTATCCTTAAGATGGTTTAGTTTCAACAGGTTCTAAGTGGTATAAAATTTGCTTATAACAAACATATAATTTAACAATGAGGTTGTAAAAATGTTTTGTATAAATCAAAGAAGTATAAAAAAAGAGATACTGATAAAAGGTATAGGGCTTCATTCAGGACAGCCTGTTAATCTTAGATTAATACCGGCAGAGGCAAACGAAGGTATAAATTTTGTAAAGGAAGGTAATGTAATTCCG
>Ga0256832_1000325_pt1 | contig 29795 bp, 29 predicted proteins | sample 134614metaG_FD_190534 | JGI IMG/M metagenome (GOLD analysis project Ga0256832, IMG submission 190534) | Hydrothermal vent microbial communities from Lau Basin, Pacific Ocean - 134-614 | ecosystem: Environmental > Aquatic > Marine > Hydrothermal vents | place: Pacific Ocean: Lau Basin | collected...
TTGATTCTTAGTCCATTTAACGTCAATATCCTTTATATCCCATATAGTTCAGATAAAACACTTCTTCCTTGATTTCTTCGTAAAGTTTCATTATTTCCTTTATATCCCATATAGTTCAGATAAAACGAATCACTTGAAAAAACAAATAAATTACCTTTTTAAACTTTATATCCCATATAGTTCAGATAAAACCCCTCTTACCAAATTTATTCCAGAGAGGCAGTATTTCTTTATATCCCATATAGTTCAGATAAAACTGAAAGACAACAGAACGCTTGGATATGAGGAAGGTTCTATCTTTATATCCCATATAGTTCAGATAAAACAGACCTGCTTGCCAAAATGATACCAGACCCTGAAAACTTTATATCCCATATAGTTCAGATAAAACACAGAAAAAGACCTTGATGGAATTAAAGTTCCATCACTTTATATCCCATATAGTTCAGATAAAACTATAGAAACCTTTGATGCTTTTGTTTTAGCATCATCTTCTTTATATCCCATATAGTTCAGATAAAACAATTAATTTTGTATAACTATATAAACTAAAATTTTGGCTTTATATCCCATATAGTTCAGATAAAACCTTAAGAAAAGATTTGAAGAATATTCTAGACTCTAACTTTATATCCCATATAGTTCAGATAAAACAACAAAAAAGGTTATTCCTACAAAGACAAAGAACCCTTTATATCCCATATAGTTCAGATAAAACGACGATGAAACACTTATCAAATTTAAGCAAATCAAAACTTTATATCCCATATAGTTCAGATAAAACAATATATATATTGTCAAATTCATGTATAAAAACATTTACTTTATATCCCATATAGTTCAGATAAAACCCGTTTCTAATTTTATTGATTTGGAAACCAAAATTTCTTTATATCCCATATAGTTCAGATAAAACTCCATAATTTTTCCAAGTTGGAATAATTTTCTTTCTCTTTATATCCCATATAGTTCAGATAAAACTGTATCATTTTTAAAACTTTATCAAATTGTTGATGCTTTATATCCCATATAGTTCAGATAAAACGAAACTATCGGACAAGTGGCAATTGCAAGTGTATATTTCTTTATATCCCATATAGTTCAGATAAAACGTTGGTAAAGACGATACTGTTAGATACAAAAAAGGAATTCTTTATATCCCATATAGTTCAGATAAAACATGAACAGCTATTTCCCCAAAAAGCTTTGACCTATAAGACTTTATATCCCATATAGTTCAGATAAAACTGTTATTGCCCTTGCTATAAAAGAAGTAAATCTTGCCATACTTTATATCCCATATAGTTCAGATAAAACCCGTTAAATAATAGTAATAAAAAAATTTAAAATAAGCAAGTAGTTTAGGTAATTTCCGAAGATTTTTAGAAAATTAAAAATCCTCGCAAAAGGTATAAATTTGCATTAACCCTCCAGTAATGCAATTATATTTATTAGCATAATTTAATAATTCTTGATACTCAAGGCTTAAAAATCTGAGTGTAATAGACTCAGAATGCATTATGACATGGAAGTCAAAACGAACTTCCTACAAAAAAATTAAATCAACCATATTCAATTGCCAAATATCCACCTATTGCCATTTCAGTAAAAAAGTTTATTATACATAAACCAACATTTTTATATTACAATCTTAGAAAAAATAAAGCAATAAATGGTGAAATAAATGGCAAACAAATTAAAGCAAGGAACAAGATGTACAATATGCAAATCAAAAGGGCAGAATAACAAAGCAGTAGTATATCTGCCTCACCATAGATTGGCACTGTGTAAACCACATTATATAGAATGGTTTGAAAAAAGAACACAAAAAACGATAAAAGAGTTCAAAATGTTTAAACCAGACGAAAAAATACTGGTAGCAGTATCAGGTGGAAAAGATAGCCTTGCCTTATGGAATGCACTTACTAAACTCGGTTATGAAGCAGATGGTTTTTATATAGATCTGGGAATAGGAGAATATTCTGAAGAATCAAAACAACTATCAATTGACTTTGCAAATAGAATAGGAAGAAAACTTCATATAGTTCCTATGAAAGAAAAAATAGCACCTATCCCTACAATAAAAGAATCAACAAAAAGACCAGCTTGCTCAGCCTGTGGAACCGTAAAAAGATACTATATGAATAAAATAGCAAAAGACCTTGGATATAGCGTAATTGCAACAGGACATAATCTTGACGATGAAGTTGCTACTCTTTTTGGAAATACCCTTGGATGGGACATAAACTATTTAAAAAGACAGTATCCAGTTTTGGAAGAAGAAAACGGTTTTGTTAGAAAAGTAAAACCCCTTTGTAAAATAACAGAAAAAGAAAGTGCATTATACTCATTTTTTAACGATATAGAATACATAGAATATGAATGTCCATTCTCAGAAGGAGCTTCTTCTATAGAATACAAAGAGCTTTGGTCTAAAATAGAAGAGCAGTCTCCAGGATCAAAACTAAGATTTTATTCAGAGTTTTTGAAAAAAATGCATCCTATCCTTAATACTGAAAATGAAAAAATAGGACATTCGGAAATTAAAAAATGCTTGATATGTGGAGAACCTTCTTATAACGATATATGTAGCGTATGTAAACTAAAAGAAAAAGTTAAATCAAAAACAGCAAAAGCCTGATTAATCTATTTTCCACATTTTCTCAAGAACAGATATATCCTGTCTGTTCCTGAGATTTTTTAACATATCCACGTAATAATCTTTCATTTCATAAAGAAATCCAAAGTCAGGATGCTGAATTTTGAGCTGTTGATTTTCCTTTTGTATCAAAAGAACACATTCACCACCATCATTAAAAAAAGTAAGGACGGTTCCATCTTTATATCTTATTTCTTTTATTATTTTTTTATCCATAATATCCTCAAATTTTGATTTGATAAATATTAATATATATCCGTTTGAAAAAATTAATAGAACATGTAATAGAACGAAAGTCTTGACAAATTCTTCAACATTACCTACTATTATAAGTAGTAAAATATCAAGGAGGATGTGATGAAAAGAATATTTCAATTTTTGGTTTTAATCTTAGTTTCTTCTTTCCTTGTGGCTTGTTCTCAGGGAAAACCAGCTTATAAAAAAGAGCTTCAATCTGGAGGATACAAAGCAATTATAACATCTGATCAACCACCACATGTGGGAATAAACAAATGGAAAATAAAAATTTACGGCCCAGATGGAAAGTTGCTGACAGGAGCTAAAGTTTCAGTGAACGGATATATGCCTCCCATGCCTGGAATGCCTGAAATGAGCTTTGATTATCCAGTAAAGGATAAAGGTTCTTACTACGAAGCAGATGTTAATCTGTCTATGGCAGGAACATGGCAGATCACTATAAAAGCTGAGAAAAATGGACAGGTTGTAACGTTTAAATTCGGCTTTAATTTATAAGAGGTGGACTATTATGGTAATGGAATTTTTTAAAAAAGGCTTTAAAACACTAAAGTTTAAAAATAAAAAACCTTCTCCTTTCGGAGATTTAGAAGAAAAAATAATGGAAATCCTGTGGGAAAAGAAAGAAGCCACAGTTAGACAGATAAAAGATGAACTCTCGAAGGATAAAGAAAAATATGCATACACAACGATAATGACTATTATGGATAGGTTGTATAAAAAAGGTATTTTAGACAGAAGAAAAGAGGGAAAGGGATACATATATTTCCCTCGCGTTTCTAAAGAAGAGTTTGAAAAGTTAGTCACAGAGAAAGTTATATCTGATATAGTAAAAGCTCATCCTGAAACAGCTATTGCTGCATTTGGCGGAGTGATAGAAGAACTTTCAGAAGATGAGATAAAAAAACTAAAAGAGATGATTGATAAAAAGGTAAAGTAATGCTCAAGAAAAGCGATTTTGTTTTGTTGTCCTTTTTTGTGACGGTGGGACTATATCTTTATTACTACTATTTTCTTATTTCTGATCTTCCAGTATGGGTTAATGATCTAAAGGCCTGCGGTTCTGTTATGGAGTTAGGAAGTTTTATAAAAGGACATCTGAACATTTTTGCCTATCTTTTCATAACTGGAGTTATGACATTTTTTATTTTAAAAACCATTTATAAATTTTTCATCAATTTAAAAGAGTATTTTCGCTTACAAAAATATATAAAAAAACACACAATTAAAAGATACAAAAATCTCCGAATAATCGATACAAAAGACAACATAGCTTTCAGTTTTGGGATTTTTAAAACTGGAATAGCTTTATCTAAAAATTTATTTGAAAACTTTTCAAAAAAAGAAATAAAAAATATATATCTTCACGAAAAAGGACATCTCCTGAATGGAGACAGTTATAAACTCTTCATATTTTCTATTCTGGCAAACCTTTTTCCATCAAAGTTAAGGGATAAACTTATTAAAGATTTTTCACTTTTAAAAGAAGTTGAAGCAGATGATTACTGTTCAGAAAAGACTGATAAAATCCAGTTAGCTCAGACAATACTCAAGTTTTATTCAGTTCAGGCAAATCTCCATATACCTATGATGAACAGCTATATAGAAACAAGAATAAAATTTTTAACTGAAGAACTGAATTATAAAAAAATCAATCCTCAAAATGTGTACTTTACATTCTTAGCATTATTAATCTTCTTCCTTTTACTGTCTTATCTTTTCCAATACTGCTTATGTGGCATGTCCTCTTTTATGTCATTTTAAAGAATTTCAGACCTTCAAATCTATAAACTTTTAAGAATACCTGTCGAAACATTATTTAGAAAATTCTTTGGAGAACATAAAAATGGTTATAAAAAATGTGAGGGACTTTGTTTATCAATTGACAGGAAACTACTATTCAGAAGATAGATTACATTCTTTAAAACAAAAAGCAGCTCAAATGCTGAAGGATAAAGGTATCATCTCAAGTGTTAATGAAGTTGATGGAAAGTTAGAAGTTTTATTGAGGGACAAGGAGCTTGCAGATGAGCTTATCAGTTATATCACCATAAATGAAACAAGTTTTTTCAGACATATTGATCAGATTAATACATTTAAAGATCATTTTCTAAAAGATATTCTAAAAAATCCCACAGGAAAAGTATTAAGTGCTGGATGTTCCACAGGAGAGGAACCTTATACACTCGCCATGATTTCTTTAAGTATCCAACCTACTCTCAGAAACAAAAGAATTTTCGGAATAGATATAAGCACAAGAGCTTTAAATGTTGCAAAAAAAGGTGAATATCCTGCACGATATGAGAGATACATTCCAAAAGAGTATAAAAAGTATGTAGAAATAGACGGGAGAACTCTAAAAATAAAAGATGAAGTCAAGAAAATAGTTGATTTTCATAAAGGGAATTTAGTAGCATCTCAATGTATGTATAAAGGTCAGTTCTCTGCTGTGTTCTTTAGAAATGTTTTGATTTATTTCACTGAAGAGAAAAAAAGAAAAGCACTTGAAAATCTCCATAAATCTTTGAAAAAAGATGGTGTTTTGGTATTGGCACCGACGGAGACAGTTGGAATAAAAAATCAAGATTTATTTGAACCGTTCAAAATAGGCAGATTTGTATTTTTCAGAAAAAAATAAAACCCTGCCTTTAAAATCTTTCAAAAAATCTCGATTTTTAGTAGGTCTTACAGTAATCAATTCTTCCTGAAATATTTTTATTCTCCTCGAAATTTTTTCTAAAGTAATACTGTATTTTTACGAATTTATATTTAAGAAAATTATTAATTACCTTCTTATAAGGTTATGAACTTTAGGAGGGAGGTTAATAATTTTTGAGTAAAGTTATTAATTTTTTAGGGGGGTACAAAGATGGTAAAAGTTTTAATTGTTGACGACTCACCAACTGCTCGACTTGCTATCACGAAAATGCTGAAAGATGACAAGGAAATCCGTATTGTTGGAACGGCGTCAAATGGTAGAGAAGCCATCGAAAAGGTGAAAAGGTTAAAACCTGATATTGTTACGTTAGATATCGAAATGCCTGTTATGAACGGACTTGATGCACTTCCAGAGATCAAAAAAGCATGTTCAGATTGTAAAGTTATCGTTGTAAGCACGCTAACTGCAGCAGGAACAGAAGCCACACTAAAAGCCTGTGAACTTGGAGCAGATGAATACATTACAAAACCGAAAGATGTTTTTGAGATGATGGCGATCAAGGATATTGTAAAAAAGAGGATTAAAGCTCTTGTTCATTCAAAAGAAGAAAAAAAGTCAGCATCAAAACTTCAAAACAAGATCAAAACTTCACAACCTAGAGAAACTCAAAACATAGAACCAGACCACGATATAAGAATTATAGGTATAAATAGTTCTACAGGTGGCCCTAAGGTTTTAATGTCTATAATTCCTGCGCTACCTAAAAACTTTCCTGTCCCTATCGTGATAGCACAGCATATGGCAAAGAATTTCACAAAAACATTTGCCGAACACCTTGATAAAAAGAGTAAAGTGATCGTCAAAGAAGCAGAACAAGGTGAAAGAATTAGAGATGGTGTTGTTTATGTATCTAAAGGCGGAACAAATATGGTAGTAACGGAAGATAAAACCATCCATTATGTAAATGTCAAAACAAGATTTAGACCATCAGGCGATCTTCTTTTTGAATCTATAGCCAATACATACGGTGATATGTCTGCTGGTATTGTTTTAACGGGAATGGGAAACGATGGTTCTCAAGGAATAGTAAAGATTAAAGAAGCAGGTGGAATAACCATTGCTGAAGATCTTGAATCTGCCACTGTTCCAACTATGCCTAAAAAGGCTATCGAAACTGGAAAAGTTGATTACATTCTATCTCCAGAGGAGATTAAAGAATTTTTAATGTCTCTAGTCAAAGTTAGACAGGCAAGATTTTAACCTTGCCTGTTTTTTTATTTTATATCTCTTCCAAGATAAGTTCTATTTTCTGGATATCGTAAATTGATGTATCAACAAATCTATTAATTTTTTTACTGTTATCCATTCTGTCTTTTAGATTATAAGATAATGTTTCTATTTCTCCTTTTGCTGATTGAACAAGATCGCTCATTTGTGAGAATAGTATTACAAATCCCTGCCCTGTCCCTACAAAATGTGCAGATTCTATTATTCCGTTTGTGTGGATGAAGTTCAGTCTTTTTATTAACATCTCAAGATTATTAATCTCATTATAAATTTTAAATAAAGATTTATTCAGTCCTTTTAAAAGCTCTGCAATGTTGGATAAATAATCTTTCATTAGGTTTATCAGATCAATGAGATTTTCTTTTATCATATAGATAGAAGAAATATCATCTGTATCGTGTTGATTTTCCAAAATCTCTTTAACAAAACTTTCCACCATATTTGTCTGGAGTTTTAGATAGTTTATATTTAATGTGTTTTCGCTAAGTTCGTTTGCTATCTGTGTTATGGTATTTACCATTCTTTTCATATTTCTTTCTATCATAGAAGTGTTTTCCCTCATCTCTTTAGATAAGACTGAAAAAGATACACCGACGTCTTTTACTTTGTATGATTCAATTGATGCGTTTAGAGAAAGTAAAATGATATCATCTGCAAGCCTTGATATATACTTGGCTTTTTCTTCTAATTCGTCTTTAAGAGAAACATATCTCTTTAATTCATTAAAAGCGTCGTTAAATTCTGCATAAATTCTATCAGATATTATCTTTATTCTTTCAAATTTTCTCAAGACTGGATTTTCAGAAGATACTTTTGCCACAAATCCTGTGAAATCTTCTTCTACAATATTTGTATCAAGATTTAGGAGTTTTTCTCTAGATTTTATTTCTTCTTCTAAAGCTTTCCTCATAAAATCATCATAATCTTTAAAACCGTGTTCTTTTAAGAAGTTTAATAGATACTGATATGAAGCTTCTACTCCTTCTTCTTTTTCTATTTTTAAAAGTTCTTTATAAAGGTCAGGAATTATTTCAAACATCTTACTTGAAGGTTTTATTCTGATTGAAAGATATTTTATTGTTTCACCGTTTCTATTTTTCAAAGGAAAAACTGCTGCAAGGACCCAGTAGTAGCTACCATCTTTAGACAGATTTTTTACATATGCAACAATAGTTTTATCTGCCTTTATATAGTCCCATAGCAGTTTGAAGATTATTTTAGGCATATCTGGATGTCTTATTATGTTGTGCGGACTTCCTACCAGTTCTTCAAATTCGTATCCGCTTAATCTTGTGAATACTTCGTTTCCATACTGGATTATTCCTTTTAAATCTGTTGTTGAGAAAAATATCTCATCAAGTTCAAACTTTTTTTCAATATTTTTTGGAATTACTTTTGTTTTGCTCATAACTCACCTCTTACTGCCTGTTTTTGTCTCTTCTTGGCAACAATAGAGTAAAGTTGTAAAAGTAGATTTATGATATCGCTTGAGTTTTCTAACATTTCTGATACAAGTTCGTATGCCTGCTCACCTTCTCCTTCTTTCGCTTTTTGTATAGCTTCTATTCCAAGTCTATGGATTTTAGCATGTGCTGGCTCCATTTCTTTGAATATCCTTTCTGCTTCTTCACCGTACTGCTTGATTTCTTCAGGCCCTTCGCCATAATACCATTTACCTAATTTACATCCTGTATGGTCTGTTGGTGTCCAGTCCATTTTACCTTCTATGGTGAGTGCAACATTTTCCATCCAGTTTGCGTGGTCAACAACTCTTTTAAGAAGCTCAACTTCCAAGCCTTCTTTTATAGAAGACATAAGTTCCCATGCTTCAGAACCATTTTCCAATCCTTCAAAAGCAACTTTGTCTAATATCTCTGCAATTTTTCTAACTTGGATAATTCCTTCGTCCAATCGTTTAGTGTTATCTGCAACTGTAGCTATAACCTGAGCTTGTTCTTCTGTAGCTGCAGTTTGTCTTGAAATCATATCGTACATATCGTGGTTTGCTTCTTTTATTTTTGCAAATATTTCTGTTACTGCAGCTGCTAAATCAACTGTATTCTGGACGATGTTTTTGGCATTGTCCACTTCGGAAGAAGTGTTATCCATCTCTTCAACGATTGAAGTTATTACTCTTCTGATATCATTTGCACTGTTTGATGTTTTCTCTGCTAATTTTCTAACTTCATCTGCAACAACTGCAAATCCTCTTCCTACTTCTCCTGCTCTTGCTGCTTCAATTGCTGCATTTAGGGCGAGGAGGTTTGTCTGTTCTGTGATCTCAAGGATTACATTTAGGACATTATCTACTTTACTGATTCTTTTCTTAAGTTGTTCAGTTGATTGTTGTAGCTGATCCATAACTTTTGCAGACTGGGCGATACTATCAACTGATCTGTCGATTGCCTGTTCACCTTCTTCTACAAGGTGGGTTACTTCTTTTTGAGAATTCATTATTTCAAGGTTTGAGTTTGCAAGGTCGTTAATTGATATGTTTATTTCGTCTATTGCATTCACTATTTCATCTAACTCGTGTTTAAACACGTCAAGTCTGTTTCTGAGTTTGAATGTGTTCCCACCGATTACTGATGATAGATATATAGATTTTGTGATTTTTGGAGAAGCTTTGAATAATACGTTATCCAGCCTTCTATTAGATGTTGCGTCTATCCACGTTGAAGCATATCCAACTATTTTTCCTTCAGAATCTGTTACTGCAAATCTGTTTGATTCGATTATATATTTTCCTACTGGGATATCTGCATTTTTCTTAATTTCTCCAGGCTGTAAGTTTTTAAACAGTTGTTTTATTCTTTCTGGATCTTTATGGAACTGATGAATTGAAACTCCTAACGGATTTGACCAATCTATGTTGTATCCGAACTGTTTATTTATCTCATCTCCAATTTTTTGTAATATTTCTCTACCTTTCTTGTTTACGTAAATCAGTTTGTTTCCATCTTTACCAGGTTTAAACTCTGTATCTGCAATAAATATCCCTTCTGATTGGAGATAATCTAAAATTTCCCATCCTTCATGGGCTTTATCTCTGAATTCCTTCAGCTGTTTCTGTAAGTCTTCAAGCTCTTTCTGGAATTTTAGAGCTGCATCGTGTTTGAAGTTTACCTGTTCTATCAAGTCCTGAACTTCTTTTTCCTTTTTTTCTAATTCTTCCTGAAGTTTTTCAAGTTCAAAATCTTTTTCCCTCAGTTTTTGTTCTAACTGAGCAATTATTTCTTCTTTTTTTTCAACAGTTTCTTTGAGCTGATCTATTACGGAATAAAGCTCTTTTTTTACGAAGATTCCCATTTTTTCGTCCCTCCAGATATTAACTTACTGCTAATGAATCAAATATTTTTTCTATTTTTTCTTTAAGAGTTTCTGCTGTGAATGGTTTTACAACATAGTTGTTTACACCTGCTTTGATTGCCATTATTACGTTTTCTTTCTTTGCTTCTGCTGTTACCATCAGAACAGGAAGATGTTTTAAGTTCTCATTTGCTCTTATCGCCTGAACAAGTTCTATACCTGTCATATTAGGCATATTCCAGTCAGTTATGACAAAATCGTAATGTCCTTTTTCTAATTTTTGTAATGCCACTTTGCCATCTTCAGCTTCATCAATATTTGTAAAACCTAACTGTTCTAACAAACTTTTTATAATCCTTCTCATGGTTGCCATATCATCTACTACCAGTATTTTTATGTCTGGATTTGGTAAAGCCATTTTATTCTGTCCTCCTAAAATTTATTTTTTAATTGCGTATTCATGGACTAACTGTATAAGGTCAGGTGCGTCAAATTTCACCAGATGGGCATCTGCACCGACGAATTTACTTTTATCTACAGTAGCTTTATCGGAAAGAGATGTGTTTATGATTACAGGTATTTTTGAAAGTTCTGGATGTTCTTTTATTTTTTTTGTAAATGTTAATCCATCCATACCTGGCATTTCTATATCGCTGATTATAAGCTGAACAAAATCTGACAAATCCTTTCCCTGTGAGTGTGCCTGTTCTAAAAGTTTTTCTAAAAATTCAATTCCTTCTAAGCCATTCTCTGCTTCATAAACATTGTGTCCATCTTTTACAAGTATTCTCTTTATTATCTTTCTTGCTACTGGACTATCGTCTAATATGAGAATATCAAATGTTCCTTTTCTTTCTACCTGTTGTTCACTTACTTCTTCCTGTACTCCGAATATTCTTATCATTCCTAATTCATCTAAAATTCCTTCAAAGTCTAAAAGAAGTAAAAGTTCGTTCTGTTCTATTTCTATTACACCGACAACTTTTCCACCTAATTTTTCCTGAACACTTATAGGTGGTTTTTGTATATCTTTCCATCTTATTCTTCTTATTCTTTTTGCTTCGTGGACAATTACTCCAACCACTTCTCTTAGAAATTCCATAACGATGACATATTTCCCTGCCCCTTCTGGTTCTTTTATCTTCATCCATTTGGCAAGGTTGACTATCGGGACAACTTCCCCTCTTATCTTTGCAACACCTTCTACTTCTGGAGGCATTCCTGGAGATTTCACTATATTTTCTGGTCTGAGTATCACCTCTTTAACTTTTGCAACATTTACTCCTAAAATCCATTCATATTTCATATCATTGTCAAGCATTTCAAACATTCTAAAATCAATTATTTCTAATTCGTTTGCCCCTGTTTCAAGTATCTTTGGCAGTGCATTTTTTTTCTTTAGCATCTTCCTTCCTCTTTATTTAAGATTTCTTTATTAAAGATTTTTGAAACATCAAGGATGATTAAAAGTTCTGGATTCTCTTTTTTTATCATTACTACTCCCTGTATAAACTCTGGATCTATTCCAACAGAGTTCATAGGAGGAGGTAGAACTTCTTCATTGTTTATCACCGTTGCACCTTCGATCACATCAACTGTAACACCTATATATCCCACCTCCGTATCAATAACAACTATCATCAGCTCATCAATGTCTCTTTCTTCTTTTTCTGGAATACCTAACTTCTCTTTTAAAGAAACAATCGGGATGATATTTCCTCTCAGGTTCATTACTCCTAAGATGTAGTGGGGAGTTTTAGGAACTGGAGTTATATCAAAACTTTTTGTTATTTTTATTACGCTTTTTATATCTATGCCGATAAGTTCGTCGTTAAGTCTGAATGTTATGGCTCTTCTTTCGGAACTATCTTCATTTAGATGTTCTTCTTTAATTCCTAATACTTTTGTTTCTGTCATAGCATCGCTCCTGCAAAACTGTTTTTGACGTCTGTTATTAAAGAGTTTGCATCGATTATAAGAACAACTCTTCCATCTCCTGTGATTGTTGCCCCTGCAACACCAGGAACATCGCTAAGGAGTTGTCCTAATGGTTTAATAACGATTTCCTCTTCCCCGTATAAATCTTCTATTGCTATTGCAATATTCTTTTCGCCAATTTTTACGATAACGATAAATTCTTTTTCTCTCTCATCTTCCATCTCAAAAAGTTCATTTAAAGTGAATAATAGGTGAACTTCATCTCGGAGCATAAATGATTTGAAGTTTCCAACATTTTTTATGGCATCTTTGTTGTATCTTACGATTTCCACCACAGAATAGAGAGGAATTGCAAAAATTCTGTTGTTTATGCCTACCATTAATGTTCTGATTATAGCTACGGTAAGAGGCAGTTTCATAACTATTTTTGTGCCTTTGCCCATTTCACTGTCTATCTCGATATTCCCTCTCAGTGAATGGATGGTAGATGCTACAACATCCATTCCAACGCCTCTTCCTGATACATCACTTATCTGATCAGCTGTAGAAAATCCTGGAAGGAATATAAGTTCGTAAGCCTCTTTATCTGACATGTTTTCTGCCTGTTCTTCAGTTATCAATCCTTTTTCTATTGCTTTCTTTTTTACAACTTCTGGATTAATTCCTTTCCCATCATCTTCTATGGAAATTACAATTCTGTCTCCTTCTTGAAGGGCAGAAAGTTTTATGGTTCCTACTTCTGGTTTGCCCATCATTACTCTTTCTTCTGGTGTTTCTATTCCGTGGTCTAATGAGTTTCTTACAAGGTGAATAAGAGGATCTTCAAGTTTATCTAAAATACTTCTGTCTATTTCTGTATCTTCACCTTCTAATATCAATTGAACTTTTTTATTCAGTTTCTTAGCCAAATCCCTAACAACACGAGGGAATTTACTGAATATCTTTTTCACAGGCTGCATTCTCAGTCTCATCACTGCATCTTGAAGATCACTGACCGTTCTGCTCATGCCTGTTATTGCTTCGATTAGGTTTTCATTTATTTCCTGATTTGATCCTATTTCCAGAGTAGAGGAAAGTTTTACGATTCTGTTTCTGTCTAAAACAAGTTCTCCTACAAGGTTCATAAGTGTTTCTACTCTTTCAACATCAACTCTGATAACTTCGCTTTTTTCATCTTTTTGTTTTTTCGATTTTGGTTTATTTTCTTTTTTGTTTGTTGGTTTTGGCTCTTCTTTTTTCTCTTCTTTTTTTAGAAGATCCTGAACATCTTTACCTTCTTCTATAATCTTTTCTAATTTTTCTACAACTTCTAACGATGGTCTTTTGTCTGGAGGTAAAAGAATCAGTTCTTCTAAAATATCTCCTAAATTTTTTCCAGGATATTGGAGTATAAGATTTTTTATATCTTCATCTACACCGTCTGCAAATTCAAGCTTTGGTTTGTTTTCCTGTCCTTTACTCTGAGGTTGATCTGAACTTCCAATAGTTTCTGTGTTGTTTTCGGAAACAGAAGAAGGCGAACCACCATTTAAAATTGCCTCAAGTTTTTGAACGATATTAACTACTTCATCTTCGTCTGGTATTTCTCCTTCGTCTCTTAATCTCTCTATACCTTCTTTGAGCTTATCTATACCTTCTAATATGGTATCCATCATCTCAGAATCTAATGTCAGTTCGCCGTTTCTCAGCTTGTTGAATATATCTTCTATTTTGTGGGCTATTTCTACTATAGATGTTAGACCTAAGAAACCTGCTCCACCTTTTAACGTATGCATACCTCTAAAAATCTTATTTAAAAGATCAGTATCCGTCGGATCATCCTCTAATGCGATTAAATCCTGATCAAGATTTTGTATTATCTCTTCTGCTTCGACAAGAAATTCTTCTAATATTTCTTTCATATCTTCTGGAATTTCTATTCTCATAGCTTCTCCCTCACAGTCCAAATTCTTCAAGAATGGAATCTACATCATTTTGTGTTACTTCTTTTTTCCATTCTAATTCTTTTAATTTTTCTTCCAATTCTTCTTTCTTTGATTGTGATGATTCTTCATTTATTCCAAATAGAAGTAAAAGTTTTAAAACCTCTTTTTCGATTTCTTCTAAAAAACTTCCGATTTTTAAGAGTCTTTGTGATGCTATATCCTGAAACTCAAGTTTAGTTAAATTGTCTATCAATGTTTGAATGATTGATTCTGTATAGTTTTCTATGCTTTCAAGAGCAGGATGATGAACACCTTCTTTTCTTAAAATACCAACTGCATTTAAAATTTGCTTTGCGTCGTTTATAGCTTCATTTGTGGAGTTTAAAATATTTGTTGTGGCTTCTTCACTTTCCTGAATAACTTGATTGATGTGCGAGCTAACTTTTTCAAAACCTGTTTTCTGGAAACTTAGTTTTTCAAGCTCCTTTTTATATTCCTCAATAATGTTAATAACCGTTTTGAGTTCGTTTTTGAAGTTATCGTTCATGGATATCCCTCCTGAAGTTTTAAAACTTCTTCGTTAAATTTTTTCTAATCTTTAATTATTTAGACTTCAATTCTTTAACTAAACTTTTGAATATCCAGAGTCGAAAGATTATGGAATTTATAGAAATCTTTTTGGGGTGTTAATGGTGAGTATAAAAGCAAAGATGATTTTGTCTATTGTAGTTGAAGTTCTTATGATATTTGCTCTTACTGAGTTTATACATATGAAGTTGTTAAAATACGACAGATTAAATAAACAGGTTTCATATCTTGACTCTTTTGAAGATGAATTAAGAGAACTTTTATACGCACCTGACCAGAAGGATATAAGACTATCCAATTTAGAAAAAATTAAAGAAAAAATTAAGAATTTAGATGAAGAAAATAGAACTTATGTATCCCTTGAAAACATAGTAGATACGTTGTCATCTCAGAATGATCCGAATATCACTTTTTTCTTAAAAAAAGTTTCAGAACTGAAATATAAAATAAAAAATGAAGCAGAAAATCTCTTGAAATTTTCTGCACTTTTAGTGGCAATTATTCCTCTTTTCAGTCTTGTTGTGATGGGAATAGGGACAACTGCTACTTATAAAAAGATAGTTTCTCCGATAGAAAAGATGAAAGGAGCAATGTCAGAAATACAGACAGGAAACATAACTAAAAAATTAGGGATAAACGAAGAAACTGAATTAGGACAGTTATCCCAGAGTTTTGATAGGTTTATAAACTGGATAAAAGGAACACTCGTAAAAATAATGGGATTTTCAAATGCAATATCTTCACAATCTACAGCACTTGTGTCCTATCTTTTTAACACAAAAAGAAAGAATTTAGAGTTAGAGGATAAATCTCTTGAACTTTCCCTATCTTCAGAAATACTTTCCCAATCTATTGAAAATGTTAATCTACAGATCAAAAAAATCTCAAACACCGTAAAAGAAGTTGAAAATTATGCGAATAAAGGATTTAAAAATGTTGATATTTCTATAAGAAATGTTGAGAACCTGGCAAACGGTGTTATTTCTTTACAGGATAAGATAGGAAATCTCAGTAAAAACTCTATGAAGATTCAGGAGATGGTAGAGATAATCAAAAGTATTGCAGATCAGACAAACCTCCTCGCCCTGAATGCAGCAATTGAAGCAGCAAGGGCAGGTGAACACGGAAAAGGTTTCTCCGTTGTGGCAGATGAAGTAAGAAGTCTTGCCAACAGAACGGTTGCGTCAACAGATGAGATAAGAGCCATAACATACGACATTGTCAATGCAATAGAAAATCTTGCACAGGCTTTAGATATGAAAATAGAAGAGGCAGAAGAAGTGAAAGTTAGAATAAATGAAACAAATGAAACATTACAAAACATAAAAAGTAAGATAGAAAATACAACAACCTTAGCAGAACAGATTTCGGATCTTGTTCAGGAACAAATAGCTTCGATTAACATTGTTAAACAAAATGTATCCTCAATAAGTTATGAAATAAACAATTTTGGAAATATATTCCAGAAACTTGAACAGGAAGTATTTAATACAATAGATACCATAAACCAGATGAATGAAAATTTAGTTCAGTTTAATGTAGGAAACTTTATAACCATATTCAAAGGAAAAACATACTTCGTAAATCTGATCACAAAGTTCTTAAAAGAAAATACAGATAACGATCTGGATTTAACAGAGTTTGAGAACTGGATAGAAAGAGATTTTAAAGATCTTACAAGAAATTATCTTGATCTGGAACATTATTATTCAGAAATGAGACAGGAATTTGAAAAACTCGTTAAAGAGATAAAAGAGATGAAAAAGTCAGAACAGTTTAATGAACAGATATTTAATAAATATATGGAATCTATCGAAAAGATATTAAGGATTTTTGACGAAAGCAAAAATATTATATTAGAGGCTGAACACTGAAAATGATTTTACAAAAAGGAAATAGATACAATGCCAGAATGGAAGTTGAAAGAAAGTGTTATGATAAAATTCAAGATGGAAAATTTGTTGTTATTTTCAGTTTTGATGTTGACGATTATGATGAAAACACAAACAGTGCAATAATTTCTAAAATAAATCCAATGCAGGTAAAAAACCTTTTTACAAAAAAGAAAAATTTTTATCTGTTATCAGAAAAAGATGATAAAGTTTACCAAACCTCAGCCAGTATAATTTCAGAAGAAAATAAGGATAGTTTCAAAATAGATATAAATACCGAAGATTCGTTAGTTGATCAGAGAAAATACCAGAGATATAGTTTCTGTCCAGAAGATTTAGGAGATTTTTTAGTTTATCAGAACGGAGATCTGATTTCACAGGAAGGTCATTTAGTAGAACTCAGTGCAAGGGGAGTAAAACTTTTCCTGCAAGATGATATTAATACTGATGATGGAATGATTGAGATATTTAATAAAGAGAATCAAAAATTCTTTGATATAGAACTGCGTGGCATTGAGAAAGTTCCAGATGGAACTCTCATAAGAGGTGAAATAACAAATCCTCACATCAACATTACAGAATTCATACTAAAGTCATATATTGATATTTATAAAAATATAATAAAGAACATGGGGTAAAAATGGCAGAAAATACATCAACACAAAATTTATCAGGGGCAGAAAAGGCGGCAATCTTTTTATCAGCTTTACCTGAAGATAAAACTGCAAAAGTTTTTCAATCTTTGAGAGACCACGAAATAGAGAAGATAATAAAAGCAATACTTGCTTTAGATGCACCTCCAAAAGAAGTGGTTAAGGCAGTTATACAGGAAGCTTACAATATTTTGAAAGAGACATCTCCGTTTAAGATAGCACCTGATCATCTTAAAAAGATTTTGGAACAATCACTTCCGCCTGATAAGCTACAAAAACTCTTGGAAGAAACTTTTATATCTGAAGAAGGAAAAACAATTTTTAAAGAGCTTGAAAAAATGGATCCTAAAATGGTTGCAGGTCTGATCCAGAATGAACATCCTCAGGTAATAGCTATGATTTTATCCCAGCTTTCACCTATGAAAGCAGCAGATATTATTCAGCATTTACCGAAAAGAATAGGTATAACAAATGTTCAGGAAGAGGTGATAAAGAGAATTGCCTCAATCGAAAAAATATCAACGCAGATGTTAAAAGTTGTTGCCGACTCTTTAGAAGAAGAGATTCTTACATTAGGAGCTGGAAAAGGAGAAACATTAAGCGGTATAGATATAGCAGCAGAAATAGTAAATAACCTTCCGAAAGATGTAGGACAGGAAATATTAGATGAAATCAGAAAAGAAGATACAGTCCTTGCAGATACTATTGAAGAAAAAATGTTCAAATTTGAAGATATTGCTAAACTTGATAACAGAGCCATCATAGAAATACTTAAAGAAGTCGATAAGAATGACCTTCTTGTTGCTCTTAAAGGTGCTCCTCAAGAAATTATTGATAAATTCCTTGCTAATATGTCTAAACGTGCAGCTCAGATGTTCCTTGAAGATATGGAAGTATTAGGGCCTATGAAAAAATCCGAAGTTGAAAATGCAAGAAAGAAAGTTATTGCTGTGATCAAAGAGCTAATAGAAAAAGGTGTTATCGACTATGGTTCTGGAGAGGAGATGATTTAAGAGTTCCATTTTTTATAAGCTATTTTATCGTATATATTAGGAAATAGATTTACAAACCATATCAAAAGTTTATACCATACAGGAAAGGTGATTTCCCTTTTTCTTTTTTTATATGCTTTAAAAACAGCCTTTGCAAATTTATCAGGGCTTGCCCCTAAAGATGGTGTTTCAGGTGGTTTTTTGGATCCCAAAGCCCTTGAGGAAAAACCTGTGTTTATCCTTCCGACTATCAGATTTAACACATGAACATCTTCAGGTTTAAGTTCTGCCCTTAAAGAATCAGAAAAAGCATTCAGAGCAAATTTTGTTGCACAATAGCCGCCCATATAGGGAATATACATTTTGCCTGCTACAGAAGAAACATTTATAACACTGCCATTTGTTTTTTTGAGATACGGTAGGAACTCTTTTGTTAGATTTACCACACTAAAAAAATTCAGTTCAAACATATATCTAAGTTGTTCTTCTTTCATATTTTCCCAACTATCGTATAATCCTACTCCTGCATTATTTATGAGAACATCAATTTTATTAAACTTTTTTATAATCTCTTCTTGAACTTTTTTTATTTCTTCTTTCTTTGTCAAATCTGCAGATATATGAAAATCAACAAAATCAACTTCAGAACGTGAAATCCCAACCACTGTAAACCCATTATTTTTAAACTCTTCAGCTAAAGCTTTTCCTAAACCTTTTGAAACACCTGTTATAACAACAACTTTATCCATTTTCCCCTCTGTTCTACTAATGAATAATACAGCAATCAGACTATATATAATGAAAGTTTATTATACCAATTACCATTTAACAGCTAAAAACTTCAGTTATAATAAGATAAAAAAACAAAAGGACAAAAATGGCAAAATTAGACATAACACTAAGAGATGTAATACAAGAAATACCACCTAAATTTATCCAGATACTGACAGGAAAATCTGCCACTAAACTTTTAGACACATCTCTACCAGAAGTAAAAGACAGAAGGGTAGACTTTTTAGTAGAATTAGAAGATGGAAAGATTTTCCACCTCTAACTCCAAACAACCAACGACAAAAACATGCCCTTCAGAATGTTAGAGTATTACACACTTATCTCGCAAAAATACCCATCAAAAGATATACTCCAGATGGTTTTATACCTCGGAGAAAAACCATTAAAAATGAAAAACAAAATACAAAAAGAAAATATAAAATTCAGTTATATACTGAAAGATATCAAAGATATAAAGTGTGAAGAGTTATTAGAAAGTGAAGACTTAACAGACAAAATACTTGCAGTTTTGTGTAATGTAGAGAATCCTTCAAAATATTTCAGAGAGATACTCACAGAGCTATCAAAACTACCAGAAAGAGAAAGAAGAGACTATCTAAAGAAGCTATTGAACTTATTATCGTATAGACCTAAATTAATGGAAGAGCTAAGAAAGGAGGAAAACAAGATGCCATTAACTATAGATAAAGAAACAATGGAAAAACATCCTCTTTATAAGGATGGAGTTGAAAAAGGAGTTGAAAAAGGAAAATTGGAAGCTCAAAAAAAGGATGTTTTAAATTTACATAAAAAACTAAATTTAGAGCCTGAAAAAATAGCTGATATTTTAGAACTACCTGTAAGCTTTGTTAAAGAGATTCTGAAAGAAGAAAAAGAATAAAATGATTAAAATCTTGAAAGAAATTGTTTATATAAATCTATTGTAATTTTTCTTTTCTCTCAATCATTTAAAGTTTCGATTTTTTTGTAATATTTACAATTAAGTTTATGATTATATTTTACAGATAGCAACTCAGGTGATACGATATTATAATCAAAATTAAGGTGGTAAGTGATTGAATATAGTTGTTTTAATATCTGGAAGAGGAACAAATTTAGAAGCAATACTTAAAGCTATAAAAGAAGGAAAAATAAATGCAAGAGTTTCCCTTGTAATATCTGACAAAAAAGATTCCTCCGGCCTAAAAATAGCAGAATCTTATGGTATTCCAACAAAATTTATAGATCCTTCATTTTTTGCTTCAAGAAAAGGATACGATATATATTTGGCAGCGAGAATAAAAAAAGAAAATCCAGACCTTGTAGTTCTTGCAGGTTTTATGAGAATACTGAGTGATGAATTTATTGAACAGTTTGAAAATAAATTGATAAATATACATCCTTCTTTAATTCCTTCATTTCAGGGACTGAAAGCACAGAAGCAGGCTTTAGATTACGGCTCTAAATTTAGCGGATGTACCGTTCATTATGTAACAAAAGAGCTTGATAACGGCCCTATTATTGTTCAGGCAGTTGTTCCGATTCTTCCAGATGATACGGAGGAAACACTCTCTAACAGAATTTTAGAATACGAACACAGAATATATCCTCAAGCTATAAAATGGATTTCAGAAAATAGAGTTAAAATAGAAGGAAGAAAAACCTTTGTTGAAAATGCAAAATATGGAACTATACCTGTAAATCCAGATTTAGAGGATTTTTAGGATGAGGAAAGTTGTTTACCTTCTTTTTATATTGCTATTTTTCTCAACCTCTAATGCAGCAGAAGTTCTTGACATGAAATGTGCTACGGATATAAAAAATAAAGAGCCTGTCGGCGTATCTTCCACATTTGATAACTATGTAGGAAAGGTTTATTGCTGGACAAGGATTGTGACAGATGAAGACCTTCCAACATACGTATATCACGTCTGGTATTACGACGATAAAGAAATGGCTAAAGTAAAACTTGATATATGGTCTTCAAACTTTAGAACCTGGAGCTCAAAAATTATTCTTCCGTCGTGGATAGGGAAGTGGAGAGTTGTTGTTGAAGACAAAGATGGTAATGTTTTAGCAGAAAGTCAGTTTGAAATCGTTCCGAAGAGTGAACTTAACCAATAGATTTGATATTTGCTTTAGATTTTAGGATTGTTTCTTCATACTCTTTTTCTGGAATAGAGTCTGCGACGATTCCACTTCCAATATAGATATAGCACCTATTTTTCTTAAAAATAGATTGCCTGATGGCTACACTCATAACAAAGTCACTATCTGGCTTTATAACAAAAGTTGTTCCACAGTAAACAGACCGTTTGTATTTTTCAAGTTGATCAATAATCTGAACAGCTCTTATTTTAGGAGCTCCTGTAACAGATCCAGGAGGGAAAGTTGCCTGAATAATATCTTTTAGAGATACATTTTCTTTTAACTCTCCTTCCACCGTTGAACTCATCTGGTATAAAGATGAATATTTTTCGATTGTAAAAAGTTCTGGAACTTTTACCGAACCTGATTTTGAAATCCTACCTATATCATTTCTCATCAGGTCAGTTATCATAAGATTTTCAGCTCTTTCTTTTTCATTATTTTTCAGAAATAATTTTAACTTTTCATCTTCTTCAGGATTTTTTCCTCTTTTTACAGTTCCTTTTATAGGCTTAGAGATAATACAATCACCATTTTTTTCTAAAAAGAGTTCCATAGATCCTGAAATTAGACTAAAATCCTTATCTTTTATTAACATCAAATAATCTGTTGGCTGCGTTTCTATAAGATTTTTAAAGATATTTTCAACACTGAAAAATCCTTCTATTTCTATTCTGTGGGCAAGATTTATCTGATAAATATCCCCTACTGTAATGTATTCTTTTATTTTTTCTACTTTATTTATGTATTCTTCTTTACTTTCCTGTATACGGTGTCTAATGATTTTTGATTTATATCCGTGAAGGTTGTTTATTTTTTTATACTTTTTATAAAGATTTATGTAAATGTCAGGAAGTTTAAGTGTATCAACAGGCTGAATCCTATTTCTTCCTAATGTTTTATCTTTAAAATCATAAGATATAAATCCTACAGCATAATAATTTTTTATTAATTTTTGTATAAGATGTAAAGGTTTGTCTGTTTTAATTTTTCTGTCGTTTATCTGCAGGATTCTATTTTTATACCTGATCTTATAAACAGGCCTATCAAATAAAAACAGACCTTTTTCTTTTAACCATCCTCTATTTGTGGAAGAATAGATATATATCATCTATCTTTAAACAGTCTGTAAATTGATAAAAATCCAAAAATAATTGCTAATATTAGTAAAGTATCGCCGATATCGTTTTTTTCTGCAATAAAAAATAACGAAGAAGAAATTAGCGTCCCGACAAAAAGCAAGACAAGAATGATTTTATTAATTTGATGTTTGTAAAATTCCTGGATTAGCTCCATATCTTTAATCAAAAACCTTATTGTCAATCTTTCCCTTATCAACCTTCTGTAAAGTTTTTCCAGTTTGAACGGAGCATTATAGCCCATGTGAGCTATTCTTCTCAAGTCCTGAGCCTTTTCTTTCAGGTAGTCTATACCAGAGGTTTTAACAAAGTTAGTTAATCGTTCTGTAAGATTGTAGTTTGGATAGATTGTTCGAACCGTTCCTTCTAAATTTATGGTTGTTTTTCCTAAATAGGCTAACTCTGTCGGAAGTTTTAGATGATGTTCCCTTATGATATCTAACAGTTCTAATACCATCTCTTTTAAATCTATCTTCTCAAGGGTTTTGTTATGGTATTTTTCTAAAAATATCTCTATTTCAGCCTGAAAACTTTCTATATTTGTTTTTTCCGTTATCATATCAAGACCTTCATAAAAGTTCATGGCAAGCTCAATATCAACAGTGGTTACGGCAATAATATGTTCATAAAGAAGTTTTTTCTTTTCCTTTGAAAGCCTGCCTACCATCCCAAAATCTATACATACAATCGTTCCATCTTTTTGAACAAATAGGTTCCCTGGATGGGGATCTGCATGATAAATACCGTCTATAAAAACCATTTTAAAATAAGCGTCTGTAAGATCTTCAGCTATTTTTTTCAGATCAAGTCCAAGCTGTTTGATTTTTTCTATTTCATTTATTTTTATACCTTTTACGAACTCAAGAACTAAAATATCTTTATTTGATATCTCTTCAAAACATTTCGGAATATAAAAACCTTCGTAATCTTTAAAGTTTTCTCTAAAAATAGCTATATTATTTGCTTCAACACTAAAATCTGCTTCTTTGAGTGTAGTATGTTTAAATTCATAAATAAAACCTTTTAGATTTAGTTCTTTCACGGTTTTTGAATGTTTTTCTAAAAAATTTACAATAGTCAGAAGAACTTCCGTATCTAACATTATCAGTTTTTCTATATTCGGGCGTTTTACTTTTATTGCAACTTTTTCTCCTGATTGAAGATAACCGATATGAACCTGTGATATAGACGCAGAAGCTATAGGTTCTGGATCTATATATGCAAAAATTTCTTTGTAATTTTTGCCGTAATTTTGAATAAGAATTTGTTCTATTACTTTAAAATCTATAGGACTTGCTTTATCTTGAAGTTTTATAAGTTCTTCAATGATCTCATCAGGGATTAGATCGGGTCTTGTGCTTAAAAATTGACCTAATTTTATGAAAGAAGGGCCTAATTTCTCTAAGGTTTCTCTTATCTTTTGAGGTTTTATGGATTCATCAACTTCTAATCCAAAAAGGAGTTTGAAATACTCATATACATTGTAGATTCCGAGTTTTGCCAGGGTAAAACTTATCTCTTGAAATCTTTTAAGAATCTGAAATTTTCTTTTTAGCATAATAAATAAATATACAATCTACTCTGGCAGATTACATAACATTTTGTTCTTGAAGCAGTTCTTTCATCTGCTGGGCTACCTTTCTTATCTCCCATTGTGCGTGGGGTTCTGTCCTTTTTTCTATGAAATCTTTTATCCAGTTTAATGTTCCTGAAACAACTATCGTGGTTTTTCTTCCGTGTGGTAGAACAAACCGTGCATCTTCTCTTTTTATCTTAAAGTTATAAACCAAAATGTCATAAATCATTTCTGCAAATTCATCAGTCAACTTTATAAGATCTTCTGCCTTAATTTCATTTTTTGGAATTTTGAAACTTTCTACTCTATTTTTTATTATTTCATATGCATTTTCTTTAATTTTTGTATCTTTTAAAATATCAAGACCTTCATTTAAAAAATTTTGAATGTTATTGATGGCTTCAAGGAACACAGGACTGTTTAAAGCTTCTTCGTTTTCTTTTATTGACGGTGGGATTATTGTGTAGTTATCTGTCTCAGAGGCGTATCTCTGGCTTCTCTGGGAAAAGTTAAGGGTTGTATGTCTAACAAGCTGGTGTGTCATCGTTCTTGACACATTGTCTATATAAAAAACTGCATATCCATCATACTCTTTAAGTATCCCTATCAATGAAACATTATCTTTTATTCCCAATGGTTCAACAGGTGTATCGTATTCTGCCATTTTATCAAAAGCCTGAAAATATTCTGTTTCATCTTTATTTAATAAATCTTCAAGATAATGTCTAAGTGAAACACCTATAACGTCAGGATATTCAGGATTGTAATGTGATTTGAAATATGTTGCTCCTATTTTAAGGGCATTCATCTCTCCTATACTTTTGTATGCAAAAGAGTGGGCAAAAACGCTAAAATGCTTGTAGTTTCCCAGCTTTGATAAAAATTTTGCCCTGTCTTCTTTTGAAACGACACGAGGATCATTTAAAAGATAATTAAGATCTTTACTGCTGTAACAGGTTCTTGCACCGAGGGCAGTAAAAGGAATGCTCATTTTAAAGTCTTCAAGGTTAAAAAAATCTAATACTTTCATTTATTTCTCTCTCTTTTTGGATTTTTAGATGGGTTAATATGTTAATAATATTTCGGCTAAAAATCAATAAATCAAAAGGAATGTTTTTAAAATATTTTTGGTATCAGAACGGTTTTATTCGTGTGATATTTTACTTTAATAATTTTTGTGAAAATTTTGATAAGAGATCCACTTCAGGATAATGTTTGACATTTCTTGTTACTATTTTTAAATTTTTCTCTTTTGCAGTTGCCATAATTAAACAATCTATATTGGATAATGTTATACCTTTTTTTCTGTATTTTCTATAAAATTCTGCTCCACTTTCTATAATATCTTCATCTAAATTTATAATTTCTAACAATTCGACAAAATTTTGAATGATATTTTGCTGTTTTTGTGAAAAAGCACTTTTTAACAGTTCATAATGAGTTAATATACTTATGTAATAATCTTCATTATTTAAAATTTCAGAAAGAAGTTTCACTGCATATTCCTTTTCTTTTAAGAAATCTATACAGATATCTGTATCTATTATGTATCCCAATTTTTTTCTCTTTCCTTTTGGGCTTTAATATCCTCTTCTCTCATTTCTTTTTCATACTCTAATCCATTTTTTATTTCCCAATCTTTTAAACTTCCAGCCATTGATAAAATTTTTTCTTTTTTCTTCTTCTTTAAATACTCACTTAAGGCATCTTTTACTATTTGGCTAAAATTTTCAGAAAATTCTTGTGCTTCTTTATAAATCTCTTCTGGAATAGAGATAGTCTTTTTAATTATACTCATACTTATCACCTCTTTTAATAATGTATCACCTCTTTTAATAATGTATGATAAATTTATCATACATTCAAGTATTACTCTCTGTATATTAAATACCTCTAAAATTAATTCTTTTCATTCTAAATATATTACTTTTTGCATTTATATAAAATTTGCAATATCGATCAGTTTAGAAACTATTCTCAATCCTTTATAAAAAGCAGATGTTATATAATTTAATTATCGGTTTTAAAATTTCTGTTTCGAGGTTTATCCATGAGTATAAAAGAAAACGTCCAGAATATATTAGAAAATATAAAACTATCAGCCAAAAAAGCAGGAAGAAATCCTGATGAAGTCATACTCCTTGCAGCTTCAAAAACACAACCTGTGGAAAAACTTATAGAAGCATATGATGCAGGAATACGATATTTTGGAGAAAATCGTGTTCAGGAAGGAATGGAAAAAATAGAAAAGATGAAAGAGTATACCGACATACACTGGCATTTGATAGGAGGGCTTCAAACTAATAAAGCAAAATATGCAGTTAGATATTTTGAGATGATTCATTCGGTAGAGAAACCTTCACTGGCAGATGAAATAGATAAAAGAGCCAAAAAAATAAATAAAATCCAGGATGTTTTAATAGAAGTAAATGTAGGCGGAGAAGAAACCAAACACGGCGTAGAACCAGAAAACCTCAGTCAACTTTTCCAGCATTGTCTCCAAAAAGAAAATCTGAATGTTTTAGGTTTAATGTGTATTCCACCTTATTTTGAAGACAAAGAAAAGGTTAGACCTTATTTTGCAAAACTTAGAGAGATGAAAAATCAGCTTGAAAAAGAGTTCGGCATTAATCTTCCTCACCTTTCTATGGGAATGTCCCACGATTATGATGTTGCAGTGGAAGAAGGGGCAACAATTGTTCGTGTTGGCAGTGCAATTTTCGGAGAAAGAGTGTATTGATTAATAAAAACGGTTAACAGGAAAAAATTATGAATAAAATAAAATTTGTCATATTGGCAGTTGTCTCAATTTTCACTTTTTCCCAGGCAGTTGTTATCGTTGGACAATGGAATGATGCCATAACTCCAGTGGCAGCAGATTATGTTAAACGGCTGACAGAAAAGGCAGAAAAATCCCACGCAAAGGCAATAGTATTAGAGCTTGATACTCCAGGTGGACTTGACCAATCAATGAGGGAAATAATCAAAACAATACTTGAAACACCTTTACCATTTATCGTTTATGTTTATCCACCTGGAGCAAGGGCTGCTTCTGCTGGAGCAATAATAACCGTAAGTGCAGATATTGCAGCAATGGCTCCTTCAACAAATATAGGTTCTGCAAGTCCTGTTCAAATCACAGGAAAAGATATTGATGAAACAATGAAGAAAAAAATAATGAATGATATGGTTGCCTTTGTAAAATCAATAGCCAAAGAAAAACACAGAAATATAAAAATAATTGAAAAAATGGTAACAGAAGCGATAAATTTACCTGCAGATGAGGCAGTAAAAAAGCACGTAGTTGATTTGATAGCTGTTGATTTATATGATCTTCTAAACAAAATTGATGGGAAAAAAATAAAGAAAAATGCATACGAAATTACATTAAAAACAAAAGATGAACCTGTAGAGTTTGTAAAAAAAGGATTTAGAGAGCAGTTTCTGTCAATATTCTCAAATCCGACACTGGCCTATCTTCTTTTGATTATTGGATTTTACGGAATTTTCTTTGAGCTTTATAATCCTGGCTCAGTTATACCTGGAACTATCGGGACTATATCGTTATTACTTGCATTATATGCACTCAGTGCTATATCTGTAAACTGGTTAGGTGTTCTCCTTATTGCTTTAGGGATAGTATTTTTTGCATTGGAATTAATAACGCCTACATTTGGGGCTCTTGCAATAAGCGGAGTAATTGCTTTACTCATTGGCTCTATAACACTTATAGAACCAGAATCTCCTTACGGTGATATTCCTTTGCAGGTAATAATACCTGTCGTTTTCTTTAGTGCTGCTTTTTTCCTTGGTGTTGCATATCTGGGATTGAAAGCACAGAGAAGGAAAAAGATGGGCGGAGCTGAAGGAATGGTAGGGGAAATCGGTATAGCAAAAACAGATATAAATGAAAAAGGCGGAAAGGTTTTTGTATTAGGAGAGATATGGGATGCATATTCGGATACACCGATAGAAGCAGGAGAGGAAGTAAAAGTTATAAAAGTTGAAGGCTTAAAACTCAAAGTCACAAAATACCATAAAAGGAGAGAACATTAACTTATAAAATAATCTTTAACTTCCTCTTTATTTATACATATTTAATTTCCACTTAATTTATTGATTTAGATCAATAAATTGCTTTTTTTCCAAAAAAAATCTTGAAATATTATTCTTAAATTCATATATTACTTCCGATTTGTAGAGGGAGGTAAGTTAGATGGGTTCCTTTTTTAACTTAAAATCACATCTATTAATCCTTTTAATGTCAATTTTGATTTCAAATTTCCTGATTTCGTGTAGTGGAGGAGGTGGAAATGAAGAGAAAATTTCTGCAGAAGCTTATTCATTAAAAGTAGTAGATGAAGAAGGAAATTTAGTATCTCCTGTAATTTTAAGTATTGCTGAAGATAAGAACAGTAACGGTATCTTTGAAAATTCCGAGACTAAAAAATACTATTCCACAAACGGTGTTTTTAGTGAAATATCAACTACAAATGAATATAACAAACAAGTTACAATTGAATCTCCTTCTTACATCCCTATATACAAATATCTAAGAAAGGATGAATCTATTCCATCTATATTTATATTGGAAAAGAAAAAAGAAGCTACTGTAGAAACCGATGGAAATTCAACAAAAGTATCTACAGATAATGTAGAAATCAGTATTCCAAAAGAAGTAGGGGACATTTCATCCGCCGATGTAGGTTATTATGACCCTTCAAAAATAACTGAAAATATGCCAGGAGACTTTTCTGCAAGTTTTAATGGAGATTCAATATTAAGCTCTGCAGGGGCTTTTGATGTTAATTTTTATGATAAGAATGGAGCACCTATTGAGCTTCCAAAAGGGAAAGATTACCAGATAAAGTTTAAAGTTTCTAAAGAAAACTATCACTCATTGTCAGATTTTGATGATACTACAGAAACTGTTGAAGTTCCTTTATGGGATTTTGATACGAAACAAAATAAATGGGTATATGCAGGAATAGGAACGGTTGTTGATTCTGAAGGGAATCCCATTAAAAAAGATGAATTGTTAAAAATTCAGCAAGGGGAAGAAGAGAAAGATGTGTATGTAGTAGGAAATATTAAACATTTTTCATTTATAAATATAGATTTTCCTAATAAGAGAGGTGCTATCTGCGGGAAAATAGAAGGATATTCTCCTCAAAAAGGAGATACTATCCACGTTTGGGGTGTTGATGGAACATTTCATTCATCTGCTACTATAAACAAAGATGGTTCATTCTGCCTTCCTACTCCTATTGATAAACTAAAAAAAGGAAATCCAAAGTGTGAATGTCCTCGTATTGCAACAGAAAACTGGTTTAAATTATTTAAAAAACTGCATGAAGAATATTCATACGCAGAAAATGAAGAATGTGAAAAGGCTTATGATGGTTTTTTAGATGCTATTCTTATTTATTCTTCATCGTGGGAAACTGCATTTAAAAGAATTGCACTAAAGTATCACTTTAAAAAGGAAGATAAGGATACTTTAGACAAATTATTTAAAATTTTTGAGAAAGCAATTATCCATGGGCAATATGATATTGCTTTTAATTCTTTAATGAATATAGAAAAGTTATACGGTTCTATTTTAGGAAATATTCCTGCTGAACAATTTTTAAAGGTAGAAAGAGATTTATTAAAGAAAAACTTGGATACGGCAATTAGTGGATTATTAGGAGTTACATTTGATGGTTTTTTCTTAGATAAAGAACAAAATATAAAATTTGGTGATCTTGCTGCTAGTACGATGGGTTTTATATCGTTAGTAGATGATGCAGTTTTAAAAAAGATGCCTGCATGTGAGGCACTTCCTTTAGAGATTCTGAACAATGCTATTAAAGGTGCGTATACTTCTGCTGGTCAGGACTTTACAAAGGAAGTTTTAGTTGAAGATTTACTTCAAGGAAAACCACCAAATCTTGAAAGATATTTTAAAGCACAAGAAAAAATTACTATAGATCAAGCCACAACCTTTCAAGCTATAGTGGAT
>Ga0256832_1000326_pt1 | contig 29786 bp, 32 predicted proteins | sample 134614metaG_FD_190534 | JGI IMG/M metagenome (GOLD analysis project Ga0256832, IMG submission 190534) | Hydrothermal vent microbial communities from Lau Basin, Pacific Ocean - 134-614 | ecosystem: Environmental > Aquatic > Marine > Hydrothermal vents | place: Pacific Ocean: Lau Basin | collected...
GGTCTTTCTTCTGGCGGGTCCGGCCACCAATATCGCCACCATCGGTGTTATTCATAAAGAAATGGGCCGCGCCACCACCTTGGTCTATCTGGCAGGAATCGCCTTGTCCAGCGTTGGCCTCGGTGTACTCACGGATCTGCTGGTCAGCACCCTGCACATCGACATCATGACTGAACTTGAATCCGGCGGGGAAGCTCTACCCCTCTGGGTGGCTGCCAGCAGCGGCGTGCTGTTGCTTGTTGCCGCCATCCGTCCCCTGCGCCAGCGGTTGCTGGGTCAATGAATCCAACACTCCCGGTTGACACCCTGTACGCTCCACTCTATATTCAAGTAATCTATTGAATGATGAGATTCGAGCATGAATCAGTGGCTGCTTTCCCATGAAGCCGGCATACGCCTGGGCTTTTTCTTCGGTATCTTTGTCCTTATGGCCGTATGGGAAGTGTTGGCCCCCTGCCGCCATTCCCGCCTGCCCCGGCGCCTGCGCTGGACCAACAACCTGGGACTGGTGGTTCTCAACACTCTGCTGCTGCGCCTGTTGTTTCCCGCTGCTGCTGTGGGGGTCGCCCTGTTCGCCCGGGAACAGGGCTGGGGCTGGTTTAACCAAGTGCAGGCGCCCGGGTGGTTGAGCCTGTTGCTGTCGGTAATCATTCTGGATGCTGTCATCTACCTGCAGCATGTCATGGTACATGCTGTGCCCCTGTTGTGGCGCCTGCACCGGGTGCATCATGCGGACCCGGACTATGACGTCACCACCGGCGCCCGCTTCCATCCCCTGGAAATCATACTCTCCATGCTCATCAAGTTTGCGGCCATCCTGCTGCTGGGTCCTCCCGTGGCCGCTGTGCTGGTCTTCGAAGTGCTGCTCAACGCCACGGCCATGTTCAACCATGGCAACGTACAGCTGCCCCCAGGACTGGACAGGGTTTTGCGCTGGTTCCTGGTAACCCCGGACATGCACCGGGTGCATCATTCGGTAGAAGACGATGAAGCCAACAGCAATTTCGGTTTCAACCTGCCCTGGTGGGACCGTCTGTTCGGCACCTACCGCGCTCAGCCCCGGGGCGGGCATCAGCATATGAAGATCGGCATACATAAGTACAGGGATCCGAAACAGGTGAGCTGGCTCAGCGGCATCCTTACGCTTCCTTTCCGGGGTAAGATCACCGGCTATACCATTAACCGGCGTCAGTGGCATGCCAGTGATGAAGACTAAACCCCAACTGGCGCGCATTCTCGTGACCCTGGCCCTGGCGCTGGGCATCGGCCTGACCTTCGTGTACCGGGACAAGATCGATGTACAGCAGCTTGGCCTCTGGATGGAGGGCGCAGGCTGGGCGGGACCCCTCCTGTTCATGCTCTTCTATGCCCTGGCGACGGTGCTCTTCTTTCCCGGCTCTGTTCTCACCCTGGCGGGAGGCGCCCTGTTTGGCCCGTTGTGGGGCACTCTCTACAATCTGAGTGGGGCCACCCTGGGGGCCGCCCTGGCATTTTTACTGGCCCGCTACCTGGCCGGAAGCTGGGTCGAGGCAAAAACGGCCGGTCGCCTGAGCCAGCTCCGGGAAGGCATCGACAAGGAAGGCTGGCGCTTTGTGGCTTTTGTACGCCTGGTGCCCCTGTTCCCATTCAACCTGCTCAACTATGCCCTGGGACTGACACGCATCCCATTCATCCCCTATGTTGCCGCCAGCTGGCTGTTCATGCTGCCCGGCGCTCTGGCCTATACCTGGCTGGGATATGCCGGCAGGGAAGCCGCATCCGGCAACCGGGCCGCCATTCAGCAGGGACTGATCGCCGTGGCCCTTCTCGCCTCGGTGATCTATCTGTCCCACTGGCTGGCCAGGCGCCAGGGTAAAAAAAGTGTCGATATAGAATAAACTCATGAACATCATTTCCATTCCCCGCCGGTACAGACACTTATGCATGCCACCCTGCCCCTTCTGATACAGACCTCTTTCCCGCGTGTTCAGCGGAAGCGGCTCACCACCTTGCAAGTCAACCTGGGTTATCGCTGCAACCAGAGCTGCCTGCATTGTCATGTGAACGCTAGTCCCAGGCGCAAGGAACAGATGGACGACAACACCATCGGAGAGGTGCTGGCGGTACTGGAAGCCCTTGAGCTGGAGAGTCTGGATCTCACCGGCGGCGCACCGGAGCTGCATCCCCGGTTCCGCCACCTGGTACGCCAGGCAAGCTCCCTGGGTGTTGGAATCATCGACCGCTGCAACCTGACCATCCTGGAAGAACCCGGCCAGGAAGACCTGGCCGGTTTCCTGGCCGCACACCGGGTGGAAATCGCCGCCTCCCTGCCCTGCTACCTGCCGGAGAACGTGGACGGCCAACGGGGCAAGGGAGTTTACGACGCCAGCATGGCAGGACTGCGCCGGCTCAATGATCTGGGCTATGGCCAGGAAGGCAGCGGCCTGATCCTCAACCTTGTATACAATCCGACCGGACCCAGCCTGCCGCCGCCACAACCCCTGCTGGAAGCAGACTACCGCAAGCGCCTGGGTGATCAGGGGATTCACTTCAACCATCTGTTCACCATCACCAACATGCCCATACAGCGTTTTGGCAGTACCCTCATCAGCAAAGGGCAGTTCCAGGACTATATGCAGATCCTGCGCAAGGCTCATCTGGCCAGCAACCTGGATAACATCATGTGCCGCCACCTGGTCAGCGTGGACTGGCAGGGCCGGTTGTACGACTGCGATTTCAACCAGATGCTGCACCTGCCCCTGCACCTGGCGAACCGCAATGGCGCAAGACTCAGAGACCTTCTGGATCACGACCTCGACGGCAATCCCATTGCCGTGGCGGATCACTGTTGGGGTTGCACCGCAGGCCAGGGCAGCAGTTGCACAGGAGCGCTGAAACCGTGATTTCCATTGTCATACCCTGTCTGAATGAAGCGGCGAACATCATCCCCACTCTCGAAGCGCTGCAGGCCATGCGCAGCCGGGGACAGGAAATCATCCTCGTCGATGGCGGCAGCACGGATCAGACCACCAGCCTTGCCCAGCCCCTGGTGGATGTCATTTTACACACCGCCGCCGGGCGGGCACGGCAGATGAACACCGGCCTGGCCCAGGCCCGGGGCGACATCGTCTGGTTCCTGCATGCTGACACCCTGGCCCAGCCGGACATGGACTGCCAGATCATCGAATGCCTCGAGGACAGCAACGCCCAATGGGGGCACTGGCGGGTGCGCCTTTCCGGTAGCCAACCCTCCCTGCGGTTGGTGGAAACCTTAATGAACCACCGTTCCTGCCTCACAGGTATCGCCACCGGCGACCAGGGCCTGTTTGCCCGCACCGGGGTACTGCGCGGCTTGGGAGGTTATCCGGACATCCCGCTGATGGAGGATGTTGCATTGAGCCGGCGTCTGAAAAAGTTTTGTGGTCCCCTCCGCTGCCTGTCCGGCCCGCTGATAACCTCCAGCCGGCGCTGGGAGTCCCGGGGCATCTGGCGCACGGTGCTGCTCATGTGGCGGTTGCGCCTGGCCTATGCGCTGGGCGCAGACCCCAAGAAGCTGGCGGCCCTGTACCGGTGAAAGGGGGACGCCTGCTGGTTTTCGCCCGTGCACCGGTACCCGGAAAGGCCAAGACCCGCCTCATTCCCCGCCTGGGTGCCGAAGGCGCGGCCCGGCTGCAAGGCCACCTGACCCGGCAGACCCTGCACACCGCCTGCACCTCCAGCCTGCCAGGTATCGATTTGTGGTGCGCCCCGGACATCCAAGACCCGTTCTTCCGGAAATGCGCCGCAGACTTTCCTGTTACCCTGCACGCCCAGGCCGGGGCGGATCTTGGCCAGCGTATGCAAAACGCCTTGCAGGAAGCCCTGCAGCAGGCCCCCTGGGCAATCATCGTCGGCACGGATTGCCCGGGCCTCACAACAACGGACCTGCACCAGGCCGAAGATGTGCTGAAATACCGGGACGCCGTCCTTGGACCGGCCCATGACGGCGGTTACTATCTGCTGGGTCTGAAAAGCGCTCCCCGGGATCTGTTCACGGATATACCCTGGGGCAGCGCCCAGGTCGCCGCCCTCACCCGCGCCCGCATGCATGCCCTGAGTTGGTCATGGGCAGAACTGCGCCTTCAGCACGACCTGGACCGGCCTGCAGACCTGGACCACTTCCCGAAACTTGCCCAGGATTCAGGACTGTGAAGAATCACTTTCCAGGTCTTCGATAATAGGACACCCATCCTCCGCGCCACGGCACAGGTTCACCAGCAAAGTCAGTTCATCACGCAGGCTGGCAAGCTGTTCGAGCTGCTCACGGATATCTTCCAGCTTGCGATGGGTAAGTTCCCGCACATCGTCCCGCGCATGCTGGGGATCCGCACGCATTTCCAGGAGGCTGGCAATCTCCTCCAGGCTGAAGTTCATGGACTTGGCCCGCAAAATGAAATGCAGTACGGACAGTTCCCGGCGGCCATAGATGCGCATGCCCGCGGGGGTTCGCGCTGCCTTGAGCAGCCCGATCTTTTCGTAGTAACGCAACGTATCCACGCTCAGGCCCGTTTTCCGGGCCACCTCGCCAATGCGCAATACCGATTCAGAATTCGATGATGAGAAAGTACTCATTGAGCAGATAAAGTCCGGTAAGGATGAGCGTGATGCCTGCGGCGATCTCGAGCTTGCGCTGGTGCCGGGAAATCCCTTTCAGGGACTCCAGCCGACCCATGCTCCAGGCACCCAGTATGACAGGAATGCTGCGCCCCAGGGCAAATGCCAGCAACAGCATGCCACCAAAGGCTACAGAACCCACGGCCGCACTGGCCGTGAGGGTCACCAGCAGCGCCGGAGTGCAAAAGGGGCAGACAGCAATGGAAAACGGCACCGCCAGGAGAAAAGCGCCCCAAACGCCACTGGCGCGTTTGGCGCGCAGGGAAATCCAGGGCATACGGATACTCAGCCAACCGCCCCAGACCAGGCCCATGAACACGAGCAAAGGCCCAAGCAGCAGTCCCCAGGCGCGCCCCATGATTTCCTTCACCCATTCACCTCCCAGGGCGGCGCCCACGCCCAGGACGGCATGAGTGAGCAGCATGCCGATCACAAAGGCGGCCCCCATACGCAAGGCTTGCTTTTCCTCATGGGCGCGAGTCACATAAGCCAGCATCACAGGGATGGATGCAAAGGACACCGGATTGAAGCTGAACAGAAAACCGGCCAGAAAGCTCAGCCCCAGTCCCGCCAGGCTGGCCTGGCGCAGGCTGTTCCGTAGATCCTCCACGCTCAAATCCCAGGCGGGGATGAGCAGGTAAAAAGCCGCCAACAACAGGAGTATGGCCGTCAGCCACGGAGCATTGACGGCGAAGAACGCGAACTGGTGCCGCTGGCGGGCATCCACGCCCCTGAAGGATGCAGCCATCATGGGCAGGGTGAACATGGTGCTGAAAATCAGCCCCGCCAGCGCTGCGGCCGAAAGAGAACCCAGAGTCACCACCAGCCCCCCCATCACCATGACCAAAGGCAAGGTACAGGCCGGCAGGGTCAGTCCCAGCTTCACGGAGTATGGCAACCGGTTTCCGCCGGGCAGCAAACGGAAGAACTCCAGGTGGGGAACAGGCAGGTAGGTGTAGCGGGACAGCACATAGAGGGCGGCCATCACGGCAAGAGCTGCGCCGGGCTGCCAGAGGCCCCACTCAGGTTGGGGCAACAGGATCACCGCCAGCACCATCAGCCCCATCAACAGCAGGCTACGACTCGCCCACACTGCCAGCAGGCTTTGGTAACGCCCTGCCCTATTGTTTTCATGTATGCGGACGGAGAACAGGGTGTGGGTGGCAATGGTGCAAGGCTCGAAAAAAGCCAGCAGGCCCAGGACAAAGGCCACAGAAAACAGGACAGGAATCATGGCACAGTTTCCTCCAGGCGCTGCTGCAGTATCCTGCGCAAGCGTTTTTCCGAAGGCAGCGCAGTGAAAACCAGCTCGCCATCCACGGCAATAGCTGGTGTGGACAGCACCCCCAGTTTCACCGCGTAGTCCAGCTCATCCAGTATATTCACCTCGCGCCACTGGACACGGCCATCTTCCCAGTCATCCACGATACGCTTCAGCACCTGCCTGGCCTTGCCGCATTTGCCACAACCGGGTGCGGAAAACACTTCCACCTTGATAGTCATTTTCTGATGTCTCCTGCCATTAGGTTTTCAGATTAATCCCTGGAGCTGACTCCAGGTCAAGCAGGAATTTCTGGATTTGCCATATTTTCTGATTCAGACCTTGAAAAAAAAGTACATGCGGGGGATTGTTCGACATCCTCCATTGAAGAAGCCCAGGCAATGAGGGATCATGTAGGCTGGAATCTGAATCTGTGTGTACTGCGGCATACATTATCTTTGTCCTGGCCCACGGATTCAGGCAGCAGTCATAATCGTACCCGGAGGGGCATCCCGTTGCAGATTGTTACATTCCGCAGCCATTTCAGCCGCAATACCCTGTTACTCATGTTCCTCGTGGCCCTGGTCATTTCCGGGATTGCCGTATGGAAGTACGACCTGATCGCCACAGTCTATTTCCGCGATCAGCTGACAGCCACGGGCTGGATCATCAATGGCGCCATCGTGGTGCTGTTCCTCCTCGGCCTGATGCGCATGATTACCATCTTCCTCTCCTACAGCCGGGAAGAAAGAGCTACGGCGCGTTTCATCCAGAACCAGGAAAATGAACTGGAGGATCCTCTTCTGCAGGTGCCGGCCAACAGCATTATCGCCAGCCGCTACCGGGTCATGGAGCGCCTGCACGCCTCCAGCACGCCCATCAACCAGGGCGCCCTGGCCGCCACGCTGCTGGCCAGTGAAAGCACCCGCACCAGCTTTCCCAAATACATCAGTAATGTGCTCATACTCACCGGGGTATTTGGCACCATCGTCTCGTTGTCCCTGGCCCTCCTCGGCGCTTCTGATCTGTTGGAGAATGCCGTGGACGTGGAAGGCATGGGACTGGTGATACACGGCATGTCCACAGCCCTTTCCACCACTATCACGGCCATCGTCTGCTACCTGTTCTACGGCTATTTCTATCTCAAGCTCACGGACGCCCAGACCAATATCCTCAGTGCCGTGGAGCAGGTCACCACCACTTACCTGGCGCCCCTGTTCGTGGTGGAACAGGACACGACCCTGTATGAATTCACGGGCCTGGTACGCTCGCTGCAGTCCCTGGTCCGGCAGATGCAGGAATCGCAGAAAGTGGTGGCCCGCGCCGAAACCCGGCTGCTGGATGCGGTCAGTGAATATCAGCAGCAGTTGGGACAGGGACAGGAGGAAATGGGTACCGTGGTCCAACTGCTGCGCCGGGGATTCCGGCTTCCGGATGATGACGCATGAAGGATAGTGGCGGCTTCATCGACCTGCGCCTGAACCGCCAGGACGCCCAGGGCAATGAAAGCTTCTGGCCGTCCTTCACAGATGTCATGACCGTGATCATGATGATCTTTCTCATCTCCATGGTGGTGGTGCTGCTGCGCAACATGGAACTGGTCAAGGAGATCCGCGCCACCGTGGAAGCCGAACGCCAGGCCATGGAACTGGCCCGTTCCACCGGGGAGGAAAAGGAAAGCCTGGCCAGCCAGCTCGATACCGCCCTGGAACAGCTCAATGCCGCTGACAGCCGCATCAATGAACTGCAGCTCCAGGTAATGCGCCTGCAGGAGCAGAACAGTATTCGCGCCAAGGCTATCGCAGATCGTGATACCCGCCTGGAGCAGCTACTGGAGGAACGCAATGAGCTGGCCCAGCAGGCCGCCCAGCTGGCCCTGGACAAGCAGGCGGCAGCAGATGCTGCAACCGCTGCCAAGAAACAGGAAACCCTGTCACGCAGGGAACTTGCCGACCTGCAACAGAAGTATGTCAGCATGAAGGAGCAACTGGCCCGCCAGAATCTGCAGATTGCCATGCTCAAGGCCAAGCTGGAGAATCAGGATCAGGAACTGGCCCGGTCCCTGGAGCAACGTCAGAATGTCGAGGAAAAATACCTCGTGCTGGCCGATGAGTACGATAGCCTGAAAGTACGTTACGACAAGCTCGTGCGCCCTGCCCGTTCGGCCAAAGGCCGGCACCTGGTTGAAGTGCGGTATTTCAAGAAAGGCGGCAAGCGCCATATCGAATGGCGCGATGCAGGCCAGGGTGAATTCAAGGCGGTCTCACGCAGCCAGCTGGACAGGATTCTTTCCAATCTGAAGCAGCAGCAGCCCGACGGGCTGTACGTCAAGGTGATCCTGCCGAAGAACAACGGCCTGTCCTACAGCGAAGCCTGGAAGTTCACCAACTACCTGCACAAGAAATACGACTACTATTTCCAGGAGTCCCCAAATCCGGACGAAGAAGCCACCGCCGGAAAGACACCTACCCCGTCAAACTGATTTGCGGGCTATGTATTCATCCACCTGCCGCTCCAGCAGCGGCAGGGGAAGCGCGCCATTTTTGAGTATGACATCGTGGAAATCACGAATGTCGAAACGCGTTCCCAGGGACTGGCGGGCCTTCTCCCTCAGTTCCAAGATCTTGAGCATGCCGATCTTGTAGGCCAGGGCCTGTCCGGGCATGACCATGTAGCGTTCGATTTCTGCCACGATATCGCTCTGGGGCATGCCGGTCTTGTCCTTCATGTAGGTGATGGCCTGCTCACGGGTCCAGCGTTTGGCGTGCAGGCCCGTATCCACCACCAGGCGCACGGCGCGAAACATTTCTGCCTGCAGCCGGCCCAGATCATCATAAGGATCGTCTTCCATGCCGATCTCCTTGGCCAGACGCTCTGCATACAGGGCCCAACCTTCCACGTAGGCAGTAAAAGGCAGGATCTTGCGGAAAGTCGGCAGACCCTGTAGTTCATGGGCAATGCTGATCTGAAAATGATGGCCGGGTATGGCTTCATGGTAAGCCAGGGTGCGCATGCCCCACTTGCGCACGGCAGACATGTTATAGAGATTTACGTAAAAAGTGCCCGGACGGCTGCCATCCATGGGCGGCGCATCATAGTAAGCGCCTGCCGAGGTCTTTTCCTTGAAGCGGGGAATGCGTTTCACCACCACGCCGGAGCGGGGGCGTATATTGAAGACCTCCCCCAGCCGGGCATCGATCTGATCGATGATCAGCTGGTAATCCCTGAGAGCCTGCTCGCGCCCGGCATCGGAATCCGGATATAGAAAACGTGATTCCCGGGACAACTGCTGCATGCGCTCACCCACACTGCCTTCAGCATAACCCTGCTGCACCAGCAGGTGATCCATTTCTTTCTCGATCCTGGCCACCTCGGACAAGCCCAGGGCATGGATCTTGTCCGCACTCAGGGTCGTGGTGGTATTCGAGCGGATCAGCCACGCATAGTAGGTTTCACCATCAGGCAGAGACCAGACGCCGTTGTTCTGCAGAGGCAGCGTATTCAGATGTTTAAAGTAGGCAATGAGCTGTCCATAGGCAGGATAGACTGCGTCCCGGATCTGTTTCTCCACCTGGGCAAGCAACCGGGTGCGCGTTGCCTCATCGATTGCGGTTTTCTCCAGGCGTTCTCTGAAGCTGGTGTACAACAGGTGTTGATCGGGAGGCATGGCGGTGAAATCCTGCATTTCCTTCAGCACCTTCTGCGCCACAAAACGCGGCGGCAGGATACCTTTGGTTTCTCTCAACTTCAGGCTGCGCAACAACTGCCCGAACTTGGTATCGAAAGCTCCCAGGCGGCTGATATAGTCCCGGGCATCCGTTTCATCAGAAAGGGGCTGGGATGTAGTCATCATGGTAGGGAGCTGACTTTGCACGCCAAACATCTGGTTCACAGGATAGTTGTGATAGCGAAACGGCAGACCTGCTTTCTCGGTTTCCAGGTAGTAGTCGAGTACGTCGTAGGACAGGGCTGCCTGCCCGTCCAGGGATGAGCGGTCGTAGGCATGCAGCTGCTGTACCTGGCGCTCCAGCCAGCGGGCGGATTTCTCGGTAAACTCGGGCGAGGCGTCCGTCAGCTTTGCATTGTGCCCATGGATGCCAAACTGTTCCAGCAGTCCCAAGCTGGTGAGCAACTCCGGGTCCTGCAGCATTTTTTCTATGAAAATCTTTTCATAGAAAACCCGGATGCTGAGAGGCCGGTAATAGATGGCCTGCACGATCAGGATGGCGGCCACCAGCAGGGACAACAGGCTCAGCGCGCCTCCCCACTTCAGGATAGGTTTCAGTTTCACGTGTCGGCTTCCTCGATGAATTCCAGTCCATTGCCGTCGGGATCACGGCAGAACAGCGCTCTGCGTCCGGAGCGGCTCCGGGTATAGGCAATGCCTTCCTGTTCCAGCCGGGCGGCCAGCAGCTCAAGGCTGCCAATGGTCATGGCCAGGTGCCGGTCTCTACCGCCATGTTCAGGACGGCCGGCAACCGGATCCGGATTCGGCAGTTCCAGCAGGTGAATCTGTTGTTCACCAATACGGAGCCAAAGGCCGGGGAAGCCTAGATCCGGACGATCCGCCACTTCCAGGCCCAGAACGCCCTGATAAAATTCCCTGGCTTTGAGGCCGTCAGCAATGATCAGGCTCACGTGATGGATGGCCTTGGGTTGGTTCACGGTCTTCTCCGGCAATGGCGGCAAGGCCTACCAGTATAATCAATATTCCTCCCAGCCACTCGCGCAGATTCAGGCGTATCCGCCAAAAGCTGCAAAGCAGGGAAAAGGGACCAAGTAAGTTAAGTAGCGCTCGCCCTGAACGAGACTCGCTCGATGCCTTCCCTCCCACAGTGTGCTTGTCCTTCCATGCTTACGGTATGCATATCGTGCATACCGACCACCTTGTCAGAACAAAAAACAAATTCACTATCCGCCGCGCACTAAACGAACCGCGTGGCTGCTGCTCCTACTGATCGTGGAATCGCCCCCAAGGTAGAAATCGAGAAGCCACGCCTGGCCCGAATTATTGGCATCCGGCGACGACGACCACACATGGAAACCTGTATCGTTGGGAAAGAAGCTGAGATTGATGGCCGGGACGTTACAAGACGCCTCCACAATAGAACCCAGCTCCTTGATGTTGGGTAGGCGCCAGTCGTTGTAACCAGCAAGGGTGGATGCATCCGCAGCTACGAGCGCCTCTTGCCAGGAATAGTAACTGGTGTTGCCATTGCTGCAGTCGCTGCCACTTTGCCCCAGCACACATTTGCTCCACATCAGGCCGGTTTTCTTATGCGTGACGGTGCCATCACCGTGATCTGTAAAATCACTGTCCGGAGTGGTCAGGGGAATATGGGGATCGCAGGTTTGCGCTGCCTGGGCTGTATCAAAGGAAGCCAAGAGCAAAACGGCTGGCAAAAGCGCTATGGTAAAGGATGTAAAGCAGAATCGGTTCATTTCAAGCTTCCTCAGGTGACCGGTTGGCCTGCCACAGCAGACACTCCACCGGGTGCATTGTGCTATCTCTCTTACTCCCCAATTCACCTTGAATTACTGTCCGCTGCGCACCAATCGAACCGCATGGCTGTCGATCTTGCTACCCGGACTGCTGCCGCCAAGGTTAAAAAAGAGGGCCCACGCGTGAGCCGAACTGTTGGCATACGGCAGCGACGACCACACAGATGAACTGACTTGATTTGGGAAATAGCCCACATCAATGGTCGGGCCTGGATAAGGCACCGAATAGTCCACCAATGAGCGCAATTCTTCTTTGGTGGGCATGCGCCAATCAGTATGACCACACCAGCCTGCCTGATTCACTCTTGCCACGTAAGCCTGAGTATTGCAGTAACTAGCGGGATCATTGCTGTCATAACCATAACAGATGGCGCCATCATCATCGGCAATGCCGGCAAACCCACCATTGGTCGCCGGATCGGTGTTGTACCAGACATAGCTATCGTCCTTGTGGTGCAGGCCGCCATCGGTTGTTTTTACTTCCCACACCAAACCGGTCACATTGTCTTTCACGCAAGACCAACTGGCGGCATTGTCCGGTAGTGGGTCACCATTGGCATCGAGCTTGGTGAAGCTGAAACCCGCGTGGCCATCGCTATCGTCTTTGTGGGTGGCATCGCGGCCCTGATCACAATCCTGGGGCGCGGTAATATTGCTGATGCAGGTGGTGTTGTTACCACTGGGAGAATCTCCTCCCCAGGTGATACCGGTGTCATTGAGTGCATGTATCGTAACCAGCCCAAACGTCCTGACGATAAAAACCGCCATCTGTGCGCGTGTTAGCGAGGCGCCGGGACAATAGTTGCTGGCATCGCAGCCACTGGTTATACCCTCTGATGCCAACTGCTCTATCCAGGCAGCAGCCCAGTGGGTGGTGGGAACATCATCGAATACCGCGCCAGAGGCGGGCGGCGGAGTATAGTTCCTACCATGTTCTGCCCGCAGTAGGAACACCGCCATTTGCGCCCTATCCACGTCAGTGTCCGGACAATATTCTGTCGCAGTGCAACCATTGGCCACGCCGTCGGCAACCAGTTGCTCTATCCAGGAAGATGCCCAGTAACTGGCGGGCACATCGGTAAATACGCTGCCGCTGGCAGCGGGTGGAACGAAGCTGCTCCCGTGAATGGCCCGTTCCATGAATACAGCCATCTGTGCCCGGGTGGTCGTGGCATCTGGACAATAAAGGTCTCCACCGCAGCCACTGGTAATGCCATTGGCAGCTAGGATCTCTATGTAGGTAAATGCCCAGTGCGTTTGAGGCACATCAGAGAACCTTGGGATAACCTGAGCGGCGGCGGCTACCTGTTCGGCCAAACCACCTCCCAGTATCAGAAAAAACACCAAAAGATATCCGGATAGATCCCGGGTAAAAAATCCTGAGCAAGCTCGGGTTCTCTCCCTTTCCCTATAGTTCATGATGCTCCCCCACGAATCAAAATATGTGGATTAGTCATTTATCCACGTAAAAAATGCTACCACAGCCTCCATTATGGTCAAACCTGGCTGTCGATCATCATAGTCAAGTCTGTCAGCGAGATCAGGGCCTGCCCGGACTGGGAGATGAATGCCTCATTGTTCTCCGGTCAAATGTACCGGGAAGATGGTACATCGATAGCAGATTGGGACAAAAGCAGGCTGGGGCAGAGTACGCTGCGCTCTTGTGCCCTGCGTGGCTGTGATTTCCAAAAACCAAAATCTAAGAGCTATCCCCTGTTTACCCTGTGGATGCGCTCAGGCTCGATCATGTACCTCTTCCCGGGTGATGGCGAGAATGCCTGCAAGTATAATCAATAGTCCTCCCATCCATTCCATTGCCCCCATGCTTTCGTCCGCCAGCAGCCAGGCCGTTACCGCACCCACCAGTATTTCCAACAACAGAATAATGGCGGAACGCTGTACCGGCATCTGTGAAACACCATAGACGACTGCCAGTGTTGTGACCAGAAAACCGCCGACCCCAAGGAGCACATTCCCCGCCCAGGCCAGAGTGGAAACCGCCGGTATTCCCGTTCCTTCCATCCAAATGAGGAACAATGAAAGCATCACCACGCCTGCCCAGGAAACCAGAGTCTTCTGTCGGGTGCCCAGGTCGTGCAGGGCACGTGTGAGCACGTTGGTGAGGGCGAATGCAAAGCCTGCCGTGATTGCGGCCAGGTCACCCCAACTGAGGCCATGGCGCGGAATATCCGGTTCCCAGAGCATAAAAGCCGCCCCGATCAGGCCCAGGGGAATAGTCAGCAGAGTTGTTCGATGCAATCTTTCGCCAAGCATGAAATGCCCCAGCAAGGCGGTCCATACGGGAGAAAGATAGAACAGGATCAAAGCCCTGGCTACACTGCCATCAAGCATGGCCAGTACGAAACCCACATTGGTCCATCCGGCCGCTAAAGCCATGAGCAGCAGCTTGCCGCCCTGCCCGCGCATTCCCCCTGTCCCGGGCCAACGCACCAGGGCCAGAACCGCGAACGCACTGCCATAGGCCACCAGCATCTGCCAGGGACCGTCCAGTCCGTTCCTGTCCAGCCAGCGCAAGGGATACCAGACAATACCCCAGAAAGTCGCCGCGAACAGCAGGCTGCCGATGGCCAGGGGCTGATGTCCCTGCTTCACTGCGGATTTCACGCCCAAAGTACAGGCCTCCTGGCTGCGCCGTTGTTGTATAATTCGCCCTCTGAACCCTTAGGCTCGCGCGAGGACGACCCCGCGCCGTAGTATGAACAGCGACCTGCACAAACTCCAGCCCTATCCTTTCGAAAGGCTGCGCAAACTCAAGGAGGGCTGCCAGCCCCCTGACGGATTGGATCACATCGCCCTGTCCATCGGCGAACCCCGGCACCCCACCCCGGCTTTTATCACCGAGGCCGTATTGGCGCACCTGCACGGGCTGTCCGCCTATCCCCTGACCAAGGGCGCTCCGGAACTGCGCCAGGCCATCTGCAATTGGCTGACACGCCGCTTCGAACTGCCGGCAAACAGCCTGGACCCCGAGCATCACGCCCTGCCGGTCAATGGCACCCGGGAAGCCCTGTTCGCTTTTGCCCAGGCCATCATAGACCGCAGCCAGCCCGGGCCATTGGTGCTCATGCCCAATCCTTTCTACCAGATCTACGAAGGGGCAGCCTTTTTGGCCGGCGCCGAACCGTATTTCCTGAACTGCACGGAGGATTCGGGACTGGGGCCGGATTTCAGCCGCGTTGACGTGGCCACCTGGAAGCGCTGCCAGTTGCTTTATGTCTGTTCCCCGCACAACCCGACCGGTGCAGTGCTGCCGGTGGAAACCTGGCAGACCCTCATCGAACTGGCGCACCAGCATGATTTCGTTATCGCTGCCGATGAATGCTACTCGGAAATTTATTTTGATGAGCAGCGGCCTCCCCCCGGCCTGCTCCAGGCGGCCGCCGCCGCGGGCAACAGCACCTATTCCCGCTGTGTCGTTTTTCACAGCCTGTCCAAGCGCTCCAACGCGCCGGGCCTGCGGTCGGGCTTTGTGGCCGGCGACCAGGACATCCTGGCCCGTTTTCTCCAATACCGCACTTATCACGGCTGCGCCATGCCGCCCCATCACCAGGCCGCCAGCACACAGGCCTGGCAGGACGAAGATCATGTCAGGCAAAACCGGCGCGCCTATGCGGAAAAGTTCTCCGCTGTGCTCGAGGCACTGGATGGCTGCCTCGACGTTCAGGAGCCCGAGGCGGGCTTCTATCTCTGGGCCAGGACGCCCGTGGATGACAGGGAATTCGCCCGGGAGCTGTACCGGCAGCAAAATGTGACCGTCCTGCCCGGCAGTTATCTTTCCCGGGAAGCCAATGGCATCAATCCTGGCGCAAACCGAATACGCATGGCCCTGGTCGCTCCCATGGATGAATGTATCGATGCGGCCAAGCGAATCAGACAATTTACCGAAAACTTTTGAGGAATCCCCATGAGTGACAACCAAAACATCATCGAAGAAGCCTTTGAACAGCGCGCCGACATCACCCCGCGCAACGTGGACACCCTGGTACGTGATGCAGTGATGGAAACCATCGACCAGATCGATGCCGGCACCCTGCGCGTAGCAGAGCCTGTGGAAAACGGCTGGCAGGTCAACGAATGGGTAAAGAAAGCGGTGCTGCTGTCTTTCCGCATCAATGACAACGAGTTCATGAAAGGCGGCTTCACCAATTACTATGACAAGGTGCCTTCGAAATATGCCGACTACAATGCCCGGGAATTCCGCGACGCCGGCGTACGGGTGGTGCCTCCGGCTTCCGTGCGCAAGGGCGCTTATATCGCGCCCTCCTGTGTGCTCATGCCTTCCTATGTGAACATCGGCGCCTACGTGGATTCCGGCACCATGGTGGACACCTGGGCCACAGTAGGTTCCTGCGCCCAGATCGGCAAGAACGTGCATCTGTCCGGCGGGGTGGGCATCGGCGGCGTACTGGAACCTTTGCAGGCGGCACCCACCATCATCGAGGACAACTGTTTCATCGGCGCCCGTTCCGAAATCGTGGAAGGCGTTATCGTGGAAAAGGGGTCCGTCATTTCCATGGGCGTCTATATCGGCCAGTCCACCCGTATCTATGACCGGGAGAACGATAAAATCCTGTATGGCCGGGTGCCTGCCGGTTCCGTCGTGGTCTCCGGCAACCTGCCCTCCAAAGACGGCAAGTACAGCCTGTACTGCGCCGTCATCGTCAAGCGCGTGGATGAAAAAACCCTGGGCAAGGTGGGCATCAACGAACTGCTGCGGGACATCTGATGGTAAGGCTGTACGGCATTCCCAACTGCGATACCATGAAGAAGGCACGCAAGTGGCTGGCGGATCACGGTATCGAGTCCGGGTTTCACGACTACAAGAAACTCGGACTCGATGAGTCCCGTCTGCAGGAATGGATGGACCAGGTGGGCTGGGAAACCCTGCTCAACCGGCGCGGGATGATGTGGCGGAAACTGTCGCAGGCGCAGCGCGACAACATCAATGAAGCCCGCGCCCGGAAGCTGATGCTGGAGACGCCTTCCATCATCAAGCGACCGGTCCTCATCACCGATGACGGGCATATCGAGGTCGGCTTTTCTGAAGACAAGTACAAGGAGCTGTTTCAACAATGAAAAAAACCCTTCCCCTGGCCGCTCTGCTGGCGTCACTGGCTGGCGCCTGCCTGGCTGCAGACGACGGTGAAAAATGGTACGAATACGATCATCTGTATTTTCAGGCCGGCACCTATATCCACTACTCCTCCAGCAAAGATCACGATGGTCCAAATCTTTTCGGGGCCCTGGAAGCCCAGAAATCCAATGACTGGCTCTATGGACTGGCCCTGTTCGACAACTCCTTCGGCCAGTTTTCCCAGTATTTATACGGTGGAAAGACCTGGCACTTTCCTGACGACTGGGAGAACTTCCATTTCAAACTGACCGCCGGAATCATCCACGGCTACAAGAAACCCTGGGACGACAAGATCCCCTTCAACAGTTCCAATGGTTGGGCACCGGGCGTGATCCCCGGCTTCGGCTACAAAAAGAACGGTTTTGGCGCGGACATCATTTTCCTGGGGAACTCCGCCCTGCTGTTCACCGTGGGCATGGATTTCTGATGTCCGACACCCTGGAGTTGGCGAAAGAGCTCATCCGCCGGCCGTCGGTAACTCCGGAGGATGCCGGCTGCCAGGCCCTGATGATGACACGCCTCAGCGCCCTGGGTTTCGACACCGAGCCCATGAACTTTGGCGACACCAAGAACTTCTGGGCCCGGCATGGCAGCGGAGGCCCCCTGTTCTGCTTTGCCGGACACACCGACGTGGTGCCCCCCGGCCCGGAAGACGCCTGGCACTCGCCCCCTTTCGAACCAACCATCCGCGACGGCCTGCTCTATGGCAGGGGCGCGGCGGACATGAAAGGCTCCCTAGCGGCCATGATCACCGCCACCGAAGCCTTTGTGCGCAAGCACCCCGATCATAAGGGTTCCATCGCCTATCTCATCACCAGCGACGAGGAAGGCCCGGCCACCCATGGCACCGTGAAGGTGGTTGAAACCCTGGAAAACCGGGGAGAGAAAATCGACTGGTGCCTGGTGGGCGAGCCCTCATCCACAGACAGGCTGGCCGACGTGGTGAAGAACGGCCGGCGCGGTTCTCATGGCTGCCGGCTGCTGGTAAAGGGTGTGCAGGGCCACGTGGCCTACCCGCATCTGGCCAGAAATCCCGTCCATGAAGCCATGCCCGCCCTGGCGGAACTGGTGGCGGAGAAATGGGACCAGGGCAATGAATTCTTCCCTCCAACCACCTTCCAGATCTCCAATATCCACGCCGGCACCGGCGCCAGCAACGTGATTCCCGGCACCCTGGAAGTGCTGTTTAACTTCCGGTTCTCTACGGAAACCACTCATCAGGAACTGGAACAGCGGGTGGAAGAAATTCTGAATCGGCATGGCCTGGATTACGACATCGAGTGGACTCTGTCAGGCCCGCCCTTCCTCACGCCCGGTGGCAGACTTCTGGATGCCGCCCAAACCGCTATTCATGAAATCCTCGGCTATTCCACCCAACTGTCCACATCCGGGGGCACTTCCGACGGGCGCTTCATCGCTCCCACCGGTGCCCAGGTACTGGAGCTTGGCCCCCTTAATGCCACCATCCACAAGGTCAACGAATGTGTGGGCGTGGAAGACCTGGATCAGCTGTCCCGTGTCTATGAGCGTCTGCTGGAGCTGCTGCTCAGCTGAACTCAGCCCGGCGGCCAGCCCATGGGACGGCCACCCAGCACATGCAGGTGAATATGGAACACGGTCTGGCCAGCGCCTGCATTGCAGTTGAACACGGTGCGATAGCCCGCATCAGCAATGCCTTCCTGCTCCGCCACGGCTTTTGCTGCCAGGTGCATTCGGCCAATGAGTTCTGCGTCTTCCGGCTGTACATCATTCAGCGTGGCAATATGACGCCGGGGAATTACCAGGACGTGGGTGGGCGCCTGGGGATTAAGATCCCGGAACACCAGGAGATCGTCATTCTCATGGATCACTTCCGCGGGGATCTCCCCGGCGGCTATCTTGCAAAATATGCAGTCACTCATGTCTGTTCCTCGCTCAGTTTCCTACCCGGCGCCGTCCCGTGAAGGCATGGGCCAGGGTGCCGCCATCCACGTATTCCAACTCTCCCCCAAGGGGAACGCCATGGGCAATGCGGGTGGCGGAGATGCCCTGTTCAGCGGCCATGCTGCCAATATACTGGGCCGTGGCTTCACCTTCCACTGTCGGATTGGTGGCCAGTATCAGTTCCTCCACACGGCCTTCCGCCAGGATGCCAGCAAGCTGGGGCAGGCCGATTTCGGCAGGTCCGATGCCATCCAGGGGAGAAAGACGCCCCCCCAAAACGAAATAACGCCCCCGGTAATCCGTGGCCTGTTCTATGGCGAACACGTCTGCCGGGGTTTCCACGATGCACAACTGGTTGTCATTGCGCTGTTCGTTGGTGCAAAGATGGCATAAGTCATCTTCACTGAGAGTGCGGCAGCGCTGGCAATGGCCAATGCGGTCCACCGCCTGCTCCAGCACGCCAGCCAGCTGCCGCCCCCCTTCCCGGTCCCTTTCCAGAATATGAAAGGCCATGCGCTGGGCCGTCTTTGGTCCAACGCCTGGCAGACAGCAAAAGCTGTCGATGAGTTGTTGCAGCAGGCCGCCCTGGCGCATCAGAAGGGCAGCTTCATTCCCGGCGGCAGATTGAGACCGGAAGTGAGACCACTCATCTGCTCCCGGGTCGCCTCCTCGATGCGGTGTACTGCATCATTGCAGGCTGCAGCGACCAGGTCTTCCAGCATCTCTTTATCGTCACCCACAAGGGAATCATCGATTTCTACACGGCGCACTTCATGTTTGCCATTCATGGTGACCTTCACCAGGCCGCCGCCGGATTCTCCGGTGACCTCCGCTCTGGCCAGTTCTTCCTGAGCCTTCTGCATATCGGCCTGAATCTTCTGGGCCTGTTTCATGAGGTTGCCTAAACCACCTTTCATAATATCTCCTGATTGTTCATTCTTTGCTTGTGGAAGCTTGTATCTGTTTCAGATTATGCCTGAAATGACCGGAAACAAAGCAAAGTTGTCGGGCATGCCAGGTACAGGACGCAGACTCATGGACAGATCAGGGTTTCCTTGTCTTGACACTGTCAACCAGTAGTTCTGCGTCAAAGCCCTCTTCCAGAGCCTGAACCATGGGATCGTTCTGCATGGCTCTCACGGCGGCGGACTGATTCTCGCGCTGTTGGCGTTCTGCTGTCTGGGCGGGCGTCTCCTCATTCCGGTCTTCCAGTTCGATACGCATTTTCAGCGGCCTGCCCAGATAGTTCTCCAGCGCATCCTGAAGTTTCTTTTCTGCCATGGAACCGGCCAGGGCCGCACCCCCGGAACTCAGCGCCAGTACCAGTTCATCATTTTGCCAGGATTTTACCGTGCAATGCGCCGCCAGTTGAGAGGAAAGTCCGCCCAGCCCCAGGCGGGGCAAGACCTGATGCCAATCCTGAAGATCCACCGCAGATGGGGGTATTTGCTGGCCCTCCGATGCTGCGGGTGCGGCATTGGGAGCAGCCCCTTGGGAGGCTGTCCTGCTCTTCTTGGGATTTTCAGGCGCATGCTGATCAGGCTGATGAAGGGGTCCGGCAGGATCTTTGGAAATAGCCCCGGGACGGAAGGCGAGCATGCGCAGCAGCACCATTTCAAAGCCACTGCGTGGATCTGGAGCCAGGGGCAGATCACGCTGTCCCCGCAGGGCAATCTCATAGAACAGCTGTATGTCTTCAGCAGGAAGCCGCTGCGCAAGTTCCTGTATGGCTTGCAGGCTGCCCCAGGATGCATCGGCAGACTCGGGGGCCGCCTGGTACAAGGCTACCCGGTGCAGCAGGAGCAACAAGTCCTTGAGCAAAGCAGAGAAGTCTGGACTCTGTTCGGCTGCCTGGGCAATATCCCCGAGTAAACCCGCGGCATCATTGTCCGCCACCCGGCGCAACAGGCCCGGAAGCCGGTCCTGGGCCACCACGCCCAGCATGGCCTTGACTTCTTCTTCACGTACCCGGCCACCGCCGAAGGCAATGGCCTGGTCGAGAATACTCAGGCCATCACGCATGCTGCCATCGGCCACCCGGGCAAGAAGATCCAGGGCGGCAGGTTCGGCTTCCACGCCTTCTGCCCCCAGCACATGTTCGAACTGGCCACGGATCTGTTCCAGGGGCAGGCGCTTGAGGTTCATCTGCAGGCAACGTGACAGGACCGTGACGGGAACCTTCTGGGGATCCGTAGTGGCAAGCAGGAATTTCACATGGGGCGGAGGCTCTTCCAGGGTTTTCAGCAAGGCATTGAAACTGGAATTGGAGAACATGTGCACCTCGTCAATGAGATACACCTTGTAGCGGCCGCGAATAGGCGCAAAAGGCACGTTCTCCAGCAGTTCCAGGGTCTGATCCACCTTGGTGCGGGAAGCGGCATCCACTTCCAGGAGGTCGGCAAAGCGTCCCTCGTCCACTTCCCGACAGATACTGCATTCACCACAGGGGGTGGAACTGACACCCTGCTCACAGTTCAGGGATTTGGCCAGAATACGCGCCAGGGTGGTCTTGCCCACGCCCCGGGTGCCGGTGAACAAATAGGCATGATGCAGACGGTCATTGTCCAGGGCATTGCTCAGGGCACGCACCACATGCTCCTGTCCGACCATTTCATCGAAGCTGCGGGGACGCCATTTTCGTGCTAGTACCTGGTAGGACATGGAATCGCTTTGCGGGCTCCATCCGGAATCAATAGGGTGGCAACCGCACCAGCCACACCCCGGCACACACTGTCACTGCTGCGGCTGCTCCCTTCCGGGCCTGACCGGGTTCACAGCTGAGTGTTGCGAGGGGACCGATACGGCCGCCATAAACTGGGTTCGTTCCTGCAGGCTGTCTGGCCTTGGGAACGGGCAGTGAATTATGACTGATTTGCCGGGTCTTGACCATCAAAAACCACCATTCTGTTCCGCCCTCCCGTCTTCGCTTCATAAAGCGCCCGGTCGGCTGACTGAAACAGTTTCTTGCGAGTGTCCCCTTCACTGGGATTCGCCATGGCCACGCCAAAACTTGCGGTAATACGCAGATCATCTTCTGCGGGATACAGGCTGGCAATGGCCTGGCGCATGCTCTCTGCAATACTTTTAGCGGCTTCCAGATCCCCTTTGAGCAACAGGGAGAATTCTTCTCCGCCAATGCGCATGGGCCGTCCCCGGGCCTTGCATTTCTCGCAGACCTCCAGCATAACCCGGGCAATATCCTTGAGTACACTGTCTCCCCTGGGGTGACCGTAGCGGTCGTTGTATTCCTTGAAATGATCCACATCCATGAGAATCAGGCATACCCTTGCCCCGGTGGTCTGAGCAACTTGCCAGGTCTGCTCCATATCCAAGTCGAACTGGCGGCGGTTACCGATCCCTGTCAATGGATCAGTGTAGGAATGCTGGTGAAGTTCGCGGTTGGCCGTCCGCAATTCCTGCAGCAGGGAATCATTGGCAAACTGCAGGCGGATGGAGGCCATGATCAAGTCTTCCTGCTTTTTTGAATAGTAGACACTTAGCGCCAGGAACAACAACATGGCCAGGGTTATGAGTTCGTACATTTCCCCTTTCTGAACGGAGAACACCCAGATCAGAGGCAAAAAATCGGGCAGAGCAAAAGCAAGGAAGCAAGGAAAATAATAGGAATGGGAGCCGAGGGCGCCGGACAACATCCCACCAAGCACAATAGTCAGGAACGCAAAGCCATATGGGTTGCCCGGATCGAAGAACAGGAAACCGGCCATCCCCCAGAGTGTTCCGGACATGAAAGCGCCCGCCAGCAGAAACCACTTCAGCCGATGATCCCTGCTTATGTCCTCCGGCTGGCGCATGAAGCGCCAGGACAACAGAATCCTGCCCACCGTCAGCAAAAACAGGGCGCCCAGCCAAATAAGCAACGTCCGTTGGTCTACCTGGTGCCAGAATCCCCATCCCACCAGTCCTGCCACCAACAGGCTGGTGGGCAGAACCACCGGCAAATGCCCCACGAGCAGGATGAACTGCTTATGGCGTATTCGCCGGTCCAGCCCTACAACATCGGCATCGTTATCCATTCTCACGCCAGTCCTTGTCCCTGTTTCAAATAAACACTGATTAAAATCCGCCTGTTTCTGCGTGGCTTGCAGCCTTTTCCCTGAGGCAGGGTGGAAGAATAGCGGTCACGCCCGGTTTACTCAAGAGCCGTACAAACAGCTACCCGGAAATCCGAACCGCATGCTCCATGGTGTATTCAATGGCCGGTTGCATACGCTCCACGCAAGCCCGCCCCTCAGCAATGGCTTCTTCCGCCCGGTGAAATTCCAGCAGGCCGATATGCGCCAGGTAGGGCTCAATAAGAATATCGGGAGGATCACCTGCCATGCGGCTGCGGGTGATCCTGTCCTGGGTGATGTTTACGGTACTGGCCAGTACATCCATCATGCCCGGTGGCGTTGCTTCCCGGTTTCCGGGAAACAGATTGGCTGAATAGCTCTTGATGCTGCCCAGGATGCCATCCATGAACCCGCTGCTCGCAGCGATATCATCTTTCTCCAGATTCAGGTGCTTTCCCAGGATATCGGCATTGAGGTTGACGGCAATGACCACTTCGGCGCCCAGGGCGTGACAGAGGGAAACCGGCACGGGGTTGACCAGCCCGCCATCCACCAGCCAGCGGTTGTTGTGCCGCACAGGGGCAAAGAGCCCCGGCAGGGCGATGGACGTCATGATGGATTTCATCACCGGCCCTTCCGTGAACCATATCTCGCGGCCATTGCCCAGGTCGGTGGCCACGCTTCCATAACGCACATCAAAATCCTCGATAAGGGTTTCCCCGGGAACGACATGCTGCCCCAGAAAGCGTTGCAGCCTGTCCGTATCGATCAGGCCCTTACTGCCCCAGCCGATATCAAAAAATGCCGCCACGTCACGGCGGCGCAGGGAAAGCACCCACTCCCTGAGGTTTGACAAGTTGTCAGCAGCCTGAGCTGCCCCTACTATGGAACCGATGGAGCAACCGGCTATCACATCCGGCCGAAGACCCAGCTCATCAAGGGCCTGGATAATACCAATATGGGACCAGCCCCGGGCAGCGCCGCCGCCCAGAGCCAGACCGATACGTACATGCTCAGGGTTCGATTTCGACAAGGGCTTCATCCGGATTCACGGCATCGCCTTTCTGCACGAATACCCCAGCCACAGTACCCCCAATAGGAGCCTGCACCTCGGTTTCCATCTTCATGGCTTCGGTGATGAGCACTGGCGCGCCGGCTTCGATATTGTCGCCTTCCTTGACCAGCACCTCGACAATGGTGCCTGGCATGGAGGTGGTAACGTGTCCTTCCTTGCTGGCCTTGGGTCGTTTTCCCTTGATGGACTCCTGCACGGCTCCTTCGGCGCCACCGGTCAGTACGATCTCATCCAGGGTTTCCACTACGGCTTCCTCGGGCACGCCATCCACGGTCATGTAGAAATGGCGTTCCGGCTGGCCCTTGTGCCCTGCGCCGGTGATCTTGATGTGGTAGGTCTCACCGTGCAGTACGATATTGAATTCAGTGGGCGCATTCTCCTGTGGGCCATCTCCGGGGGGCGGCTCCAGGGGTTCAGGCTGCAGGCTGCCTGCGGCGCGCTGTTCCAAGAACTGGCGGCCAATCTCAGGGAACATAGCGTAGGACAGCACATCCTCGTCGGACTTGGCCAGATCGCCAATCTCTTTGCGCAGATGCTCCAGTTCCGGTGTGAGCAGATCCGCCGGACGCACTTCGATGATATCCTGCTCGCCAACGGCTTCCCGGCGCAACTTCTTGTTCACTTTGCCTGGCGCCTTGCCATAGCCGCCCTGGAGATAAATCTTCACCTCGTTGGTGATAGTCTCGTAACGCTTGCCCGTGAGTACGTTGAGCACCGCCTGGGTGCCGACAATCTGGGATGTGGGCGTCACCAGGGGCGGATACCCCAGATCCTCCCGCACCCGGGGAATTTCTTCCATGACTTCGTTCATGCGTCCCAAGGCATTCTGCTCTTTGAGCTGGTTAGCCAGGTTGGAGATCATGCCGCCGGGAATCTGATTCACCTGCACCCGGGTGTCCACGCCGGTGAACTCACTTTCGAACTGGTGATATTTCTTGCGCACCTCGTAGAAATACATACCGATCTCCTGGAGCAGTTCCAGGTCCAGACCGGTGTCGTATCCGGTGCCGCGCAGACCTGCCACCAGGGACTCCGTAGGCGGATGGCTGGTACCGCCGGCCCACGAAGAGATGGCTGTGTCCACACGGTCGCAGCCGTTCTCAATGGCTTTGAGATGACACATCTCCGCCAGTCCTGCCGTAGCATGGGAATGCAGTTGCAGGGGCAGGTCCACGGCATCCTTGATGGCCTTGACCAGTTCTTCCGTGGCGTAGGGAGTCAGCAGGCCCGCCATATCCTTAATGCAGATGCTGTCGCAATCCATGTCCGCCAGGCCCTTGGCCATCTTCACAAAACCCTTGGTGTCATGCACCGGGCTGACGGTATAGCAGATGGTGCCCTGGGCATGCTTACCCGCTTCTTTGGTGGCTTCCACGGCGGTGCGTAGATTGCGGATGTCATTCAGGGCATCGAAGATACGGAACACATCCATGCCCCGCTCCGCCGCCTTGAGAATGAAGGCGCGCACCACATCATCGGCATAGTGACGATACCCCAGCAGATTCTGACCGCGCACCAGCATCTGCAGCCGCGTATTAGGCAAGGCCTCGCGCAATTTGCGCAGGCGCTCCCAGGGATCCTCTTTCAGAAAACGCAGGCAGGCATCATAAGTTGCGCCCCCCCAGCATTCCAGGGACCAGTAGCCCACCTTGTCCAGCTTGTCGCAGATGGGCAGCATATCCTCGGTGCGCATGCGGGTGGCGATAAGGGACTGGTGCGCATCACGCAGGATGACATCGGTAATAGCTATCTTCGACATATTTCTTCTACCTTTACAAACCTGCATGAGCAGCTACTGCCACCGCCAGGGCGGCGGCCACATCGCTCTTGCACAGTTTCTCAGTGTACTCTGTCAGTTCAGGATGATCTTCCACGAAGGACGTAGTGAAGTTGGCGGCGCGAAACTCCGGATGATGCATGATCTCCAGGTAATAAGCCTTGGTGGTGCGGATGCCATGCACTTCCATGTCGCGCAAGGCGCGCTCACCCCGGGCAATGGCGTCTTCCCAGGTCAGGGCCCAGACGATAACTTTGGCGATCATGGAATCGAAATACGGCGGAATGGTATAGCCCGTGTAAATGGCTGTATCCGTACGCACACCAGGCCCCCCCGGCGCATAGTAGCGGGAGATGCGCCCGAAACTGGGTAGGAAATTGTTCTTGGGATCTTCCGCGTTCACCCGGAACTGTATGGCATATCCCCGGCGCTGGATCTCATGTTGCTTGAAACGCAGTTTCAGGCCCGCTGCCACGCGGATCTGCTCCTCGATGATGTCCACCCCTGTAATGGTTTCGGAAATGGTGTGTTCCACCTGCACCCGGGTATTCATCTCCATGAAATAGAAGCGGCCGTTCTCGTCCATGAGGAACTCCACCGTGCCGGCGCTCTGGTAGCCCACGGCCTTGGCGGCAATCACCGCCAGCCCGCCCAGGTACTGACGCTGGCCCTCGTCCAGTTGGGGCGACGGTGCGATTTCGATGAGTTTTTGATTGCGGCGCTGAATGGAACAATCCCTTTCATAAAGATGAATACAATTGCCATGACTGTCCGCCAGCACCTGGAGTTCAATGTGCCGGGGATTGACCACACACTTTTCCATAAATACTTCAGCGCGCCCGAAGGCCTTGGTGGCTTCGGAGATGACCCGCTCATAGTTCTTGCGCAGCTCCTCTTCGGTGTCGCAACGGCGTATGCCGCGCCCGCCCCCCCCGGAGGTGGCCTTGAGCATCACGGGATAACCAATAGCCGCTGCTACATCCAAGGCTTCTTCCAAACCCGACAGGTTTTCCTCAGTGCCCGGTGTCACAGGCACTCCGGCAGCCATCATGGCCTTACGCGCTTCGGTCTTGTCACCCATACGGCGAATGACTTCAGCAGTGGGACCAATGAAAGTGATACCCCGGCGCTCACAGGCGGCAGCGAAATCCGCGTTCTCAGACAAAAAGCCGTAGCCTGGATGAATAGCATCACAACCGGCCTGTACAGCCAGGTTGACGATACGATGAATATTCAGGTATCCCGCCACAGGATCTTCACCGATGCTGTACGCCTCATCGGCTTTCTTGACATGCAGGCTGTACATATCCGCTTCAGTATAGATCGCCACTGAGCGGATACCCATCTCGGCACAGGCGCGGATTACCCTTACGGCAATCTCACCCCGGTTGGCTACCAGTATCTTTCGTAACATGATGGTCTTGACCTAAGTTTAGTGAGGGGTCTTGCCGCCAATCCGGTCCATGAGCGCAAACAGCACTCCAGATATCACCAGGGTGACATGAATGATGACCTTCCAGAGCAGTTCTTGTTCTCCCATGGGTTCTCCCACATTCACAAACAACTTGAGCAGCTCTATGCCGGAAATGGCCACAATGGAGCCGATGAGTTTGATCTTAAGGTCAGTGAATCCCACTTTGCCCATCCAGTCCGGTCGATCCTCGTGATCAGCCACATCGATACGGGATACGAAATTCTCGTATCCCGCAAAAACAATGATCAGCAACAGATTGGCCACCAGCACCAGATCGATGAGAGACAGTATGCCCAGCACCATTTCCGGCCCCGGCTCATGGTACACAGCAACGGGCACCAAGTGGACAAATTCCTTGAAGAACAAGATCATCAACAGGCCGATAGCCAAAATCAGCCCGACATAGAAAGGCGCCAACAGCCAACGGGCGTTGAACATGAACAGTTCAAGCATATGTTCCAGACGTTTCATGAATCAGGCAATTCCCAGCACACGGATTGTCGATTATAGCGAAAAAGCGCTTGTGCCACCTTCAGGTGATGCCCATATCCCTAAAGATCAGCTGACTTTGCCTGCTACCATCACGAAAAGACTGACCTGATATCCCAGGAACACCAGCAACAGGAGTAACCCGGCCCGGCGTTTGATGATGCCATGCCCTTCCCGGCTGAAGCCCCGGGCCATAAGATACAAGGCGACTGAAAGCATCAGCATGAGGGGGAAATCACGGTACAAAACAGCTTCGTCAACCTTTGTCGGCTGAATGGTTCCGGCAATACCCAATACCGCCAGGATATTGAACAGATTCGATCCCACCACGTTGCCCACGGCAATATCGTGCTCGTTCTTGCGGGCCGCCATGATAGATGCCGCCAACTCCGGCAGGGAGGTGCCAATAGCCACAATGGTAAGACCAATCACCAGGTCACTGACTCCATAGTACTGGGCAATGCCAACCGCCCCCCAGACCAGCAGTTTGGAACTGGCCAGCAAAAGCGCCAATCCTGAAGCCAATAGCCACCAGGCCTTCCGCGGCGGCATATGCGCAGGAATCTCCCCGGTCAGTTCTTCAATAAGTGGGTCTTCCCTGCTACTGGTACGCGCCAGATGAATGGTCCACAACACCACCGCGACCATTCCGGCCAACAGCAGCAGCCCATCCAGTCTCGATAACAATCCGTTCCACAACAGCCCCAGAGCCATCAGCATGACCACCAGCATCAGCGGGAATTCCCGGTTCAGGGTATTGGAGTGTACGGCCAAAGGCGCAATGACCGCGGTGACACCCAGCACCAGCGCCATGTTGGCAATATTGGATCCAATGGCGTTACCAATGGCCAGACCGGCATTGCCTTGCAGGGCGGCCATGGCGGAGACCAGCATCTCCGGCGCCGAGGTGCCAAAGGCCACTATGGTCAATCCGATGATAAGCGTGGATACCCCCAGCGCTTTGGCCAGCCCTGCAGCACCGGCAACAAACCGGTCCGCGCTCCAGACCAGTACGACCAGCCCACCAAGAACTGCCAGAATGAAAGCGAGCATATCAGTCATCGCTATTAGGAGGACACAGGGGAAGGAATGCCAGGTTTCCCATGGGCCTCCTCCACGGCCACCAGGCATGTCCTAATTTACAGACCAGGAATAACATATATATTATTCATTAAATTATCTATTATTATTCAAGTATTTTATGAACACGAGAAAGGCTGGCTGAAAGTTCGTCCGCAGACGCCTCCCTCAGGGTGACATGACCAATCTTGCGGCCGGGCCGCGGAGCTTTTCCGTACAAGTGCAAATGCGCGTTTTTCAGGGCCAGCAGGCTTCTGGTCTCCGGCATATCACCAATGAGGTTCACCATGGCGGCATGCCCCAAAGGCGCGGTGCTGCCCAGAGGCAGGCCCAGGATGGCCCGCAGGTGATTCTCGAACTGGCTGGTCTCGGCACCCTCTATGGTCCAGTGACCGGAATTATGTACCCGGGGCGCCATCTCATTGGCCAGCAGGTGTTCACCCACCTGGAAAAACTCAAGGGCCAGCACCCCCACATAATCAAGTTTTTCCAGCACCCGGCGCGCATAATCCTCTGCCAGTGTCTGGTGAGAATCCTGGCGAAGACAGGTGGACACTCGCAGAATCCCTTCCTGGTGCACATTTTCCGCCAGGGGATAAAAAGCCAGTTCACCAGACAGGCTGCGCACAGCGATAATGGAGACTTCCCGGTCGAAGGCCACGAAACCCTCCAATATGGCCGGCACTCTACCTATAGAGCACCATGCCACCTCCAGGTCATCCCCGGGGCGAATGACCTGCTGTCCCTTGCCATCATAGCCCAGGGTGCGGGTCTTCAGGATAGCAGGCAGTCCCACCTTGGATACCGCCTGCTCCAGGCCGGCCAGATCATGTACCTCAGCAAAAGGAGCTGTTTCTATGCCCAGTTCGCGGAACAGGTTTTTTTCATTGTTACGATCCCGGGCCGTAGACAAAGCATTGGCAGGGGGATAAACAGACAGGGATTCGTTCAGTTGTTCTACCGCACTGGCAGGAACACTCTCGAATTCGTAGGTAACCCGCTCAGTTGTTTGGGCCAGTTGCTCCAGAGCCGCTTCATCATCGTAGGCGGCCTGTATGTGCTCCGCCAGAGGCGCTGCACAGGCATCCGGCGCCGGCTCCAACACCACGAAATCCAGCCCCAGGGGATAACCGGCCAAAGCCAGCATGCGCGCCAGTTGTCCACCGCCGAGTATGCCGATCTTCATGAAGCTGCGGCAGGATCCGGGTTGTCGAGAACGGCGCGGGTCTGCTCAGCGCGGAAGGCATCGAGGCGCTCCCGTACAGACGCATGGCTGTTGGCCAGGATGGAAGCTGCAAACAGGGCGGCGTTCACTGCGCCCGCACGGCCAATGGCCAGGGTGCCT
>Ga0256832_1000327_pt1 | contig 29760 bp, 26 predicted proteins | sample 134614metaG_FD_190534 | JGI IMG/M metagenome (GOLD analysis project Ga0256832, IMG submission 190534) | Hydrothermal vent microbial communities from Lau Basin, Pacific Ocean - 134-614 | ecosystem: Environmental > Aquatic > Marine > Hydrothermal vents | place: Pacific Ocean: Lau Basin | collected...
CGAGCGTTTCCGTAACGGCGATACGGCCAATGATCCCACCCCGGAGGAGGTGCCCGAAGCCCGGAACTATCCCTCCTGGCAAATCCATCCCTGGACCAGCGACTGGTTTGAGGTACAGCCTTATGAACGGAAGAAATCCGCCCTTTTTTATGATGTCGTCTATTCCCGGCGCTATGGCGGTGATTTGATCGGGGTTATGCAAAAGCTGGACTATCTGAAGGATCTGGGCGTGGATGCCATTTACTTTAATCCCCTCTTTGAAGCGGCCACGCTGCATAAATACGATGGTGCCTCCTTTCACCATATCGACAATAACTTTGGCGCGGACAGCCGCGGCGATCTGGAAAGATTAAAGCTGGCGACCGAAACCGAAGACCCCGGCACCTGGATATGGACCTCCGCCGATTCCGTTTTTCTGCAATTGATCAAGGAAGCGCATAAGCGGGATATCCGCATTGTGATGGATGGCGTGTTTAACCATACCGGGCCCGAGTTCTTTGCCTTTGAGGATGTGCGCAAAAACGGCCCGCGGTCCCGTTACGCGGACTGGTACGACATAAAGTCCTGGGATGATCCGGCCACGCCGCAAAACGAATTCGACTATGCCGGCTGGTGGGGCTTTAAGGGCCTGCCGGAGTTCTATGAGGATGAGAATGGTTTCCGCCCCGCCGTGTGGGATTATATCTTTCATGCCACCGAACGCTGGATGGATCCCAACGGTGACGGCGATCCTTCCGACGGTATTGACGGATGGCGTTTGGATGTGGCCGATCAGGTGGCGCCGGTATTCTGGAAAAAGTGGTATAAACATATCAAGGAGATCAACCCCGCGGCACTGATTGTGGCCGAACTGTGGGACGAAGCTTCCGAAGCGGTCAAGGACCAGCGTTTTGACGGGGCCATGAATTACCCCTTCGCCTATGCCATGGTCGATTTCTTTATCGATCAAAAAACCGCCATCGACGCCGCAGAACTGGCCAGGCGTTTGCAAAAACTGTATGAGGCCTATGGTAAAAATACCCTGGGCCTGATGTGGAACCTGATTGATTCCCACGATACGGACCGGGTGGCCTCGATGATTCTCAACCCCGATCTGAACTTTGACCGTATGCGCAGCCCCAAGGATAACCCCAATTATCGGGTACGCAAACCAAATGATACGGAACGCAAAAAACAAAAACTGATCGCCGCTTTCCAGATGACCTTCGTCGGCGCGCCGTTGATATATTATGGCACCGAGGCAGGCATGTGGGGCAGTGATGATCCCGATGACCGCAAGCCGATGCTGTGGGCAGACCTGAAATACGACGATGAAAAACAACACCCGCTTCCCGGGAAAAAACGTCCTGATGATAAAAATGCCTTTGACGGGGAACTGTTCAATTATTACCGTGATCTGATCAGGCTGCGCAGGGATCATCCCGCGCTGAACCGGGGTGATTTTTCCATAGCGGAAGAATTTACCTCCGGAGACATGATCGCTTTTTACCGTACCGCGGCCGGTGAAAAACTGCTGGTGGCCTTTAACCGTTCCGACAGGGAACAGCTTCTGGAGTTGCCGGACAATTCATTTAAAAAGGTGCTGTGGGGCAACAGTACCCGTCCTTTAAAAGTGGATGGAAAATCCTTTATGGTGATAAAGCTGAAAGTAAAATGATTTAAATGTTGTCCGCGGGTAGACAACAGCACAATGCCAACGATAACCTTTAACGGAAAGCAATCCATATGACGCATAAACACAGTGTAGCTATTTTTGGAGCGGCGGTAGCCGGTTCCGAAGCGGCGGCCACCCTGGCCTCGCACGATGTGGAGGTTTTTGTTTTTGAACAAAATGCCCTGCCGTATGGGAAAATAGAATACGGCCTGCCCATGTGGCATATCAAATTGCGCGATAAATATGAAAAGATAATCGATGAGAAACTGGATCATCCCGGAGTACGCTTTATGCCGCTGGTGAAACTGGGGCGCGATCTTTCCTTTTCGGATGTGGTGGAAAAATGGCCCTTTCAGGTGGTGTTGCTGGCCACCGGCGCCTGGCGCGACCGGCCCCTGCCCGTACCGGGTGTGGATGACTATATCGGACGTGGGTTTTACTATCAAAACCCGCTGGTAAGCTGGTTTAACCAAAAGCATGATCCCGCCTATCAGGGGCCGGGGTTTGACTTAAAAGAGGGGGCCATTATTATCGGCGGGGGCCTGGCCTCCATCGATGTGGCCAAGATCGTGATGTTGGAAACTTTTATGGCCCGCGCCCGGGAAATGGGACGGGAAATAGATCTTTTTACCCTGGAACGGTTGGGCCTGCCCGCCGCCGCCGAACAACTGGAGCTCGATCTAAAGCAGATGAATCTTAAGCCCTGTACCATCTATTACCGCCGCCGGCGTATCGATATGCCGCTCTCCTCCAACCCGGAAGTGGAATCCGAAGAAGCCTGGGCCAAGGTGCACAATGTGCGTGAAAAAATTCTGACCCGCGCCCAGGGCAAATATCTGTTTAAGGTGGAAGAACTGCATAGCCCGGTAAAAACCATTGTGGAAAGGGATCGTCTGGCGGGGCTGGTTTTTCGCAAAAATGAAATCCGTGACGGCCGGCTGCAAGCCGTGGCGGACAGCGACTATGAAGTGCAGGCTCCGCTGGTCATATCTTCCATCGGCAGCATCCCCGAACCGATCGAAGGGGTGCCCTGGGAAGGGGAAAAAATGGCTCTGGCTGACGTGAATACCGGCCGCGTGAAGGGCTGGGATCATGTCTATGTGCTGGGCAATGCGCTGACCGGAAAGGGCAATATCAAGGAATCCCTGCATCATGGCCGGAAAATATCGGAAAACATTGCCCGCGAGTATCTGGGCCTGCAGGAAACCGCGGATGAGGCCTATGAAATAAAGCTGCCTATTGCTGATCAAATCGATAATTTAAAAAAAGAGATCGAATCCCGGCCGCCCCTGTCAAAGGAAGAGTATGATTATTTGTGCCAGTGTGTCGGCGATGCCTGTCACTGCATGGTGGGGGAGGGCGAAATACCGGGATGTACCTGTACCCACTATAAGGACTGGATCGAAACGCATATGCCGTTACGTTTGGAAAATATGATCAGGGACAAGCAAAATGAGCAAAAATAACAGCAGCCGCGTATATTCCACCCATGCGGTGGAACGGAATGACAGTGGAGCGGATGACACACGGGAGATGACGCCACCGCGGAAACAAACGGCCTATATCGAGCGCGACCGGAAAAAACGGCGCGGTAAAACGGTGATCGTTATCCGTAACCTGAAAGGCGATCTGAGCGCTTTAAAAAAGGAACTGCAAAAACATTGCGGGGCCGGTGGCAGCCTAAAAAACAATGAAATTGAAATTCAGGGCGATCATCGCGATAAAATAGCCGCCTATCTGCAGAGCAAGGGTTATAAAACAAAACTTGTGGGCGGATAAAGGTCTGTACCTGACGTCAGGAGGTCTGTTTATTTGAAAAGGGTGTGCGGCCCGGTTAAAACTTTTTTGTTATATGGGGTGAAATAAAAAAACCGGCGAAAGAAAGCCGGTTTTTTGTTGAACGTGGCTTGGCCTTAACTCAAAATATTGTCGAGGCCGGAAAACTTTTTATTGTAGTCGGCCTGACTGCGGCGAACCACCTCATGGGCTTCATCCTTGCCGTAGGTATGGGTGATTTGTGTAACGTGCCGGTCTTCACCGGGGATATCCTTATAGGTCAGGAAATAGTGTCTCAGCCGTTCGATCAGCTTTTCGGGAACATCCTGGATATCTTCCCAGACGCCGTAAACAAAGTCATCCTTTAAGAAGGCGATAATTTTATCATCGGCTTCGTTATTGTCAATCATGCGAAATCCGCCGATGATTACCGCCTGCACAATGATATTGCTTTGGGTGATGGGGCGTTCGGTTAAAACGCAGATATCCAATGGATCCAGATCGCCAACAATGTCCGTGCGCCCGGTTTTGGTGTTACAGAATTCGGCCACCCGTTCTCCGCAATAGGTGCGCGGAACCAGTCCGTACAACATGGGCGGCATGGATGAAAAGCGCTGCGGGCGGTCAATTTTCAATAAACCTGATCTTTTATCGAGTTCATATTTTACCGTATCGGTGGGTACCATTTCTATATAACTGTTAACGATGTTTGGCGCTTCGTTTCCCGTTTCCACCCCATGCCAGGGGTGGGCCCTGTAGAGCAGGGTCATCAGGTTGAAAATCTGGCCGCTAAGTGAACTCATTTCTTCTCCTTGCATAATATAGTGTCTTTTACTTGACACATAATGTAATTATATTAAATTAGTTACGCTATGGGATGTTGGAGTTATCCTGTGGCGTGTGTTTACTATATTCGTTATATCTTATCTAACTTTAACCGAGAGGGGACAATTATGGCCAGACCAAGCAAGATGCGTGGCATCAGCCGTATAGACTCAAAAAATACTCATGGTTGGTATGTACGTGTATATGCCAACGGCGGTGTTTTTTGTTCTAAACTTTACAGCGACCGGCTTTATGGCGGTAAGGATAAAGCACTGGAAAGTGCGATCAAATACCGCGATCATAATCAGGAGGTCGCCGACAAATACAAGCGACAAGGGCGCAATCCTAACCGTAAACCGTTATACAAGCGCGCTCCCAAAAACAACACCACCGGTCAGGTTGGCGTAAATGAAGTTAAAGCGATATTGAATGGCCGCGAAGTCCATTATTTTCAGGCTACCTGGAGCGAGAACGGGGAACCTCAATCCAAGAAATTTTATATTTCCAAAAAACGTTCTCGTGAAAAGGCGATGAAAGAGGCTATCGCCTACCGTCAAAAGATGGAAAAGATCGTTCTTAAAAAGTTCAAGGCCTATGTCAAGGAAATCGAGAAAAAAGAGAGAGATCGTATTCGCCTGATGAATAAAGAAAAAATGTAATGGATCAAAATCTTTTTAACGCTGTAAAGTCGGGCTTACTGGATTGTTTGAACCTGCAAGCTTCTGAAACGCTGCTTGTGGTTACCGATGACGACACCAGGGAGGTTGCCGAAGCCTTTTATCAGGGAGGCCGGGAGTGGGCCGCCTCATCCCATATGATCTGCATGAAAACCGCGGAGGTGGACGGGCAGGAGCCCGACCCGCCCGTGGCGGAGTTGATGCAAAAATATGATGTGGTGGTCTGCCCGACACGGCGTTCTCTTACCCATACCGACGCCAAGCGCAACGCCTGTAAGCGTGGCGCGCGCGTGGCTACCCTGCCCGGAATAACCAAAGATGTTTTCGTACGTACCATGCAAGCCGACTACAACAAGGTGGCCGGGCGTACCTATCAAATGAGCGCTTTGTTGGAAAAAGGCCGGGTAGTTACCATACGTACGGCGGCGGGAACCGACCTGACCCTGCCCATCGGTGATATGCCGGTTATCTCTTCCACCGGCCTGATTCGCGAAAAAGGGAAGGGTGGCAATTTACCCAGCGGCGAGTCCTTTTTATGTCCTGTTGAAGGGGAAAGCCACGGAACGCTGGTTGTGGATGCCTCCTTTTCCGGTATCGGTAAGCTCAACAGCCCGATAACCATAAAGATCAAGGAGGGCAAGGCCCGGGATTTTAGCGGTGGCGAGCAGGCGAGAGTTCTGGAAAAAAGACTGCGCGCCTTTGGCGACGCCGGCCTCGTCGTGGCGGAACTGGGAGTGGGAACCAATGAATCGGCCACCATTTCCGGAATGATTTTGGAAGATGAAAAAGTTTTCGGAACCATTCACATCGCCTTTGGTAACAATATCTCCATGGGCGGTCATAACAATGTCGGCATCCACCTGGATGGCGTCGTACTCAAACCCAATATGTGGATTGATGATCTGCAAGTGATAAAAGAAGGAGACTGGTTAGTTTAATAATGCCTAAATATTCCGGATATCTCGAAATTTCTCCAAAAGGCTTTGGTTTTCTCAGACAACTTTCATCCCAATTTTTACCTTCCTCAGAAGACATTTTTGTACCTGCAAATCTTATTAAATCGAACAGGCTTAAAAATGGCAGTTTTCTTGTTGGCGAAGGTGAAAAAAGTAAAAGTTCCAAGCAGAAACCGCGGCTTATTTCTTTGGATACCATAAACGGCCTGGAGCCTGTCGCTATGTCGCGCAAGGTTGCGTTTAAAAAACAGGTCAGTGTAAACCCTTCGCAACGGTTTAATCTTGCTTTGGGAGATGATGACACCTGTGGTCATATCCTCAATCTGTTTACCCCGATCGGACACGGTCAACGCGGTTTGATCATTGCACCCCCCAAATCGGGAAAGACAACCATTCTGAAACATATCGCCCGCGCCATATTGAAAAATCATCCCGGCACCAAGGTCTTTGTGCTGCTTGTGGATGAGCGTCCCGAAGAGGTGACCGACTTTCGTCGCGGTCTGCCCGAAGCGGGTGTTCTGGCTTCCTCGGCCGATGAAGACTCGGAAAATCATATCCGTTTAACACAAATGATGATGGATGTGGCCATACAATGGGCCGAGTCGGGCTCGGATGTGGTGGTGTTGGTAGACTCTCTGACACGCATGGGGCGTGCGTATAACCGCCAGTCCAATTCCGGAGGCCGTACGCTGAGCGGTGGCCTGGGGGCCAATGCCCTGGAACTGCCCCGCAAGTTCTTTGGCACGGCGCGTAACCTGGAAGACGGCGGCTCATTGTCCATCATCGCTTCCATTCTGGTGGACACGGGCAGCCGCATGGATGAAGTTATCTTTCAGGAGTTCAAAGGTACGGGTAACATGGATCTGGTTCTTTCTCCCGCCTGCGCCGAACGGCGCATCTGGCCGGCGATTAACCTGAATGAGTCGGGTACCAGGCGGGAAGACCTGCTGCTGAGCGATGAGGAGTTGAAAAAGTCAGCCAAAATACGCGCGGCCATAGGCGGAACCAAGGAGGTTGAAGCCATGAGCTTTGTTTTACAAAAAAAACTCTATTGATATGTTGCGGCTCGTCTTAGGGGGATGCGCTTTTTTGCTGCTGGCAACCTCTTGTGACCGCTCCGGGCCGCCGGTTGATTTTTCATTTATAGATTCCCTGATGATCCACAGGCAGTTTGACCGGGCCGATACGCTCATTCATGCCGGCCTGGCCCGGGCAAAAGATTCCGTTACCATAAAAAAGCTGAATCATCGTTTACGTCTTGTAAATATGCAAAAGTTTTATGCGCCGCTATACCGCTCCGTAAGGAAAGGGGATACCGCCACCATCCGCCTTAGAGTAAACGAGAAAATAAGGGGCCTTCAAAAAAAGGACAGCAGCGCAGGGCGCTGGTATCTGTTTGACTCCTGGGTGTTGCGGGCCCGGCTGGATTCCCTGGCCGGAAAGATGGAGAAGTGGGCCGAAAGCCTGTCCAGGGCCCTGGATTTTCCCGTCCCGCGGCCATACGGGAAAATCGACATAAGCCTTTCGCTGGCGGTTTATGCCATGGAGCGGGAACGGTATGAAGAGGCCCGGGCCCATCTGGACAATGCCTTGCGGCGTTTTCCCAAAAGCGATCTGCCGCCGGAACTAATGCCGGTCTATTTATCCTATATGAACGGTCATTTTGACAAAGCTTTTCAGCAACTGCAGCGCATGCCGGAAAAAAGTCTTAAAGGACGCTGGAAGGCGGTAAAAATATTCTTGCAAAATTACCGGGATAAATTAACTTTAAAAGACCGTTTCAAATTATGGTGAGGGTTTATGAAAACAGGTATCATTAAGATGTACAACGCCCAGCGGGGTTTTGGTTTTATTATAGAGGATGAAACCGAGGATGAACTTTTTCTCAATGCCAGCGATCTGCATCCCACGGCCCGGAATAAAAAACTACGGGAAGGGCAGCGGGTTAAGTTTGACATACGTTCCGATATGAAAGGCGACAAAGCGGTCAATGTGCGTCCGGCATAAAAAGGATTTTTTTATTGACATAAAAAATAAGAGTTCTTAAATTAGCTTTCTCGACAATAATGAATGCGCCCGTAGCTCAATTGGATAGAGCGTCTGACTACGGATCAGAAGGTTAGGGGTTCGACTCCTCTCGGGCGTACATGAAACCCCTGTTTTTCAGGGGTTTTTTTTTGAGGCTTTATGTTATCAGAAAACGCACAATCCTCTTCCGATGAATTTTTCATGGGAGAGGCCCTGAAGGAAGCACGCAGGGCGATGGAGCATGGCGATGTGCCCATCGGCGCTGTTGTGGTTCATGAGGGCAGGATTATCGGTCGTGGACATAATCAGGTGGAGTTATTAAAAGATCCCACCGCCCATGCGGAAATGATCGCCATTACGGCCTCCTGTGCCGGTCTGCATGAAAAATGGTTGCGCGAGGCGACTCTTTACGTAACCGTGGAGCCCTGCGCCATGTGCGCGGGGGCTTCTGTGCTGGCGCGACTGAAAAGGGTGGTCTATGGCGCGCCGGATGTAAAAAGCGGGGCCCATTCCAGTCTGTTTAATTTGTTAAACGATCCGCGGATGAATCACCAGGTGGAAGTGGTACCCGGGGTGCGCAAAGAGGAGTCATCCTTCCTGTTGCTTGATTTTTTTGAATCACTTAGAAAAAAAGAGCGTTGAGCCACTTTTTCTTTTTCTAAGGTTGATCAGTTTATTGGGATATCGTATATTTAAAATCTGTGTTATGCAGATGGCTGTTGAGGGTGGTTTAAGTTAAAAACACCCTCAATTGACAGAAAAAATATGGAGAGGTGCGAGAGTGGCTGAATCGGCACGATTGGAAATCGTGTGTGCGTCCTGCGTACCGTGGGTTCGAATCCCACCCTCTCCGCAAAGTCAGGCCATGCCTGACTTTTCTTTTTTACGGAGAGATGCCGGAGTGGTTGAACGGGGCGGTCTCGAAAACCGTTGTGGGTGCAAGCCTACCCAGGGTTCGAATCCCTGTCTCTCCGCAAAAGTCAGGCGCTGCCTGGCTTTTTTTTTATGGGGCAAAAGCCGCGGGTGGTTGAACGGGGTCTCCCGGAACCGGGAGAAAAACCGTTGTGGGTCCAATGAATACAAAATAAAAAATACAAAATACAAAATATCTTTTTTCGGTAGGGCTGGTTAAGCCAAATAACATTGTACGCTTTGTGTACAGAGTGAGCCTTTGCTATGACAAATGACCCGCCAGAGGCAGTCTTGCCCGCCTCAGGCGGGAGGGCAGGCCAATGAATATAGTTTGATTTGGCCTGGGTATAAAGACCTCACCCCGGCCCCTCTCCTGCGGAGGAGAGGGGAGAAAACAACTTTGCGCGTTTTGTGGCCATAAACCGCTCATCTGTTGAATCTCTGTCTCTCTTTACGCCTGTTTTTTTTGCAAAAGCATTGAGTAGTCGGACAGGGGCCCCTGACTCTGAAAAAAAATTGTGGAAATCATTCCGGCATAACCCGACAATGAATGCCTATAAGTCCCTTGCCCCTGCAATTGCCTTTGAAATCTAAATCATTGCTTCTACAAATAAAGCAGATACAGATATGCCGCCGTGGAATACAATTGGCGCGATGATGTTATTTTTAATATAATCAGGTAAAAGTAATTTGCGGTAATGCGATTCTAACTTTTGTGGGGGCTCCAAATGAAGAAATCACTTTTTTTAGCGCTGATAATGATCTTGTCTTTATCCGCCCAATGGAGCAGCGACCCCGCGCACAACCTGCAAATATCCACCTTCGGCTATTATGTTGACGCCTGCGAAGACGGTAACGGCGGCGCATTTGTGTGCTGGCGCACCACGGCCGACAATCCAACCGTTTGGGTACAATGGGTGGACAAATTTGGTTATGCACGCTGGCCGCAACCCGTGCAGGTAACGGGCGCGGGCCTGGGCCAGACAAATAATAGAATTATTAAAACCAGTGACAATGCCGCTGTTATTGCTTTTGGCGACCAGTATGTGGGCGACACCTTCGACGTGCCGCCATGGGTTATTTACAAAACATACATCACACTTAATAAAATTGACACAACCGGCATCTTGCTCTGGGGAGAAAACGGCGTGCGTGTTACGGTGGATACGGCGCAGCAGCAGGACCTGGTTATTATACCTGATGAGACCGGCGGCGCTTACCTGACCTGGAACGACCGCTTCCCTGTAGGAGGTGACCCGGATTCCATGATTATACGCTTGCAGCGTATTTCCTATGAAGGCCAAAGAATGTGGGGGGATTCCGGTAGGTATGTTTATAAAGCGCCTCGAAATTTCTATAATTTTCCGTTCATTAGTAACAGATTACCAGACGGTCTTTTCTTTCTCTATTTAGAAAAAGACGAACCACGAACAATTGAATACATAGAGCCTGATGGAAATATAATATGGAAGAAACAAAATGAATGGTATAAAAGGATGATGCCAACTCAGGATGGTGGCGCAGCCTGGGCATTTAAACATAGAATTTCTCATACAGGCGAATATTTAATTTTAGCAAATCGAATGGATAGTGAAGGTAACCTGATGTGGAGTGATAGTGGATTAGTTATTGATAGAAATATACCATATAACAAAAATATATCGGATGAGATGCTATTACAAGATAACTCTTTAGTGGTTTACTATGGTAAAAATCGACCTTATAGCTATATACAAATTATAAACAGCGGCGGCACTTTTGTTTTTCCTGACAGCAGTGCTCGTATCGGCAGCAATCCTGATGGAAATGTTTCCGGTTTGAAAATACAATTGAGCGACTATCTACATTTCATCTTAAGCTGGCATGAAACGGATACCGAAAACCCGGGCTATTATGTACAAAAATTTAACAAAAACATGGAGCCTCAATGGAATAATCATGGCGTATTGTATTCAGCAAAGGAGGTAGCCTCGGGAAAACTAATGAAGGACAATAATAATGGAGTAATCACAATTTGGCATGAGTTCTTTTCTCCCGATGTAGGCATATTTGGCCAGCAAATTAGCAAAGATGGCAACTTGGGTGAAATATTAACAGGCCTTGAGCCGACAAACAACACTCCAAATATTTTTAGGCTGTTTCAAAATTATCCCAATCCTTTTAATAATTCCACCATAATACCTTTTTTCCTTCCTGAGCAAAAGCATATAAACATATCTGTTTACAATACGATAGGTCAAAAAGTAAAAGAACTATTTAATGGCGATAAACAATCAGGCTATCATCGAGTCATCTGGAATGGCGCTGATCAAAACAACCGGCCCGTATCCAGCGGCGTTTACTATATAAAACTTGAAAGCGATAACAAGCAAAAAATAATTAAAACTTTACTGATCAAATAGCGGGGGCTCCAATGAAAATAATATCGTAGCTTTGCAGGTAAATAAATCCATGTTGTTGAAGCGCCGGCTTTTCAAATCATCCTCCGATTGGGCTTGATGATATTTTGAAGGTGTCGGTTTAATTGCAATCAAATTTCAGAGGTTTTATAAATCCAGCTTTGTTCCGGTCGGATATTCCTCCGCCGGCCCTATGTCTATAAAATGCTTTTGGGTATAATCCGTCGCGTCCATGTTTTAAACCGTTTCCAGCAGCCCGCTTCCGCGTCCGGGTTAAACCGCAGCGTGGTTTCCCAGGCATTTTCCTTCCGGAACTCTTCATTCATAACCTTTTGCAACTTCCCGGCCACCACGGGGGAGTGGATAACGACAATACATTCCGTGTTGAGGTTGGCGCTACGCGGATCAAGGTTAAACGTTCCGATTACGGCAATCCGGCCGTCGACCACCATGGATTTGGAGTGCAAACCGAATATGGGGGTGAAATTTATCTCTTTTTGCAGGGCGCTGGTCATAACCTTATAGCGGACAGCGGCATCGGGGCGGAATTCGAAAATCCGCACCCCCAGCTTTAATAAATCTTCGCGGTTGCGCTGATAGCCGCTAAAGGCTTCCAGGTTATCCGTGGAGGCCAGGCTGTTGGTTAAAATGCGTATCTTAACCCCGCGGGCAATGGCATCCCGGAACAGATTACGGCTTAGCTTTGTTGTGACCAGATAAGGTGACTGGATGGTTATGGAATCGCGGGCATTTTTTATAAGTTCGATCAGCGCATCGGTAGAGAGACCGCCGCCGCCAAGTCCCTGTTTTCCGTCATTTTTTCCCGGGAGATCCGATACGAAATAGACACTGTCCAGCCATTGTAGATCACCCGATTCCCGGATGGTTTTAAAACCGTGGGGAATATTCTTTATCTTGTCCCGCACCTGCGGCCAAAAATTCTTCGGATTGCAGGCATATTGATGCAGCCAACGATACATTCTCTGCGGATTAACATCCATTTTGTCAACATCAACCAGTTCCGCTATCGGCCGACTGAGGGGATCGTTCCAAAAAAGATCAAAGGAACTCTGGATTTCCGGCGTAATACCACCGATTAACAGGACGTCCCGGTCCCGGAAATTATATTCATGGTCATAATCAAAATATTCATCGGCAATGTTCCGGCCGCCGGTGATGGCTACTTTGCTGTCGACGATAAAGGTTTTGTTGTGCATGCGTTGGTTAACGCCGCGGAAATTGGTGGTAATATTAACGATTTTTGAAACGATATTCTTTCCGATATTGGCACTGGGGTTGTAAATTCTGATTTCAATATTTTCATGCATATCAAGCTCGACGATTTCCCTGGCATCCGCCTCAATCAACAGGTCGTCCAGCAGTAACCGCACCTTAATACCCCGTTCCGCCGCCCTTAACAGGTAGTCCACGGCAATCAGGCCGACATTGTCCGTTGAAAAAATGAAATACTGTATGTCTATGCTTTTCTCCGCATATTCACTCAGCCAGGCACGGGATACGAGCGCCAGATCCCCCTCTTCCAGACTAAAGACGCCGGTCTTTTCGGCCATCAGCGCGGCTACCGGTGCCAGTTGCTCACTCAGGCTGGTGGTGGTATCACGATGGATTTGTTTGCAGAAATCGGTGTTCTCATCCGGATACGGTATATGTTGGCTTGATGCGCAACCCAGGGCCAGAAACAGGGTGGATAACAGGAGGGCATTCCCTAACCATGAAAAACAGCCGGTCTTTGCTGAAAATGTCTGGCGGGTTGCGGATTTGGAGTCTTTGTGCACGAGAATAATGTCCTGCCTTTTTCTGATTGATGCCAAAACATAGATATAAAGATTTTGAAATTCAATGATATTTAACACTTCCGCCGGGAACAATCCGCCTGGGCATGCTAACACTTTCCTAACATAATACTAACAATTAACTTACCCGGTTGTTATATTTTGAGCGAAAACAAATGAGGACCCCTCATGCTTAAAGAAAAAATATATATTGTGGATGATGAGGAAGATATTCTTGACCTGGTTGAATATATCCTTGGAAAGGAAAAATACCGGGTTAAGCGGTTCCTGACCGGAGAGGATGTTATCGCGGCCATGCAAAAGGAAAAGCCCGATTTGCTGTTGCTGGATCTGATGCTGCCGGGCATTGATGGGCTGGATGTTTGCAAATCCTTAAAAAAAGATGATGACCTGAAAGAGGTGCCTATTATCATGTTAACGGCCAAGGGGGAAGACGCCGACATCGTCAGCGGTTTGGAGCTTGGGGCTGATGACTATATAACCAAACCGTTTAACTCCAGTGTTTTGCTGGCCAGGATCAAGGCCATGTTGCGGCGTAAAAGTGAGAAAGAGGTCAGCGAAACCGATATCATCCGTATCTTTAATATTGTCATACATCCCGGCCGGCATACGGTTACCGTTGACGGTAAGCCCGTTAACCTGACCTATTCCGAATTCCGGCTACTGCAATTTCTGGCCCGGCATCCGGGCTGGGTTTACAGCCGCTATCAGATTGTGGATGCCCTGCGCGGGGCGGATTACCCCGTTACCGAACGGGCCATTGATGTCCAGGTGGTGGGGCTGAGAAAAAAACTGGGTGATGCCGGAAAATATATCGAAACGGTACGTGCCGTGGGCTATCGTTTCAGGCAGGTCCCATGAAAAACATACGTATATCCTGGCAAATATTTGTTACCTCCCTGCTCATTACCGTTTTTGCCCTCCTTTCCGTTACCTGGTATGCGTCCAGTATCGGCCGGGACTTTTTCCGGGAACAGGCCCGGGAGAACCTGCGCGTGCGTGCCGAGCTGATCGATAAGCTGGTGCATGATGATTTATTACAACAAAATGAGCAGGAATTACAAAACAAGCTGAAAAACATTCAGATCGGTGATTCTACCCGTATCACCCTCATCCTGCCAAGCGGGCGGGTACTGGCGGATACGGAGAAAGACCCGGGCCTGATGGACAATCATCTGCAGCGGCCGGAAATCGTTCAGGCTATAAATAAACCCTATGGCACATCTATCCGCTTCAGCAAAACGGTAAAGCGCGACATGATGTATGTGGCCATTCCCATCTGGCAGGAAAAAACACTGGCCGGTTTCGTGCGTACAGCGCGGGATATTGCCATGGTGGAACAAACCATCGCCGGCATGCAGCAGAGGATATTCTTTGCCGGTATCTTTATGGCCGTGCTGACCGCCGTGGCCAGCCTGTTTATGTCCCGCCGTATTACCCACCCCCTGTTCAATATCATCCAGCAGGTGGAACGGTATGCCGGCGGTGATTTCTCCCGGCGTCTTCCAAAGCCACACACCCTGGAAATGGCCCGTCTTTCCGAAGCGCTAAATACCATGGCCGACCAGATCGATGAAAAGATAGAGATGATTGAACGGCAAAAAAATGAGCAGCAATCGGTGCTGGAAAGCATGACCGAAGGGGTCATCGCCTTTGACAACAGCGGCCATGTGATCAGCATGAATAAAGCGGGCGGTAAGCTGCTTAATGTTGACCCCAATGAGGTGAACGGCAAGTTTCTGGGAGAGCTTATTAAAAATGAGGCTCTGGAGAACCTGGTAATTGCCGTATTGGAAACCAGCTTGCCTCAGGAGAGCGAGCTGGCGGTTAACCTGCCCAATGAGCAAATATTAACGGTGCGCGTCAGTCCCCTGCAGGATGAGGAATCGGAAACCCTGGGGGCCCTGATGGTTTTGAATGATATCACACGGTTACGCAATCTGGAACGGGGTCGGCGGGAATTTGTGGCCAATGTGTCCCATGAGCTGCGTACCCCGCTTACCTCCATAAAAGGTTTTGTGGAGGCCCTGTATGAAGGCGCCCTGGACGAACCGGAAAATGCCCGGCGCTTTATGGAAATCATATATCGCCAGACGAACCGGCTGATATCCATTCTCGAAGATTTGCTCACGCTTTCACGCCTGGAGCGTGAAGGTGAACTGGACGAAGTCGAGTTCCGCAAGGAAAATTTGAAAAGTATTTTGGAAAACGCCGAGCAAATCTGCATGTATAACGCAGAAAAGAAAAATATCCGTTTACGCCTGAAATGCCCCAGCAATCTGGTGGTGCGTATGAACAGCCCGCTCATTGAGGAGGCCATGATCAACCTGATCGACAATGCCATAAAATACAGCCCCGAGAATATGAATATCGACATCCTGGCCGAAAAGAAGGATAAACACGTTGTTATTTGTGTAAAGGATGAAGGCGCCGGTATCCCCGACGAACATCTGTCCCGCATATTCGAACGTTTTTACCGGGTGGATAAGGCGCGCAGCCGTAAGCTGGGCGGAACGGGACTGGGGCTGGCCATCGTCAAACATATTGCCCAGGTTCACGGCGGTCATGTCGATGTGCAGTCGGAGATGGGGCGGGGCAGTTGCTTTAGCATTTATCTTCCGGTAGACTTATAAAAGAAATGGTTCTTTTCATTACTTCCGCATCGCCCGCTGTGACTTTTGTCCTATGCAATTACTTTTTTCCCCGCTAAACTTCTTTTGTCAAAATAATATTGTACGAAAATAAATCCTTTTCTAAAATAGTCGATCTTTTGGACATATACACGGAAACCAATGAAAAGACTTATTCTAATATTCATACTCTTTCTTTCCTTCGGAAAGGCGCAGGAAGCCCCGGTTTTTAATTTTGTCGATGGTGAAGAGCTGACCTTCCGGGTGGACTATTCCTTTTTCAATCTTGGTGAGATTACCATGAAGGTTAACCGGGAAGTTAACGGCGGCGATTCGCTCTACCATATTCATTTAACCATCGAATCCAACCCCCTCCTGTTCTGGGTGGATAATCAAAGCGTTTATGACAGTTATATCGATAAAAATCTCCGGGTACATCGTTTTATTTCCAATGAAAAGATAGATGGCGAGACCTATAAGGCGGAATACAGTTTCAATTACAAGGACAGCCTGATGTATCGCAAATTGATCGCCCTGGATGCGCCGGGCCGGGAAACCGTGGACACCCTGCCGCTGAAAAAGGATATGATCGACGGCATCAGTCTAATCTTTTTTGCCCGGGCCCATGTGGAAAGTAAAAAGAAGGATACGGTTTATACTTTCATAGAAAACAAATCGGGTGATGTGATTTTTGAGTTTTTAAACAAGCACACCCATACCAAAACGGATGTTCTTCCTGATGGCATCGGCACCATTTTTTTTAAGGGCCATCTGAACCTCAGCGGGATCGCCGGGGTCAGCGGGCCGTTTTCAGCCTATTTTAGCCGGGATCCTTCCCATGTGCCGCTGCTCTCCTTTCTGGAAGTTTTTATCGGTAAGGTGACCATCACCCTGGTGGAGTGGAAAGGCTGGCAACCGTTACAATGACGGCCGAATACAGACCGCCCGCGCTTTTATCCGGAGGGCATCTCCTTACCATCTATCCCTCTCTCTTTCGTAAGATCGAAGATGTTGCCTATTGGCGGCAACGTATCGATACCCCGGATGATGACTTTCTGGATCTCGATTGGGCCACCGTGCAAAGCGACCGGCTGGTCATTATTTCCCACGGGTTGGAGGGCAACAGCGGGCGCCCTTATGTGCGTGGCATGGTGCGGGCGGTTAACCGTGCCGGCGCTGATGCCCTGGCCTGGAATTTTCGTTCCTGCGGGGGGGAAATGAACCGGCAACTGCGCTTCTATCATTCCGGCGCCTGGGATGACCTGGAAACAGTCATTCTCCATGCCGTCTCTCTTAAGCGGTATAAGCGTATCGATTTGGTCGGTTTCAGCATGGGCGGTAACCAGATTTTGCTCTATCTGGCATTGAGAAAAAGCAAAATACCGCCGGAATTGCTTTCCGCGGTGGTTTTTTCCGTGCCGGTGGATCTGGCGGCCAGCGCCCGGCAACTGGCCCGGCCGGTGAATAAGATATACATGCGGCGTTTTATGCGTCATCTGCGCGGCAAAATCCGGCAAAAGGCCGAACGGTTTCCCGGTCGGCTGGATATAGAAAAGCTGAATCGCATACGGACATTCCTGGATTTTGATGACCGCTATACGGCGCCCATACACGGCTTTAAGGATGCGCGCGATTATTGGTCGCGCTGCAGCAGCCGGTCGCAGATACCCAAAATTGAGCACCCCACCTGTCTAGTCAATGCCCTCGATGATCCCTTTCTCACCCCTTCCTGTTACCCCCATGATCAGGCTGAAAAGAACCCGAACTTTGTTTTGCTGACGCCGCGTCACGGCGGTCATGTCGGCTTTGTGGCCTTTAACAGGGAAAAACTTTATTGGTCCGAACGGCTGGCGATAAAACTTTTAAATCTGGCCTGATATCCGCTTCCGGAAATTTGTAAAATCTCCGGAAAGAGGGCTATTAATGTTTGCGCGGATGAAATGAAGGCTGTAGCTTTAGTGTTTTAACCGAAAAGCGAATACGATGGTAAAATTAGAAGATATACAAAACGCCTATAAGCGCATTGAGGATTTTATACACCACACGCCGGTGTTTACCAATTCCCACATAAACCGTCTGGCGGGCGCGGAAATATATTTCAAATGCGAGAATCTGCAAAAAACAGGATCCTTTAAAATCCGCGGCGCCTCCAATGCCGTGTTTATGTTGCCGGAAACAGAAGCGGCGCGGGGCGTTATTACCCATTCCTCGGGCAATCACGGCGCGGCCCTGGCCCTGGCGGCCCGCTGGCGGGGGATTAAGGCCTACGTGGTTATGCCGCGAAATGCTCCCGAGATCAAGAAGAAAGCAGCCCGGCACTATGGGGCGGAAATTGTCTTTTCCGAGGCCACCCTGGAATCGCGGGAAGCCGTCAGTCAAAAGTTGATTGATGAAAAGGGGCTGAGCCTGGTTCATCCCTATGACAACCCCAATGTGATCGCGGGGCAGGGTACGGTGTTGCTGGAGTTCCAACGCGCTGTGCCGGATATTGAAATGGTGGTAGTGCCCGCCGGCGGTGGCGGCATACTCAGCGGTACGGCGGTCTATGCCCGGGAAGCCCTGGATAATGTTCGGGTATTTGGCGCGGAACCCCGCCTGGCCGATGATGCCTATCAATCCTTTAAAACGGGCATACGCCAGCCGCAAAGGCCGCCGGTGACGGTTGCCGATGGTCTGCGTACCGCCCTGAGCGATCGTACCTTTAACATCATTCGCCGTTATGTGGAAGATATTCTGTTGATGGAGGATGAGGAGATCATAAGCGCCATGCGCATGGCCTGGGAACGTATGAAGCTGATCATCGAACCCTCCTCCATAGCCCCGCTGGCGGCGATATTGAAAAACAAGGAGCGCTTTGCCGGAAAAAAGGTCGGGGTGATCATCACCGGCGGTAATGTGGACCTGGATCAGTTACCCTGGCTGGAAACCTCATCCCCCGGCTGATGCCGCCGGCGCAGGGACACCGCCACCCGCCAACTGATAAAATATGTGATCAACGCCGAGGGGATGGCCATCACCAGCAAACCGGTCATCAGGATAAGAATACCCTGCTCGCCAAAAGACAAAAACTGTTGAAAGCTGGGGTGTTCCATAAAGGTGTCATAGGTGTGCCAGGGAAAGTTACGCTTCAGCGTCCATTCCCCAACGGTGATACCCAGCCAGTATAATGGCAATACCGTGAAAGGATTGGAGAGTAAAGTGGCCAGGGTGGTGAGTACCACGTTGATTTTTTTTAGCGGGCTGATCAAAATCACCGTCATCAACTGCATGCCCACCGGGATAAAGATACCGATAAAAACACCGGCGGCGATACTCAGGGCGCTTACCCGGGGGCTCTGGTCGGGATGTATGATGTGGTTCAGCGCTTCCTGTATTTTAGGATGCCCTTTAAGTTTCAGCACCCAGCGCTCTAAAATGTTTTTATCCTGGCGGTTCACTTGCAAAACAGAAGTCTTTATCCTTGAATGATAACAAACCGCTAATCTAATCCATTTTACCAAAAAATACAGCTATTCTTTCAGATATTTTATTTCCCCCGCAAAGGTGCGATAAAAAAAAGCTTACCGGAACCTTTTGAGCGTGGCTTCCATAGAAAGGGAAAACCTTGCCGGAGTCCCCGGCGCCGGCTATAATTGACAGTTCGCCAATTATATGATACTTTCGTGAATACTTCTATGCAGAAAATGGGCATATTGTCTTTTTTGGGGAGAACAAAAGATGACAGATAAAAATCGTCCCGTGCCGCCGGGCATGCGCGACATGAAAAAATGGAGTCTAAACAGACGTTCCTTTTTGAAAAAAGCGGGGCTGGCCGGGGCCATGCTGGCCTTGCCTTATGCCGGATACAAACTGGGCTCTGCCGTAAAAGATATGGAAGAGACGCCTGCCGGAGATGAAAGCTACCGCCTTACCCGGGAGCAGTTCCAACGCTTGCAAATCGTGCAGGATATTTTGTTCCCATCGGAAAAGGATGCGCCCGGCGCCCGGGATATCAACGCCGCCGCCTATCTGCAGGCGGTTTTACTGGATGATCATGTGGATCCCGATGAACGGCGTTATCTGGTCAACGGACTGGACTGGCTGGAGGAAGAAGCACGGGAACGCTGGGAAAAGTCTTTCGTAAATATGCTGCCTCTGGAAAGGGAAGCTCTGATAGAACACCTGACCACGCACAACTGGGGGGAGAGCTGGCTGGCCTCGGTTCTGCTTTTTATATTCGAAGCCCTGCTCAGCGATCCCATTTACGGCGGAAATAGCGATGGTGTGGGGTGGAAATGGCTGGCCCATGTGCCCGGCCAGCCCCGCCCTGAACACAAACTGAAATATTACGGCAGCGACTGACTCCGGCAAGGCCGGAATAGGGGAGCGGATTGTAATAACAAAACAGCCTTTAGGCGGATAGAGAAAACAGTATGGATTTTGATGTATGCATAATCGGCAGCGGCGCGGGGGCCGGGCCGGTGGCTTATGAACTGGCCCGGGCCGGGCGGCAGGTGCTGGTGTTGGAAAAAGGCCCCTGGTATAAAACGGAAGATTTTAATAAGGACGAACTGGCCTGTTGCCGGCGCAGCGTTTACACCCCCTCCCTGACCGAGGAACGCCATGTGATTGAGGATGAGGACGGCGAGGGCGGTTGGCAGGCCACCTCTACTTTTGACAGCGGCAATGATTTCTGGAACGGTAATATGGTGGGCGGCTCCTCCAACCTGATGAGCGGCTATTTCCACCGTCTGAAACCGGTGGATTTCCGGTTGCTGTCGGAATTCGGCCCGATTGAAGGGGCCAACGTGGCCGACTGGCCCATCAGCTATGACGACCTGGAGCCCTATTACGCCAAAACGGAAAAGATTGTCGGTGTTTCCGGCCGGGTGGTCGCCCATCCGCAGTTGGAGCCGCGTTCCACGGCCGATTTCCCCTATCCGCCCCTGCAGGTGAATGAGGTGGCCCACTGGATTGACGCCGCCGCCCGGCGGCTGGGCTATCATGCCATACCCACGCCGCGGGCCATCCTCTCCCGTCCGGAGGATGAACGCAACAGTTGCTATTACTCCAACTACTGCGGCAGTTACGGCTGTTCCAGCGGGGCCAAAAGCAGCGCCCGGGTGGCTTTGCTGGATCCGGCGCTGAAAACGGGTAAGCTGCAAATACGCGACCGGGCCAAGGTGTTCAAGCTCCTCTCCGATAACAGCGGCAAGGTAACCGAGGCCCACTACTATGACCGGCGGGGCGAAGTGCAAAAGGTGAGCGCCCGGATTTTTGTTGTTGCCTGCCAGGCCATAGAAACCGCGCGGCTGCTGCTGGCCTCGCCCGGGCCGGCTCATGCGCATGGTTTGGGCAACAACCGCGGGCAGGTGGGTAAAAATCTGATCTTTTCCGGCGGCGGTTCGGGTAGCGGCCATTTCTATTTTGAAGACCTCAGCGATGAACAGATTGAAAAAATAAAGCTTCCCGGCCTGTTTGTAAACCGCGCCCTGCAGGACTGGTACACCATCGATGATCCCGTTTTTGGCCGGGCCAAGGGGGGCACCATAGACTTCCTGTGGCGCCATGCCAATGGCATTACCCGGGCCAACCGCCAAAAATGGCAGGATGGTCAGTTGCTGTACGGTTTGCCGCTGAAGCGTAAAATGGAACGCTATTTTAAGCAGAGCCGCCATCTGCGCTTTGAAGTGTTTAACGACTGGTTGCCCACGGATGACTGCTTTGTCAGCCTCGATCCCAATGAAAGGGATCGATGGGGGGATCCGGTGGCCCGTTTCCGTGTGGGGTATCACCCCCAGGATCTGAGGGTGGGGCGCTTTTTGGCCGACCGGGCGGAGAAGCTTTTTAGGGAAATGGGCGCCCGTGATATCAGCAGCGGTGTCAGCGGAGCGCCACCCGCCAATCTGCAGGCCGGGGGCTGCCGCTTTGGTGACGATCCGGCCCATTCCGTGCTGGACAGGGATTGCCGTATGCACGATGCGCCCAACCTGTTTGTAACCGACGGCAGCTTTATGCCTACCGGAGGCAGCGTGCCCTACACCTTCACCATCTATGCCAATGCCTTTCGCGTGGCCGAGAGCATCAGGGAACAACTATAACGGCATTATGGCGCCCGGGCCGCTGCCCGGCTCTGTTTTTAACGCGGCTTGCTGTGATTTTTAACGTTTACAAATCCGCAGTCAGCCGTTATGTTCGCCCATCACTGATTTCAGTCATGAACACCAACTCCGGAATTCCTATGAGAAAATATCTGTTTTTTTTACTGCTTCCCCTTTTTACTTTCACATTGCAGGCTCAAAATATCGACAAACGGGGGCAGTGGAAGCCGGGTGAATTTGTAAACGACGTGTGGGGTTATGACGCGCCCGACGGGCGTTATTATGCCATCATCGGAGCGGAGAGCGGCACTTATGTGCTGGATGTCAGTAGTCCGGCAAATATCAGCCAGGTGGGCTATGTCAAGGGCAATAAATCAATCTGGCGCGATATAAAAAGCTATAAACACTATATCTATGTTACCAATGAAAATTACGGTCTTGACATTTTGGATTTGAGCAATGTCCCTTCTTCGGTGCGCCATGTGCGCATGATGGATGTGCCGGGATATCATAATGTTTTTATCGATACGGCCACGGCGCAGATGTTTTTGGCCGATGCCGCTTCAGCCGGTGGTGTGGATGTTTATTCTCTGGCCGATCCCGAAAATCCAAAATTTGCCTACAGGTTCGGCACGGAAACCCATGATGTTTTTGTACGCGACCATATCGCCTATTGCGCCCAGGGCCGCAAGGGGACCATCGGCATATACAATCTGAATGATCCGGGCAATGTTTTTCTGATCAAGTCGCTGCCTATTCCCGATGCCGGATATGTTCACAATGTCTGGCTTTCCAAAAACAGCGATTATATGCTGAGCACGGAAGAGACCGTCCATAAAACCGTAAAGATCTGGGATATCCGTGATATGCAGAGTATTAGCATGAAGGGGCAATATCTGGCTAATAACCAACTGGCGCATAATGTGCAGGTGGAAGGGGACTATGCCTATGTTTCCCATTATGAATCGGGTGTGGCCGTGCTGGATATTCACAATCCGGATCAGATGACTTTTGTGGGGGGCTATGATGCCTATCCGGCCGACGACAATGCCAATTACAACGGTACCTGGGGTGTTTATCCGCACAGCAAGTCGGGCATGATGTATCTCTCCGGGGATAACCACGGTCTGCTGGTGCTGCAATTTAACGGCGCGCGGGCCAGTTCCTATGCGGGTACGATCAGCGACGCGGAGAGCGGAGAATTTATCGCCGGGGCCCATATTCATCTGCCTTCCGCCGGTTTGGATATACACTCCGGGCCGCGGGGCGGATATTCTTTTTCCACCGGTCTTACACAAACCGAAACCATGCGGGTCAGCGCTTTCGGCTATGAGAGCCGGTCGTTGTCTATAGAGCCGAACAGCATGGGGCCGGATACGGTAAATGTGGAGCTGAACAGTGGCAGGCGTACACGGTTGCGCGTACGGGTAAAAGACCCCCAGGGCGCGGGAGTCTATGGGGCCCGGGTACAGTTGCGGGTGGAGAGCACTTTGCTGGCCCAACCCCGGGTGTATGAGGGTTATAGCAATGAGGAGGGGCTGGCCGTTCTGGAAGACCTGCCTCTTTCCGATCCGCAAGAGGCGGTCTACACCTCTTTGCAGGTAGACGGACAAGATATTCCCTATACCTATGCCTCATTTGACACCCTGATCCTGGAAGATGTGGCCTATAACGACATTGTCGTACAACTTAGTACGCCGGAGGTATTGATAGTCAACGGCGATCCCCGGGGGGCCTATAGCGACTATATCCGCCAGGCTCTGGGGAATATCGGCATTACCGGTTCCGTCTATGAACTGGCGTCCCGAGGCACCCTGCCCGGCGCGGCCTACACCGATCGTCTGCAGGTTAAGCGGGTAATCTGGATAACCGGAGATGCCGAAGACGAAGTGTTAAGCAACGGCGCCCAGGATTCGATTAAGGATTTTCTGCGCTCCGGCGTCAATGTGCTGCTCTCCGGTCAAAATATAGCGGAATATTTACAGGCAACGGGCAGCAGCTTTTTAAGCGACTGGCTGCGCGTGGCCTATTTTGCCAATACCACCTCCAATGTGCTGGGGGTGGACGGGGATCATCCCGTGGGCAGCGGTATCGGGCAGATCGCTCTTTATGCGGAGGGCGGGGCCCAAAACCAGACCTCTTCGGATCTGATGAAGGCACTTACCGATAAGGGGGCCAGCAGTGTGATCTGGTATGGCGGTTCCCCGGCCAACACCGCCGCCGTGGCCGTGCCCTATGAGGAATACGGCAGCAAGCTCTTTTTTGCCGGTTTCGGTATTGAGGCGGTTTCCTCCGGCAATGAGGATCAGGCCTCCCTGGATAAGTTGCTGGTCAATGTGATCAACTGGTTTGATAACGTCTCCGCCCTGACCGCCCCGGGGGAGAGCGTGGCCGGCCGTTTTGAGCTGTCGGCTAACTATCCCAACCCTTTCAATCCCTCCACGCGCATTCAATACCACCTGGCGCGGAAAACGGCGGTGCGTCTGTCGGTGTTTGATGTGGCCGGCCGGGAGGTGGCGGTTCTGGTGGACGGGGTACAAAGCCCGGGCAGCCATGCGGTAACCTTTCAGGCGGCGGATCTGACCTCCGGCATCTATTTTTACCGGTTGCGCGCGGGCAGTTATCTGGAAACCCGGCGTATGATTTTGTTGCGATAAAAGATTTTAAGAAAAGGCGTAATGGTGTAAAGCTCCTTCCTGTATCAAGGTGGGAGCTTTTTGGTTACGGTTTATCCTGCCAGGGCTTTATCAAAAACTTCAGCCGGCTGGCAGCCCAGTATGGCTTGTTTGCCCCACATAAAGGCGGGCAGGGTGGTCAGTCCCAGTTTTTGGGCATTGTAACGGCGTTTGTCCAGTCGTAACTGATATTCCATATTGGTAAGGGCCGCCATAGCCGGAGCACCGTCCAATCCGCATAGGGTGGCCACCTGGGCCAGCACCGTTTCATCTTCCAGATTGATCTGCTCCTGCCAGTAGGCCTGCAATGTGGCCTGCCAGAACTCCGGCAACCGTCCGGCATCGCGGGCATACTCGGCCATCAGCTGCACCTTGCGTGTGTTATAGGTCTTCTCCGGCATGCGCACGTCCGGCAGGTTAAAGGCGGCGGCAAACTTCTCCACATAAGCCTTAAAGGGCGCGTAGCGCGGATCGTTGATATGGACTCCGCCGGGAGGTGTTTGCGGATGCAGCTCCAGGCCCAGATATAAAAATTCCGCCCCGTGCCGCGCCTTCAGGTAGGGGATGATCGTCTCCTCGGCTATATAGCAAAAGGGGCAGATAATATCCGAAAAGAGTTTTATGGTTATCACAGCATGAAAATCCTATTTAAATTAATTGAATGTAAACAGGCCCTCAGGCGCGGATATGCCGGGTCAGCCGGTTTTTCATATGTTAAATGTTTAAACTCTAACATAAAAGCAAAATATTCCGCCAGTGTATCCTGTATATAAAATTTTTGTGACCCGTGCCGATGATCAACAGGCCCTGGCGGTTTGTCCGTTTCCCCCCCATCCACCGTTTGGGCGGTAAAAACTTTCCGCTTTTCGGGAAAAACTTACCTCGAAACCGTTTTTCAACCGTAAGTCATTACGGGAATTCACATCCATAACCCCCTGTAAAACATATAATTATATCCGGCTGTTCGCTTGTGGCACGGTAGTTGAAGTCCGTTGTGGTGGAAAACCAGCAAAGGAAACGCGCATGCAGTTTGAATTGACAAAACTAAAACAGGCCATGATGGGCCAGGTCGACCGAAATAATGTGGTGGCCAACAACCTGTCCAATGTGACCACCGCCGGCTTTAAAAAGGACGAACCTTTTTTTCACACCCTCGAGGACGAATTGGATATCAGCAAAAGCATGTCGCAGGCTACCGATATGAGCCAGGGTGATTTGCGCAATACGGGCAATCCTCTGGATTTGGCTATTTCCGGTGACGGTTTTTTTACCGTGGAGCGGGGCGACAGCGAGGTTTATACGCGCAGCGGCTCTTTCCGCATTGATAACGACGGTGTTCTGCGCACCCGTGACGGATTGCCGGTTTTGGGCGAAGGGGGCTGGATCAATGTCTTCTCCGAATTCGGCACACCTTCGCAGATAACCATTACCGAAAAGGGGGAGGTTTTTGCCGACGGGGAACTGATGGATCGTCTGTTGATCACCGCTTTCGAAAACCCCAAGGCCCTTCGTAAGGCCGGATCCAATTTTTTTGAAGCCCCAAAAGGAGCCCTGCCTTTTGAGATGGAAGAACCCGGCGTTAAACAGGGCTTTCTGGAAGATTCCAATGTGAATCCGGCCCAGGAGATGATTGAACTGATTGAGGTGCAACGCCAGTTTGAGAGTATGCAGCGCATGGTGCGCACCCTGGATGACGTCTATAAATCAGCCGTCAATAAATTAGGAATATACCGTTAAAAGGAGTTAAGAAGATGCGTGCATTAAAAACCGCGGCTTTGGGTATGACCGCCCAGCAGATGAATGTGGATATAATCGCCAACAATCTGGCCAACGTCAACACCACCGGTTTCAAAAAATCGACCATTGAGTTTCAGGATTTGCTTTACGAAACCATGCAGACGGGCAACCGCGATGGTGAAAAGGGCCGGGAAAATCCCAATCAATTGCAGGTGGGGCTGGGTAACCGGGCCATAGCCACCAATCGTTCCTTCAGCGAAGGCACCGTGGCCGAAACCGGCAATCCCCTGGATATCGCCATCAACGGTAAAGGCTTTTTTCAGGTGGAAATGCCCGACGGCACCTACGCTTACACCCGGGACGGTTCATTGAATGTTAACTCCGAGGGTAAGATCGTCACCAACTCCGGCCTGCCCATCGTACCGGATATCAATATCCCCGAGAACAGCCAAAGCCTCAGCATTTCACAGAACGGTGTTATTTCGGTAATGCTGAACGGCGAGGTGGAAGCGCAGGAACTGGGACAAATCGAGCTGGTCTCTTTTATGAATCCGGCCGGGCTGGAAGCCCTGGGGGGCAACCTGTTTATCCAGACGGAAGCCTCCGGTGATCCGGTTTACGGCAATCCGGCCGAGGAGGGCATGGGCAGCCTGATGCAGGGCTATCTGGAGAAATCCAATGTGGATGTGGCCGAGGAGATGATCAATCTGATTGTGGCCCAGCGTGCCTATGAAATGAACTCCAAGGCCGTGCGTACCGCGGATGAACTGATGAGTCTGGCCAACGGATTAAAAAGGTAGGTGGGATGAGTAAACGTTTTTACCTCCTCCGGATGTTGTTGTTTTTGACGGCGGCGCTTTATGCCGGGGAAAAACCGGCCCGCGATCTGTCGGCGGCCACAACGGAACTTTTTAGCCGTCAATGGAATATCCCGGCCGGGGAATTGGATATTAGCTTCCGCAAACAACCGCCGGAACTGAAAACGGTGAAGTATGACGCCCTGAAAGTAACCAGCAGCAAACGTCGCCTCAATACCGGTGTGCAAACCGTGTGGCTGGAACTGTACTGGCAGGAGCAACGGGTACGCCGGTTGCCGCTGACCGTCGATGTTTCGGTAAAACGCAAAGTGGCCGTGGCCGGCAGAAAGATCAAAAGGGGCGAAGTGGTAACCCCGGCCGATATCCGCTATGTGATGAAGAAGATCGGACGCGACTGGCGCCAGTATGTGAGCACGGATGATCCGCTGACGAATGTGGAAGCCAAGCAAAGTATCGCCGAAGGCAAGGTACTCACCAAGCGATTGTTAAGGCCCATCCCGCTTATTCACCGCGGCGATGCCGTTAAGGTGGAAGTTACGGCGGGAAAACTTTCCCTGGTTACCGATGGCCGGGCCATACAGGATGGGGTTCAGGGTAAAAAAATAAAAGTGAAATTATCCACCGGAAAAACCGTACAGGCCCGCGTTGTAAAATCCGGCTGGCTGGTTGTACGATAGGAGTCGTTATGAAAATAAAGTATATCATGACCGGTTTGATCCTGTTAACGCAGATGGCCGTTTCACAATCCCTGTATTCGGATGTCAAGGCCCGCAAGGTCGGAGATGTGCTTTCGGTGCTGGTTATTGAAAGCGCGGATGCTTCGCGGGAATCACAAAATAAAAGCGCCCAGTCCAGTGATATGAAACTGGGGGCCAAGGCCACCGGTAACGTGACCTCCTTTCTGCCCCTGTTCGGCGCCTCCAGCAACCTGTCCACCAATTCCCGGGCGGGAGACGGCACCAGCCAGAAGGATAAGCTGCGCGGACGCATCACCGTGCGCATTACGGAGATTACCGAAAACGGCACCTATAAAATAGAAGGGGAGCGGACGCTTAATGTGAATGGCGAAGAGAACGTGATGAGCCTGGAAGGCTATGTGCGTCCCCGCGATATCTCCACCGCCAATACCGTCTACTCCTACAATGTGGCCGATGCGGAGATTATTTACAAAAAAGGGGGTATTACCAATTTAATAGACGACGGCTTCTTCGGCAGCACACTGACCAAGCTGGTCGGACTGGGCATGGTGGCCGCCGCCCTCGGTTATTTATCACTAAAGTAACGGAACCGTAAAATGAAAAGCTTAATAAAAACCCTGAATCTGGCCTTGCTGCTTGCCCTGTTTGCCACGGATGTCAACGGACAGGTAAGGATAAAGGATGTTGTCTCCTTTGAGAATAACATGCAAAGCAGCCTGGTGGGTTACGGTCTGGTTGTGGGGCTGAACGGCTCGGGAGACCGTTCTTCCACCAACCGGGGTTCGGTATTCACCATCCAGACCATCAGCAACATGCTGGAGCGCTTCGGTATAACCGTTCCCCGGCGGCAGTTGCGAACGCGCAATGTGGCGGCGGTGATGGTTACGGCGGTTCTCAAACCCTTCAGCACGGTAGGCGCCCACTTTGATATCGTTGTCTCTTCCCTGGGCGACGCCACCAGTCTGGAAGGAGGCGTGTTGTTACCCACACCGTTGATGGACCCCGGCGGCACACCCTATGCCATGTCCCAGGGGCCGCTTTCCATCGGGGGCTTTAATGTGGAAACACGCTCCGGGGAAAAGTTGCGCAAGAATCACGCTCTGGTGGGCCGGGTACCCAACGGCGGCACTCTGACCGCTCTGCCCGATAAGCAGAATTACGATTTTAACAAGCCCATGCGCCTCTTTTTACTGGAACCCGATTTTACCACCGCCAACCGTATCGCCGCGGCCATCAATCAGGTCACGGCCACGGAAGAGACTCAGTATGCCAAAGCCCTGGGGCCCGGTATCGTGGAGCTGACCCTGCCCGATTCCCTTAAAAGCTATCAGGGCGCCGTAACCTTTATCTCTTCCATAGAAACCCTGCCGGTACAGGTGGATGTGGAGGCCCGGGTGGTCATTAATGAGCGCACCGGCACCATTGTGGCCGGAGGAGCGGTAACCATCGGCGAGGTAATGATCTCACACGGCAATCTGACCATCCATACCCGTACCACGCCGGTGATCTCCCAGCCCAATGCCTTTAGCAGCGGCGGAAACACGGTTGTGGCGGAAGTCAGTAACACCGTGGTGGACGAGGAAGAAGCCCGTAACGCCGTTATCCGGGAAACCACCACCGTAACCGATCTGGCTTTGGCCCTGAACACATTGGGGTTAAAACCGCGCGATATCATCGCTGTGTTCCAGGCCATTAAGCAGGCCGGTGCCTTACGGGCACAGCTTATTATTAACTAAAGGAATGCTCATGGGTGATTTTAAAATAGACACAGCTTTTGTCAGTCTCAATAAACCGGCACAAGGTTTAAAACAAGACGCCACTGCCGACCCTCTTAATAAGGAAGAGGCCCGTTTGCGGGAGGTCAGTAAGAAAATGGAAGCCCAGTTTTTGAACACTCTGGTTAAAGCGATGGAAAAGACCGTACCCCGGGAGAATAACAAACAAAATATGGTCAGCATGATGTTTAGCGGAGTTATGAGCAAAGCCATGGCCGAACAGGGCGGGATCGGGATGGCGGATTTTATCTATAATTCCCTGAAGGATAAGGAAAATCCGGATTTGTCCCTGCTGAACCAAATGCC
>Ga0256832_1000328_pt1 | contig 29755 bp, 27 predicted proteins | sample 134614metaG_FD_190534 | JGI IMG/M metagenome (GOLD analysis project Ga0256832, IMG submission 190534) | Hydrothermal vent microbial communities from Lau Basin, Pacific Ocean - 134-614 | ecosystem: Environmental > Aquatic > Marine > Hydrothermal vents | place: Pacific Ocean: Lau Basin | collected...
GGGGACGGCATGGACGTGGTGGACAAGATCCGCAATGTCGCTACCGGCTCACGCGCCGGCCACCAGGATGTGCCACTGGAAGACATCGTCATTGAAAAGGCGGAAGTGGTTGAAGGTGAATAAAAGGTGAATAAACTGCGCACGCGGTTACACACCTGCAGGGCCGCTGGACGATCGTGAGCACCCTGTTCATTGCCGACCTGCACCTCTCCACGGAGCGCCCGGAGATCATCGCGCTGTTTCTGCGCTTCCTCGAGCAAGAAGCAACGCAGGCGGAGGCGCTGTACATCCTCGGCGACCTGTTCGAGGCCTGGCTGGGTGACGATGCCGTACAGCCCGAGCTGCAAGAGGTATTGACAGGACTCAAAAAGCTAACGGAAAGTGGTGTCCCGGTTTTTGTCATGGTGGGCAACCGGGACTTCCTGCTCGGTGAAACCTTCGAAAAGATGACCGGCTGCACCCTGCTGGACGACCCTAGCGTGGTCGACCTCTATGGCACCCCCACCCTGCTCATGCACGGCGATACCCTGTGTACCGATGACGTGGATTACCAGGCCTTTCGCCAACAAGTGCGTACACCGCAGTGGCGGAAAGCGGTGCTGGCCAAGTCCATCGCGGAACGCCTGCAAATGGCCCGCGAGGCCCGAGCACAGAGCCAGGCCCATACCCGGGAAAAATCGGCAGAGATCATGGATGTCAATGCGCAGGCCGTGGAAGACGCCTTTCGCCAGCACGGGGTGCGTCGCCTGATCCACGGCCACACCCATCGCCCGGCGGTGCATGAGCTGAGCGTCGACGGTAAAAACACGACGCGTATCGTGTTGGGAGACTGGTATCAGCAGACGAGCGTATTAAAGGTCACCGCCGATGATTTCAGCCTGACGCCGGCAGGCCAATAAAAACCTAACCAGGATTAAGCGGCCCGGTGATGTTCTGCTCCGCACCCGGGATTTGAATCAAGCTGTCCCCCACGGAATAGCGCCGGAAATCCTTGGGTAAATCAAAACTGCCCTTCACCGCCTGCACGTCTATGCGGTAGTCCTTGAGAAAACGCTGATAACCATGCCGGTCCCATTCGCGGATGGGTAAACCATGTTCCATGTGTTTGGTGGCGTAAAAGATATTCAGCGACAGGTCGCAGGCATCCAGCAACTCCTTGGGGGTACGATCCACCGTCGTGGCATGCTCGCCGGCCAGCACCTGACGGAACTCACGCATCGCGGCCACCACGTCGGGCATGAAATCCGCCGGCATCACCACGGCGTCATAACAGTGTTTGCCATTGGCGTTATAACGATAGTGAGTGGCAGACCGGCCATCGATTTTGGGAATGGCGCCGGAAGGTTGTGACTCTTCCTGATAATCCAGGGCAATGGGTGAGGTGACCTTGATGGGTTTGTTGCGAATCACCATGATGGTCTTGTCAGCGGCGTTGACATTGTAAATGGTCTGTTCCTTGCGATTGAACAGGATGTAATCCGTGGGTGACCGGACATCCGACATGTGCAGATAGCCCTCGTTGACAAAAATGCGCGTGGTGAAGGGTTCCGAACCGGATTCACGCTCCATCAGGATCAACAGGGTGCCCGGCGCCTCTTTCAGTTCTGCATCGGTTTTCCCGGGTTTGGTCACTTGTCCCGCGCAACCTGCCAGGGCAAGCAACACAATACCACCCAGCAAACCGCGTCCCGTCCAGCGTGATGCCCTGCCCCTATGCCCAGCCACTAATACTGTCACTACTCCAAACCCTCCAGATAACGTAATTCATTTTCACTGAAACCCGCCGCCCGGCGTGCGCTGTGATGCAACGGCCCTTGCGTTCGCGCATTGCCGTCGTCCCGAACTTGCATGTATTGTTCAAACAGACCGCGAAAGGTGCTGTCCGGTTCCAGGTTTCGCTGTTCACACAGGTAATGAAACCAGCGCGTGCCGATTTCCACGTGGCCGATCTCATCGCGCAGGATGATCTCCAGCACCGCCACCGCTCCCTCGTCACCATGGTCAGAGAGTTTTTTCATGATCCCCGGCGTCACATCCAGGCCCCGCGCCTCCAGCACCCGCGGCACCAGGGCCATGCGCACCAGCGGGTCATGGGCAGTCTTTTGTGCCATCTCCCACAGGCCATTGTGGGCGTCGAAATCGCCGTAATCATACCCCAGGGTGCGCAGATGATCGCGCATCAATTGGAAATGATAGGCCTCCTCATCCGCCACCCGCAGCCAGTCATCATAAAACGCCCGCGGCATGTCCCGAAAACGGTACACCGCATCCAGGGCCAGGTTAATGGCATTGAACTCGATGTGGGCGATGGCGTGAATCAACGCCGCGTGGCCTTCGGGGGTGTGCAGGCTGCGGCGGTGCAGATCCCGCGGCGCTACCAGTCTTGGCTTATGGGGACGACCAGGTTCACCGATGGGACCAGGCTCGCCCGCCGGCAGCAGCGGCAAATCGCCCGCCCGCCAACGGGCCACCATCTCCCGGGTATGGATGACTTTTGCCGTGGGATCGTCCCTGACGAGACATCCCTCAACGGCGTTAAACACATCCTGTAACAAATCCTGCAACATAGGGGGCTGGGGGTACTCGACTTGCGCTCGACTTACAAACTTACAAACAAACTTACAAATAGAAGCGCCCATTCTACCCTGAGACTGGGTGATAATCGAAACCCCGGTTCAACCGGCAAAATCACTCAAGCGCACCGGCTGACGTTTCGGCCCCCAGTCTCCGGGCGGGCCGTCGAACACCCCGGCGCATTGCGTGCCGCAGGTCTTGCAGTGGCCGTCGTCGGTGAGATGCCAGTGGGATAATACATACCAGTCGCGGCCGATGAGTTCGGCGCCACATTGGTGACAGTAGGTGCTTTCCCCTTTTTTATCGTGCACGTTGCCGGTGTAGGCGTAGCGCACGCCATTTTTCAGGGCGATTTCACGGCTACGCACTAGAGTCTCGAAGGGGGTGGGCGGCACATCCATCATTTTCCAGTCCGGGTGAAAGGCGGTGAAGTGCATGGGCACATCCGGGCCCAGCTCATCCACCACCCATTGGGTCATTTCATCGATTTCCTGCGGGGAGTCGTTGTAACCGGGGATCACCAGGGTGGTGATTTCCAACCAGACATCGGTTTCATGCTTGATATATTTCAGGGTGTCCAGCACCGGTTGCAGATGGCCGCCGGTGAGCTTGTAATAAAACTTTTCGGTAAAGCCCTTGAGATCCACATTGGCGGCGTCCATGTGGGCGAAAAATTCCTTGCGCGGTTCCTCGCAGATGTAGCCTGCGGTGACCGCCACATTTTTGATGCCCACCTTGCGGCATTCCTTCGCCACGTCCACCGCGTATTCGAGAAAGATCACCGGGTCGTTGTAGGTATAGGCCACGCTGCGGCAATCCAGCGCCTTGGCGGCGCGGGCCAGCATCTCGGGCGTGGCGCGGTCGGCCAGGGTGTCCATCTCGCGGGATTTGCTCATGTCCCAGTTCTGGCAGTATTTGCAGGCCAGGTTGCAGCCGGCTGTGCCGAAGGACAATACCGGCGTACCGGGCAAAAAATGATTCAGGGGTTTTTTCTCGATGGGGTCGATGCAGAAGCCGCTGGAACGGCCGTAGGTGGTGAGCACCATTTCGTCCCCCTGCCGGGCGCGCACGAAACACAGACCCTGCTGATCCTCGTGCAGCTTGCAAAAGCGTGGACAGAGATCGCACTGCAAGCGGCCGTCCTCCAGGCGGTGCCAGAAACGGGCTGATACAATGCTGGGATCTTGCGCTACCGTGTTCATGGTGAACTCCTTTTGGCAAAGACGTTCTATACTTTCAGTATAGTAAATGGGGCCAAACCGACATGAGCACAACCCGACCACCCGCCGTCGCCGGCATGTTTTATCCCGCCGATGCGCGCCAACTCCATGCCGACGTGCAAGCCTATCTGCGCGGCGCCAAACCACTGCCCATGGACGAACCGCCCAAGGCCATCATCGCGCCTCATGCAGGCTACGTGTATTCCGGCCCCGTGGCAGCCAGCGCCTATGCGCAACTACTGCCGGTGCGCGACCGCATCCGTCGCGTGGTGCTGCTGGGCCCCTCCCACCGGGTGCCGTTTCGCGGCCTGGCCACCAGCAGTGCGGACAGCTTTACCACGCCCCTGGGGGAGATCCCACTGGACCGCCGCGCCATAGACAGCCTCGCCGACCTGCCCCAGGTGCACCCCCTGGACGAGGCCCACGCCCTGGAACACAGCCTCGAAGTTCATCTGCCCTTCCTGCAGGAGGTGCTCGACGACTTTAAGCTGGTTCCGCTGGTGGTGGGTGACGCCCGCCCCGCCGAGGTGGCCGAAGTGCTGGAGCGCTTGTGGGACGGCCCCGAGACCCTCATCGTCATCAGTTCCGACCTCAGCCACTACCACGATTACGCCACGGCCCAACGCATGGATCGCCACACCTCGCAAGCCATCGAACACCTGCAGGCCGAGGCCGTGCATTCCGAGGACGCCTGTGGCTGCGTGCCCGTTTCCGGCCTGTTGTACCTGGCCCGCGAACGGGGCCTGGAAGGAAAAACCATCGACCTGCGCAACTCCGGCGACACCGCCGGCCCACGCGACCAGGTGGTAGGATACGGCGCCTATGTCTTCCATTGAGCCACCCGCCAGCGAAGCCTCCACCACACTCTGCGAGGAAGAGCGCATCCTGCTGCACAAGATCGCCAGGGAATCCATCGCCTACGGCCTGCAACACGGCCGGCCGCTGCCGGTGGAGGTGGAGCGCTTCCCCCGCCCGCTACGCGAACCCGGCGCCAGCTTCGTCACCCTCAATAAACACGGCGAACTGCGCGGCTGCATCGGCTCACTGGAGGCCCAACGCCCGCTGGTGGAAGACGTGGCACACAACGCCTTCGCCGCCGCCTTCAGCGATCCGCGCTTCCCTCCCGTCACTGCACAGGAACTGCCCGCACTGGAGGATCACATCTCCGTGCTCAGCCCCGCCACCCCCATGACATTCACCTCGGAAGCCGACCTGCTGCGCCAGATACGCCCCGGCATCGACGGCCTGGTGCTGGAAGACGGCTGGCACCGCGGCACCTTCCTGCCCAGCGTGTGGGAATCCCTGCCGGACAAGGAACAGTTTTTACAACACCTGAAAATGAAGGCCGGCCTGCCGCCGGACTACTGGTCGGACACCTTGCGGGTCTCGCGGTATACCACTGAGTCATTCTGATCTTCGTTCTCTATTTCGCGTTTTTGTTGAAGGGTGGAAATAGCAAAAGGGTCATCCCCTTTCTATTCTAGCTGTATGATTTTTACGTCGGTTTGATGAGCTGGCTAGTTTCACTTCAGAGCGCCGGACTCATAGGTGGTTATTGGGGTTTTCCTGTGTCCCGTAAGATGCAGGGCGATTTGTTTTAGTAACCTGGTCATCAAATAATCCGCCCTGATCTATTTGATGGGCCTCCTCGAAACACGAGCGCAAATGTGCGAATTTGCTTATGTTTCGAGAACTTGCTTTGGCTACGCCAGCGGCGGAGCATCCCTACACCGCTACATCAACCCGGCAATGATTATTGCCGGGTTGATGACCAGCCGCTGAACCTTGCCTATTTTGGGCATCTAAACTATCATCAAATGATGCCATATATAATGCCTTTTGGAGATAGGAGTTGTCTGTATGAGAACCACACTGAATATCGATGACGAATTGCTGGCCGAGGCCCAGCGGGTTACCGGGCTGAAGGAAAAGGTCGCCCTGGTTCGCGAGGGCTTGCGTGCCCTGGTTGAACGCGAAAGCGCCCGCCGGTTAGCGAAACTGGCGGGCAGTGAGCCGCAATTAAAACCCGTACCGCGCCGGCAATCCGACCCGGCATGATCCTGGTCGATACCTCGGTCTGGATCGATCATCTGCGTAGTGGCGATGAGCGGCTGGCCGACCTGCTCAACCGCAGCCAGGTCGTAATACATCCCTTTGTGATCGGCGAGTTGGCCTGCGGAAATCTGCACAACCGGGATGAATTACTCCAGCTGCTCGACGATCTGCCCCAGGCCGTGCTCGCTTCTCAGGAGGAAGTGCTGCATCTGATCGAGCACAAAAAATTGATGGGGCAGGGAATCGGTTTCATCGATGCACACCTGTTGGCTTCTGCTGCCTTGACGGATACGGCTGCCATCTGGACACGCGACAAACGATTAGGAGAGATTGCGCGAAATCTGGAACTGGCTTTCGACTGAGTCCTGTTTTAACAGGTCCCGCTCAGGCGGGATAAATTTATTGTTCTCTTTTTGGAGTGTCCGTTAAACTGGGGGAGGTTCAGGTCTTGCATTTTGCATGCTCTTCACTTTTAACAATCCGGCTCACCTGGGAATAATGCAGGGAATAATATTCTCCGATTTCTTTCAGGCTGTACCCGCCACTTGCGTAAGCTGCCATGATCCCTGCATTGCGTGATGTTGACTCTTTTGCGTATTCAGCTATTGCTTTTGGTTTCGGACGGCGTTGGGATTTCGGTATTTCACTCAGATCTTTGTCTGCATCGATTTTTTGACGTATGCGCTTCACGTATTGCTCATCACCAAGAAAAACCTGATTATGTAATTCGTCCCAAGGACTTGGTTGATGCTTTCCTGCTTTGATAAATTCACAGTATTTCTTTATCGCCCGGGCCTTTTGTTTGGCAAACGCTGATAGTACCCACTCCGTAGTCAACCAATCAGGAGCCTGCCTGAGACCAGCGGTATCCCGGTAACTGCTCCATGGCCACGATTCGGCCTTTCTCACCATGCGTGCCCGTACGGGATTCAAAACGATATATCGTGCAAGCTCCAGCAAGTAGCTTTCTTTCTGTACCAGAATGGCTTTGTAACGCCCCTGGAAAACGTGCCCGACTCGCTGGTGCCGCCGATTGCTGTTTTGGGTGTAAACACCGTTCAGTTGCCGCATTCCCTGACTCAGGTTTCCGTCCGGTGTTTCTACGAGCAGGTGATAGTGATTATCCATGAGACAGTAGGCGTGTATCAGCCAGTTGAATCGTTGCTGTACTCCGGAGAGAACTTCAAGGAAGTCACACCTGTCTTCGTCATTGAGGTAGATATCCTCCTGGCGATCACCACGTGCTGTTATGTGGTAAAGCGCACCCGAAAACTCGATTCTCAGTGGTCTAGACATTGGAACAGGCTAGTCCGAGAGGGCGCAAAATGCAAGACCTGACCCTATTTGTGCGGGGGAAGACCAGGGTGACCCCATTGATCGCTATCGATTTTACTATTATTCTCTTGAAGCTCCTTTAACTCAAAATCTAAATACAATGCACAGTAATTAGCAGAAGCCATTACTTTTGCATTATGCTTATCTTTTTCTATCAGAATACTTCCCAAAGCCTGCTGTCGATCATAAATACTTGCCATGGAAAAATCATATGAAAGTCCTTCCGAAATACCGCAAGCAATAAAAATTAATGGTGATTCTGAGAAAACACTTAGAATATTTAAAGTGTCAGCGGCGAGTGCTTTGCGAAGAGAGTCTTTAATTTGGCTACTCAGTAAATCGTATCGATAGTAGTACAAATGCTTAATAGCTTTATAAGATTCTCCATTTGATCGACCTACTTCAGAAACTAACGATGAGGAAATAGCCTCTTCCCCATACAACTTAATATAGCAATCAACATACTGTGCATCTGAAATAATATAGGTAGAATTTATTTCTTTTTTAATACTTCCTGGCGAACAGGTATCGTTCGAATAGCCTTGAAGCGCGTAAAGAGAAATAATTAAAAAAACAATTAATCGCATTTTCTTAGACACTCAATTCTTCATGGATTATTGGCTGATTTTGCATGCGTTAAGGTGTACGCCATTCACCAGTCTCACAGTTATACCCAATTGTTAATGTTTGTGCTCTACCTGAAACAGGGGATGACCACCCCGACCAAGAACCTGGAGTATTAGTTGCTAAATCATCTGTCCTAGTCCTGCTCATAGTATGGATAGTGGCTAAATATGTACAGGTAGTCCAACCTGATGAGTTACCACACTCCGAAACGCAGTCACCACCCGAAATCAATGTCCCCTCTAATCTCATTCTCCCTTGACTATATTCTCTCTGTCTACCGCCTGGTAATGTCTGGTATCCAGCCCTACCAGTAAACCAACCTGTATTGACCACTCCAGGACATAACCCTAAAGGATCTGTCCAATATAATGGATTTGCATTTGCGTATAGGAATGTATTTATTCCACCATCAATACCACTCGGATCACTGGTGATGTATCGTCCTGTTGAAGGATCATAGTATCGATTGTAGTTGTAATGTAACCCCGTCTCCCCATCATAATACTGCCCCGCGAACCGCAGATTAACAACGGTACTCACCCCATCCCCATCCACATCATCATTCGCCGCAGCCGCACCAAACGCATCACTCTCCCACGCCCACACCACCACACCGTTTTCATCCGTGCCACGCCGGGGTGTGCCGAGGTGATCGGTGTGCAGGTAGGTGATGGACTCTGCGGTCAGGCCTGTGTCGATTTGTGCGATGGGGACGGTGTCGCGGTAGACGATATCCCTGATCGGCGCACCCAGTTCGTCGGTTTCACTGATGAGGCTGCCGTTGAGGTCGTAGTGGTACACGGTGGTGCCGGTTGGGGTGACTTTGCGGGTGCGCTGGCCCTGGTAGTTGTAGGTGTAGGTGGCGATGAGTGTGCTGCCTTCGTAGACCTTGAACAGACGCCCGCCGTTGTTGTACTCGAAGGTGCGGTTGCCGCCGTTGTCACTGGTATGGTTACCGGCAAGGTCATGCGTGATGGCACTGCCATTCAGCGTGTCTAGCTGATTGCTGTTAGGCAGATAGACACTGGTGAGGCTGGCGACGCCGTCGCTAATCGAGGTGCGGTTTCCGTTGCGATCATACCCCAGGGTGTCGGTGGGCTGGCTGGGCTGGGTGTCGCTGGTGAGGCGGTCCAGGGCGTCGTAGCCGTAGACTCTGGCGCCGGTGCTGTCGGTGATGGTTTCCATGTTGCCGTTGGCGTCGTAGGTGTAGGTCCAGGTGTCGCTGTCGATGGGTCCGGCGGTGGGGGCGGTGCCGCCGTGATTGACTTTGATGTATCTGCCCTCGCCGCGCTCTTCTCCCTGCCATTGAGCCAGCGCGTTGCTGCGATCCATAATGTCTTCCCACTGCAGTTTGTAGCTCGGCCCATCACCGGCTGCTTGCTGTTGCCAGAGGGCAAACTGTTTCATCGTGAGGTAGGCGACGGTCGCGGGCCGGTCGTAGGCATTGGGGTCGGTGGCGGTTTGCAGCCAGGTATTGGCGGTGGCCGGGCCTTTTTGCCAGACCTGATAGCCGCTGGGGCTTGAGCTATTTGGCGTCACTACCATTAGGCGATCTTGCATTAGGCGGTCTTGGATGGACCCCTTCCCCTCACCTCGATGCTCTCCCCCACTGAGGGGAGAGGGGGACGTTTCGGCAAAGCTTCCGGCGTTTTGGCCGACCTTGATGAATGCGCCATCAGTATTGGCTTTCATTGGCACGCGACGCTGGACAAAATGGCGATCGTTGGCTGCCGGGTTTGTTACCGCGGCCACCAGGGGGGCGATGTCCGTGGGGGTTAAGACGGTGCCGTCGTCAAAGACGATTTGTTCCATTTTGTAGTAGTCGTTGACGAACCAGCCGCTGACCGTTACCTGATCGCCCGCGGCGTAGGCCAGGATCAGGTCGTTGCCGGTTTGAGTGTAGCTCATGCCGGCGGGGGTGATACCGGGGCCGAAGATAATTTGGTCAACACTACCACTGGCATCGTATTCGGAAATGATGTCCTGTCCGTCGCCGACGGTGAACCGGTAAGTGTCGGCACCCGTACTGCCGTACAGGCGGTCATTTCCTGCTCCACCGATGAGGGTGTCGTTGTCGTTGTGGCCGTAGAGGTAATCGTTGCCGGGGCCGCCATCGAGGAGGTCGTCGCCGTTGTAGCCGTAGAGGTTGTCGTTACCCTCCAGGGCACTCATGTTGTCGGCCAGGTAGTCGCCGTAGAGCGTGTCGTTGGCGGCGGTGCCGCTGAAAGTCAGTGTGGCCCGGTAAACGTCGTCCGCGGTGATCATGGGGCTGCCGTCGTCGAAGGTGATTTCTTCTATCCTGTAGTAGGGGCTGTTGAACCAGGTGCTGGCTGTGATGGTGTCACCGCTTGCGCCATAGCTGATGGTGAGGCCGTTGGCGGTGCGGCTGAAGCTGACGTCACTGCTCGTTACGCTGGCATCGAAGACGATACGGTCGGTGCTGCCGCTGGTGTCGTATTCGGAGATGATGTCCTGGCCGTCGCCCAGGGCGAAGCGGTAGGTGTCTGCCCCGCTGTAACCGTACAGGCGGTCATTTCCTGTTCCACCGATGAGGGTGTCGTTGTCGTTGTGGCCGTAGAGGTAATCGTTGCCGGGGCCGCCGTCGAGGAGGTCGTCGCCGTTGTAGCCGTAGAGGTTGTCGTTACCCTCCAGGGCACTCATGTTGTCGGCCAGGTAGTCGCCGTAGAGCGTGTCGTTGGCGGCGGTGCCGCTGAAAGTCAGTGTGGCCCGGTAAACGTCGTCCGCGGTGATCATGGGGCTGCCGTCGTCGAAGGTGATTTCTTCTATTCTGTAATAGGCATTGATGAACCAATTATTGCTGGTAATGCTGTCGCCGTTTGCTCCCACGGAACAAATGAGCTTGTTGCCGATACGGGTAAAATTGACATCAGCGGCCGTAATGCTGGCATCAAATACGATTCGGTCGACAACACCGGCAGTGTAATCATAATCGGACAACGTGTCCTGACCGAAGCCCTGGGAAAAGCGGTAGGTATCCGCACCTTTGCCGCCGTTCAGGCTGTCATTGCCTGCGCCACCAACCAGGGTATCGTTATCATTGCCGCCATTGAGGCTGTCGTCGCCGTCATCACCGTATAGTCTGTCGTCGCCGTTGCCGCCATTGAGGATATCATTGCCGTTCAGGCCATAGATGTTGTCGGCCGCTGTGCTGCCTGTCAGATAATCATTGGTGTCTGCGCCAGTGATGACATTCGCGGCAGCTGCATTTATGGTCAGATTAAACGTGGTACTTGCAGTCAATGCGCCTGTGTCTGTCGCCGTGACCTGTACGCTCAAGGTACCGACATCGGCCGAGGCAGGTGTGCCGCTGAAGGTTTGACTGGCCGAAGCAAAATTCAGCCACGCAGGCAAAGGGGCATCTCCGGCCAGACTCGCTGAATACGTGAGGATGTCACCGGCATCCGCATCCACAAAGGTACCCGCAGGTACGGTGTAATTGAATGCCACTGATTCGGTACCAACCTGATCAGGAATGGTGCTCAGCACACTTGGCGCTGTGTTTGCCGGGCCGGTGGGCATAGTCTGTGTGGTCAGTCTCGCCTTCAGGTTATACAGCCGCGTTTCGGCAAAACCATTGCCAAATTCAATGTCCGTCAGCAGACCATCAGGACGATACTGGATATTATGCGCGAGGGTTTGTTGAGCGCCATTGACTGTTGCGTCGATACTGGTGATTCGACCCAGTGCATCATAGCCATAATCGACTGTGCGGCCATCGGACAGTGTCAGCTTCTCTACACGGTTTAGCGCATCATAACTGTATGCTGTGGTGTAGGTGACGCTCAGCTCGGTTTTATACTGCTGCGCCAGATTGCCGAAGCCATCGTAACTGTATGTCGTTGTGCCGCTGTTGTCGGTGACTGTGCACAGCTTGCCGATGCCATTATTACAACCCATTGCGGTATCGTAGGTCAGGCTGACATCTTCTGCGGTACCGGGGTAATCAATGCTGTAAACCCGATTGAGGGCATCGTAGGAATAACTGACGGTGATATTACGCGCATCGGTAATGGTGGCGACATTGCCCGCCTCGTCGTAGGTGTAACTGCGCGTGCCACGATCGGGGCTCACTTCAGACAGCAGGTTGCCCAGGTCGTCATAACTATAAGTGGTGTTGCTGTTGTTGGGACTGGTGACAGAGGTCAGGCGATCACCGGCATCGTAAATATATTGCGTGAGGGTATCCTGTGTATCTGGATCCAAGCCGCCTACGTCGCCGGTGGTGCTGGTAAGGCGTTTCAGTGCATCGTACTGGAAAACCGTGGTGACGTTTTTGGCGTTGATGCTGTCGCCAAGGCTACCGTCGGGTTGGAAGTTGTAATCGATGATCTCGTCTACTAGCGTGCGGGTATCGAGGCGATTATAGATATCAAACGTCTGCTGCACGCTTTTGTAAAGTACGTTGGCGCTGTCAAAGACTTTTTCGTCAATCCGGTTGCCTTCGGTATCCAGCGTGTAGTCGATGTGATTGCCCAGCTGGTCAATCATACCGACCAGGCGGCGGGCGTCATCGTAGACCAGGCGTGTGGTGGTGGCCAATGCTGTTCCATCGGCCTGGGTGATGGTTTCCACTTCGCCGGTGGCGAGATAGGTCCAGCGCGTAACGCGGCTGATGCCACCCGCGGTTTCTGTCAGCGTTTCAAGCCGATCATTGCCAGCATAATAGGTATAGGCCAACGACACGCCATTGGGACGATCTTCCGACAACACCTTGCCCGTGGCGGTGTATTCAATATTGTCACGCAGCACGATACCCGCAGGCCCGGTAATGCGCTGCAGGCGACCACGGTTATAGCCTTCGACGGGGTCGTTGGCGTAATAGTCCAGTGTGGTGATGTCGGTGACGTCTGTGCGCGGCCCGTCAATCTGGCTAAGCTGGTGCAGAGGGCCGTTGTATTGGTAGGTCGTGGTTCGCGACACAGCCGCGCCATCGGGTCTGAAACCGTCGATGGTAACCGAAGTACGGTTCCCGAAGTCATCATAGGTGTAAGTGGTGACCTTACTGTTACCGGTGGCAACCGAGCTTTCTGTCTTGGTGGTGATTTTGTTGTAATAGCGTGGATCGTAAGTGTAATCCGTGCGGCGCTCCTCGGGTGTACCGACAGCTTCTATTTTGTAGCCGTATTGGCCCTTAGTGTCGTAATTACCATATTGGGTAGTGACTCCATTTTCGGTTTTTGACAGCAGATCATTGGTTGCAGGGTCGTAATCGTAGCTGGTATTGCCATTGCTGCATGTGGAGCAACCGGGGCCGGATATGCCTTTAACCAAACCTAAACCAAACTGTGAAATGGAGGTATATGTTGATACTTCACCGCTGCTATTAGTTACAGTTCTTGACCCACTAATATCATTGTATGCAATATCAACACGTTGTGCATCACCCGCATGCGTACTGAGAATTGCGCGCCCTTGCGCATCATAAGAAAAAGTAGAGTAACGCACTCCACGCTCATCTGTTATACCTGTCAAAGCATTTGGGTAATCTGCATCCTCATAGTGATATTGCCTCGTTGTACCATCAGGGTTATCTACAAACTCTAGATTATTACTTTCATCATAACGATAACCCCACACTCTATTTCCAGCATCAACAATATTAATAATTCTATTTTGCGTATCGTATGTTAAGCCTAAAGAAGCTCCAGAATTTGACGATACAAGCACAAGCCTTTCCTGCTCATCGTACGTTAAGGCTTCCTGATAACCAGATAGGTAAGTTATTGATATTAATTTACCTGACAGATTATACCTCTCAGTCACGCCATTTTTATCAGTATATTCCAGAGCAATAGGTACACCCGCATCAGAAACAGTAACCAGTTCACCCAATGTTCCTGGCTCATTTTTCCATCTATCTACGGAGGTATTCCCCAAAATGAAGCTATATTCATTTGAATATGTGTAATTAACTCCGTTAGGGCGCACTATCTGCGCATAAATAATCAATCCTTGAGATGAGGTTGTTTCATTTCTAACTGTCAATAAATCTTTTAATTCAGTCACTACTGATCGAGAATATGTTGTACTCCATTTTGCCCCAGAAGAAGAATAGTTATTTTCCGACTGACTATTGTAATATCTTCTATAAGCAGGACTATTTTCGACTGATGAGATATCCTGTTGCTGCTCATACTTATTACCAGTAATGGTATTGATCGGATTACCTGAAGTAACAGAAGGACAGCTTTCATTTCCTAGGTTTCTTGATGGATCTATTCCATCCCTCCTACAACCAGCATATAAAGAACATATTAAAGAATGTCCAGAACCTGCAATCACTGGAGATCCTGGATCTGAGTGGCATGCACTACTTATAAACCCAGAGGGGCACATTGGTTGGACATATACACAATTAGGAGCTCCTGGATTTGAATTACAATAACACCCATACCCCGATCCGACCCAAGCTATACCTGCATAGTTGTCAGTTTGTAACGTTCCTCCAGTAGATAGATCATCTTTACAAGCTTGGACTGGGCTTCCAGCCAAATAATGCCGATTTGAATCATACAACCCACTACCAAACACGCTCTCGGACAGCACAAAACCATAAAAAAAGATACACAAAAATAGAAACGAAAAAATAGAATTATTTTTTCTGGATACAAAAATATAGGTCCGACTCATCCCACCACCCCGGATTGAATATTATTTTTTAATCTTTAGTAAAACTGCACAGCAATACTTACTCAGACACCGTATATACTGAAGCATTTAATATACGTCTGAATAAAGATTGCGGATGCACCTGGCCATCATTTAGGCCATACAGAAAACTTTCAAAGAAACATGAGAAGAACGAACAAATACGGCGGGATTACTGAATTCATTTTACCTGGCAACAAATAGTAGCCCTCACAAAACCAACACTCCCTCGGCGCTCATCACTTTCCCTGTAACCACCCCCCCAACTTTTAATTTTAATTTTAATTTTTATCTGCATTTAGCCGGCTTGGTATTGTTATTTTTTCCAAACCTGCAGTTGATAAAACCTTACCCCAACAAGCCAGCTTCTGTAAACCTGCTATTTTATTTTTTCTGTAGGAATAATCCTACACACCGCGTCCTCTAAACGATTCGCTTTATTCTGCGAAGTAGATTATTTTTCATGAGCTGCGGCATGATTCGGTTATTTGAGACATGAATGGTCAGTAAGCTCTACCATCGTTCCGGCGGTCGACTGCATCATGGATGCAGGAGATAGAACAACTCAGGAAGCCAAAGCCTAGACCGAGATCCAGTGCTTTCAACGACATTCTAGATTCCGGCCTTCGCCTGAATGACGGAAATAACGTTTACGAGACAGCAGTGATCCTACAAAGAAATTGCGGCAGCCGTATTTTACGTCGATAACGACGCTTACTGGCAGAGATAAAAAAACCAGAATTTCATAGTGAGTTGATCTATTTCTTGTTACACCTACCCACCGACCCCGTGCCACACACGCCACCATCCACCCAGATCGCATGATCCAGTCGGGCGCCTTGCAACCTGGCGGTTTTCAGTTTTGCGCCGGTCAGGTCGGCATTACTGAGGTTGCTTTCCGTGAGGTCGGCGTTGGTGAGGTCCGTGCCCTGAAGGATGGCGTAGGACAGATCGGCGCCGTGCAGGTTGGCGCTGGAGACATCGGCGTTGCGCAGATTGGCGCCGAGCAGGATGGCCTGTGGCAGTTCCGCGCCGGATACCTTGGCCCCCACCAGGTTGGCGTAGGCGATATCGGCGCCGGCCAGTTGCGCACCCCGCAGGTCGGCGCCACCCAGATTGGTGTTACGCAGGTGCGCGCCGCGCAGATCGGCAGTAACCAGCTTCACGCCTTCCATGAGGCAGTTGTTCCAGTTCACCCAGGGCTGGGGAAGGGCGTTGCAATCGGCCGCGCTGCCCTCCTCCTGCCAGGGTTGGAAATACCAGGCGGCGCCGATGACGCTCACCAGGAACAGGGTGGCCAGTACACCGCGCAAAAAATAATGCTGCTTGCGTTGGGCGGCGGCCTCGGCGATGGCGGTCTTGATCTCGCGGTGGCGGATCATGGCCTCCTCTTCCTCCTTGCGCCGTCCCTTGTCGGCCTTGCGCCGCTCGGGCATGGGCTCGCCGGGTTTTGTGCCGTCGCGGCGGTCGCGGGCGTTGCGCTCGTCCTCGCGCATGCGGGCGATCATCAGCTTCTGGTAGGCCTCGGGATCACTAAGGTCGGCCTTGAGTTCTTCGGGCACCAGGACCGGCACCTCGGATACCTTTTGCCAGTTGCGCTGATCCGTGCTCAATTCATCGGTGTCGATGATGCGTCCCAGCAGAATAAACCGGGAGATCTGCGGCGCCGGGAAGGGACCACGGATTTGGTCATCCCGGCGGGTATACCACAATTGATTATTCGACATCGGGTTCCCCTGCTCTACGGCCGATATGGGTTAAGATGGTGTTTACGTTTTTCGCCTACGATCCACTAACAGGTCGGCAGATTTTATGATTCATTTAGCACAATTTTCCGCCGGCGACGCGCACCGGAACCACTGACAGCCATGGATATTCCCGGCATCCGCAACCCCATGGACACCGCCCTGCTGGCCAAGTCGCCCCAGGCGGTGGTGGACGCCTGGAAGGTGGGGCAACTGCTGAACGCCCGCGTGGTGTCCGCCCCCAGAAACGGCCAGGCAACAGTGAACATCAGCGGCGCCCTGCTGCTGGCGCAGACCACCTTCCCCCTCAAACCCGGCCAGGCCCTGCAGCTGGAGGTGACCGGCCAGGCGGCGATGACGGTACTGAAGGCCCTGGCCAGCACACCGGGCACCTCCCCGCCCGTGACCCTGAGCCTGCCCCCTCAGCCGCAATTGCTGACGCTTTTTCAGACCGGGCAGTCCCTCAGTGGGCAGCTGATTCCGACGGCGGACAGCCGGCAGGCCAGTGCGATGCTGGAACTGGCCGGTCAGCGCGTCCGGGTGCAACTGTCGCAGCCCCTGCCCACCGCCACGGCGCACACCGTCAAACTGGAAGTAGTCACTCCCGGCACCATCGCCAGCCTGAAGATTCTCACTCCCCCGTCGACGACCCATAGCAACAAGTCCACCATCGCCCAGGCCCTGCGCAACACCCTGCCACAACAAGCGCCGCTGCCCGCCCTGCTCACACAACTGACGCAAGTGGCCCGGGCCGACAACGCCGGCATCGCGGCGATCACCGGCAAGTCCTCCCAGCCCGGCCCACCCCTGCCCCAGCCCTTCATCGAACAGCTGCGCAGGGTGTTGGATGGCCTGCCGAACACTCACTCGGTGCGTGATGCAGACGGCCTGAAACAGGCCGTGGCCCAGTCCGGGCTGTTTCTCGAGGCGCGCCTGGCGCAGACACTGCAACAGCCCAGCCCGACGCCTCCGCCGGCGGATTTCAAGACCGGCCTGCTGGGGCTGTTGCTGAGCCTGTTGAATCTGCGCTCATCCTCGGCTGCCACGCCGGGCGGCAACATGCCTGGCCAGGCGCAGTCTCACCCCCCCGGCCATGCAGGGGCAGCCGCTGCAACACATGCTTCAAGACAGGCATCAACGCCAGCACCCAACCACGCACCAAGCCTCGCGCCGCAATTCCAACAGGCGCTGGCGGACCTGTTGCGCACCGTGGAAAGCGCCCTGGCGCGGATTCAATTGAGCCAGCTGGTTTCCAGCACCGTGGACGATGATGGCAAACGCAGCTGGGTTGTGGAACTGCCGGTGCGCGCCAGGGACAATATCGATCTGATCCAATTGCGCATCGATAAAGACGCGGAACACAAGGCACAGAAAAAGTCCGCTCACTGGACCGTAAACCTGGCCCTGACGCTGGATGGACTGGGCCCGCTGCAGGCCCGCGTCAGCCTTGCCGGGACGCTTGTGCACACCCATTTCTGGGCCGAGCATCCGCAGACTACGGCCTTGATTGATGAACACCTGAGCCTGCTGCAACAACGCTACCGGGAGGCGGGGCTTAGCGTGGGTGCCCTCAAGGCCCACCATGGCACGGCGCCGGAAGCGGCGGCGCCCGAAGAAAATCTGCCGCACATTCTGCTGGATGAGAAGGCATGAAAAAACCAACACCCACCACCGCCGTCGCCCTGCATTACGATGGTAAAGAGGCGCCCCGCATTACCGCCAAGGGCACGGGGGAACTGGCGGAACAGATTATTGCCCTGGCCCGGGAGCACGGCATCCCCCTGCAGGAAAACGCACCGCTGATTTCACTCCTGGCCCAACTGGATTTAGGGGACGAAATTCCGCAGGCGCTGTACGCTGCGGTGGCGGAGATTATTGCCTTTGCCTATATTTTGAATGACAAGGTGCCGGAGGGGTTTGATGCACGGGCGGAGTGAATACGCCACCGGTTGTACACTGGACTGCTGAGCCGTACGGCCGATTGCCCCCTCTCCCAAGACTGGGAGAGGGTTGGGGTGAGGGTTCAAGTTTCAACCTCGGAGCAGGTTCACCCCTCACCCCGTCCCTCTCCCCTTGAGGAGAGAGGGTGTGAAAGCAACAATGCCGCCTAAAGGCGGGAGATATACAGATCCCCTATCAAAGACATTAATAAAATTTCACGACGCCTTCTTGATGCGCTGTGCCAGGGCCACCAGTTCCGCTTCGCCGCGGGCCAGGCCGCAGTCGGCAATTACTTCTTCCAGTTCGGCGCCCTTGTTCATCATCTTGCTGGCCTGGCGATAGCTTTGCGTGGCGGGCGCCTTGAGTTCCAGCTGATCCTGGCGTTGAATCAAGAGATGGGTGCGTTGCTCCAGTTGCGCCAGGTGCTGCCCCAGGTTTACGGCGCCGGAACACACGGCGCTGACGTCAGACTGTACGTTGTGCAGGGTGTCTTGCATTTCCCGCAGACGGGATTGCAGTTGGGTGTTTTTGATATGGGCAAACAGCAGGGCAACCAGGGCAGTGGCTAGTGCCACACTGGCGATCACTTCAAAGGATAATTCAATCATCTTCATCACCTCGCAGGTTGGTGTTGCCTGTTGCAGTCAGGCATATTCATCGATACCGGGCCGGTCACTGTCTTTACGGTCTCGCTGTCTGTCCGGTGTCTGCCGGGGTGGGTGTTTTTTCTGGTCTTTGTCCGCCGGCCGAGGACGCCGGTTGCCGGGCATCGGCCGGTTGCCTGTCACTGGCGGAATGAGGGTGTGATCGGCCATGGCACATTGGGGTCACGGGCTGCGCTGCACACTGCGCAATCACAGCATCATATCCGCCCATTCCTCGTCGCTGAGCAGTTTGTTGAGATCCACCAAAATCAGCAATTCACCGTCATGGCTGGCCACGCCCTGAATGAACTTGGCGCTCTCCTCGGTGCCCACATTGGGCGCGCTTTCCATGTCTGCGGAATTCAGATCCACCACTTCCGCTACACTGTCCACCAGGATGCCCACCACCTGTTCTTCGGACTCGATAATCACGATGCGCGAGGAATCATCGGTTTCCGCCGAGGGCAGGCCGAAGCGACTGCGGGTGTCGATCACCGTCACCACGTTGCCGCGCAGGTTGATGATGCCCAACACATAACTGGGGGCGCCAGGCACGGGGGCAATCTCCGAGACCCGCAACACCTCCTGTACCTGCATGACATTGATGCCGTATTTTTCGTTTTCCAGACGGAATGTGACCCAGCGCAGATCGTCACCTGCTGCGTTTTGTTTGGAGTTGCTCGCTGTCGCGCTCATGGACATTCACCTTTAACGTTTTGAGTTTTCGCTGTTTGTCGGATGCATACAACCGGGTGTCATTTATCAGACACTTCACCCTCATATCCAGATAAATGCATGATCCGTACCATATTTGGGTATTCTCAAGCGTCCTTCATGCCTGCCTGCAATTGGGCGCGAAGCAGATCCATATCCAGCAATGCGCACATCTGCTCGATTACCGTACCGGCCAGCCAGGGACGCTTGCTGTGTTCCCCGCGCCAGCGCACAGAGTCCGGCTCGAGGGTCAGCACCCGGGAAATGTTGTCGGTGGCGAGGCCGAAACGGCCGTCATCCAGGAGAAGAATGAACCTCATGCGTTCGGTGACAGGCACCGTGTTCTGGCCCTCATCGGGCATGATGATCTTGGCCACATCCACCACCTGCACGTTCTGACCCCGGTTGGGCAACAGACCGATGACCCAGGGGGCGTAGCCCGGCAACTCGGTAATTTCTTCCTTCAGCTCCACGATGCCATTGAGTTTCTCCAGTGGCGCGGCCAGGGTCACACCCGCCACCTGAAAACTCAGGCACTGGAATGAACCCTGGGCCCAGGCCGGCGGTTCGATGCGCGCCTGTGACTGGGTCGGCGACGCAGGCGCCGGTACAGTCTCCGGGGCTGGCATGGGACCTTGGTCTGCCGTGCTCTCGGTGGCCTGGATCAGAGACTGCGCCAGCACCGCGTCCACCACCGGCATAGCGGGCGTTCCCTCTTCAGCCACCAGGGTGGTCTCGCCCAGCAGGGCATCAAGGTAGACCCGCAGGGCCTGCTGGGGCTCTACCAGGGTATGGGATTCGTGAGGTTTTTTGCGCATGCTCAGGCCCACACCTGTCAGGAGTGACCCACCGCCGTGGGAGGATGCCCCTGGGCGGCGGGGGTCAGCAGATCATTGAGCAGTTCGCCATAGGCCAGTGAGCCGCGATCCCGCGGTGAGCGAATGGGCAGGGGGACGCCCACTCGGCTGGCTTCGCGGAATTCGGTATCGATGGGAATCACCGCCCGCCACAGACAGGCCGTGTAACGGTCGCGCAAGTGACGCAAGGTATTGACGGAGGCGCGGGTGCGGCGGTCGAACATGGTGGGCAGGATGGTGTATTCCGGCACGCGATGATTGGCGCGGCCGATCATGCCCAGGGTGCGCACCATGCGCTCAAGCCCTTTCACCGCGAGAAACTCGGTCTGCACCGGAATCACCAGGTGCTCGCAGGCCGCCAGGGCGTTGACCATCAACACCCCCAGCAGGGGCGGGCAATCGATCAGCGCAACATCGTATTCTGCGGACAACAACTCCAGGGCGTGTTTCACCACCAGCCCCATGCCACCGGAGGAACTGAGCTGGCGATCCAGGGTTGCCAGCGCCGTGGAGGCGGGCAACAGGTCGAGGTTTTCGAACCGCGTCTTGTGGATCAGCCGCTGCGGCGGCACCTCCAGGGTGGACTGCTTGATCTGGAACAGGCGATACAGGCTGTCCTCGGTACGGTCTGGATCTAACCCGAAATAGGAAGACATGGAGCCGTGCGGATCCATGTCCAGCAACAGAGTGCGCTTTCCACGCTGGGACAACAGACCACCCAGGCTGACCACGGTGGTGGTCTTACCCACCCCACCCTTTTGATTGGCCACTGCCCAGACTTTCACCAGTCCGCTCCTGTGGCCTTTATTGACGAGCCGGGGGCAGCAGATTGATAGGCGCAAAATCGTTTTTCCGCGGAGCGCTTTTCTGTTTGCTGATCTTGCGTTTGGCAGCGATGGTCTTTTCCAGTTGTTCGGATCGATTGGTGCGGCGGGCAATGGCATCCGACAGGACGATGATTTTGACACGCCGGTTCTTCTGCCGTCCCGCAGCGGTTTTATTATCGGCAATGGGCTTGAATTCACCGTAGCCCACGGCAGACAAGCGAGAAGGCTTCACGCCGGCACGGGCAAAGAGGTGCACCACACTGGCGGCACGTGCCGCCGACAATTCCCAGTTAGACTGGAATTCATCGGTATCGATAGGCACATTATCGGTAAACCCCTCCACTTGCACCTGATTATTGAAATCCTTCAAAACCTTGGCGATATCCCGTAATACTTTTCTTGCCTTGGGCTGCAATGATGCACTGCCACTGGGAAACAGAATCTTGGAATTGATCTCGATTTCGATCCACAAATCGTTTTTCTTGATCTTCACCAGCTTGTCATCGATCAGCGGCGCCAGCCCCTTGGCCACACGGGAGGAAATTTTGCGCAGATTCACCTTGTCTTCCAGGCTGGCCTCGACACCACCATAGGTTGACAGATTTTTCGCTTGTGAATCGCTTTGCATGGAAGAAGTGGCGGCCCGCGAAATGATCGGCGGTTTCAATGGGTTGTTCAGCTTGATGGGCAGCCCGGATTCCTTGGGATTAAACGCGGATGAAATGGAATCCGATAACACCCGGTATTTACCCTCGTTCACCGAGGAGATGGAATACATCACCACGAAAAAGGCAAACAACAGGGTAATGAAATCGGCGTAGGAAACCAGCCAGCGCTCGTGGTTGACGTGGTCTTCAGTTTTTTTTCTCCGCGCCATGAGAAATACCGCATCACAAGTCGGCGTCAGACGCTAACCTGTAAAACCTCGCAGCTTGGTTTCGATATTGCGCGGGTTCTCACCCTCGGCGATGGAGATCACGCCCTCGACAATCATCTCGTTGAGCTGGGACTGCGCATGTACCTGTGCCTTTAGTTTTCCGGCCATGGGCAGAAATAACAGATTGGCCAGGCCTACTCCATAAATGGTGGCCACAAAGGCGGTGGCAATACCAGAGCCCAACTTTGACGGATCGGCAAGATTCTGCATCACATGGATCAAACCCATCACCGCACCAATAATTCCAATGGTGGGGCTGTAACCGCCCATGTTTTCAAACACCTTTGCCGCTTCCATGCTTATGTGCTCCTTGGCGTCCAGTTCCACTTCCATGACCCGGCGAATCACTTCCGGCTCACTACCATCCACCAGTAATTGCAGGCCCTTTTGCGCAAAGGCATCGGCTTCGGTTTCGGCGATATCCTCCAGTCCAAGCAGTCCTTCCTTGCGGGCGATATTGCTCCACTCCATGATTTTTTCGATGGCCTCGTCACTGCGCAGTTTGGGTGGAAAGAAAATCCCGACCACCATTTTCAAGGATTTCATGAACACGCGAAAAGGTGATTGCAACATCACCGCTCCCACAGAGCCGCCCAATACGATGAGACAGGCCGGGCCATTGATCAAGGAGGCAATATGCCCGCCTTCCAGAAACTGGCCACCGAGGATGGCCCCCACACCGATGAGTAGACCGAGGAGACTGAGGATGTCCATGCTTAGACCTGCTCCGCCAGGGCATGACCAATATCATCCAGTGGCAATACCTGATCCACGATGCCGGCTTCCGCTACCGCGGCAGGCATGCCATAGACCACACAACTGGCTTCATCCTGCGCCCACACGTGGGAACCGCCCTGCTTGAGCAGCTTTGCCCCTTCCCGGCCATCGGCGCCCATGCCGGTGAGTACCACCGCCAGGGTTTTGCCCGGGTAAATCTTTGCCAGTGAACCGAAGGTGACGTCCACACAGGGTTTGTAATTTTGTCCCGGCTCGCTCTCGGTGATGCGCACCACGTCTCGCCCGCCCTGTTTTTCAATCAGCATCTGCTGTCCACCCGGCGCCAGCAAGGCCAGCCCCGGCTCCAATACATCTCCATCCTGTGCCTCGCGTACATTGATGGCGCAGGCGGCATCGAGACGCTGGGCAAAGGCTGTGGTGAAACTACCGGGCATGTGCTGAATGAGCACCAGGGGAACGGAAAAGGTTTTGGGCAGTTGTTTCAAAACCTGTTGCAAGGCCACCGGCCCACCGGTTGAGGTGCCAATGGCCACCAGCTTGGTTTGGCCCTTGCGTAACGCGGAACCCGATTTGCCGGGCGATTCGGCTGCAGTACTGGCTGTCGTGTGGGATGCTGCCGGGCGCACCAATGGGCTGACTGGGCGGGTTGTTGTGGTCGTTGCGGGGCGGCGCCGTGCACCCACCGCCCGCACCCGTTCACAGAGCAAACGCCGCGCTTCTTCACGATCATTGGAAATATCTTCAAAACGTTTGGGTAGAAAGTCCACTGCTCCGGCTTCCAGGGCCTCCAGGGTGGAACGGGCGCCCTCGGTGGTCAGTGAGGAGAACATCAGAATCGCCGTGGGACTGCCGGCCATGATCTTGCGTGTGGCGGTAATACCATCCATCACCGGCATTTCCACGTCCATGGTGATCACGTCCGGCTTCAGGCGTGCGGCCTTGCTTACCGCCTCCACACCATTTTCGGCACTGTCGATCACCTTGATCCGCGGATCGGCCTCCAGCATCTCCGTCACGCGACGGCGGAAAAATCGCGAGTCATCCACCACTAGTACACGGACTGCCATTGATTTTATCTCCAGATATTCTTATCGCCCCCGTTGGTGTACGGTGGACAGGCTCTCTATCGTTTGTTCGTATAGGTTTGCATCAGTCCCGGCAGATCCAGGATCAGGGATATCTTGCCGTCGCCGGTAATCGTGGCGCCGGCCAGGCCCTTCATGCCATGCAACAAGGCACCCAGTGGCTTGATCACTACTTCTTCCTGACCGATGAGCTTATCCACCACGAAGCCCACCCGCTGTGCACCAATGCTCACCACTACCACATGGCCTTCTTCGGGCAGCTCATCATTTTCACAACCGGCCACCAGCCAGCGGCGCAAATAAAACAAGGGCAGCGCCTTTTCACGCACCATCACCACCAGCTGGCCATCCACAATATTGGTGTGGGTCAGATCGAGATGGAAGATTTCGTTGACGCTGGCCAGGGGCAAGGCAAAGATCTGCTCATCCAGTTTCACCATCAGGGTGGGCATGATGGCCAGGGTCAGGGGCACCTGGATGCGAATGATACTGCCACGACCTTCTTCAGAATCGATTTCCACTGTGCCATTGAGTTGTTCGATGCGGGTCTTCACCACATCCATGCCCACACCACGACCGGAGACATCGGAGATTTCCTGCTTGGTGGAGAATCCTGGGGCGAAAATCAGATTGAAACATTCCTTGTTTTCCAGGCGGGCGGCGGACTCCTCATCCATCATGCCCTTTTCCACCGCCGCGCGGCGCAGATTATCGGGATTCATGCCCTTGCCATCATCCTGGATCATCAGCAGGATATGATCGCCCTCCTGTTCCGCGGTAAGCACCACGGTGCCTGCACGTGGTTTTCCTGCGGCCTCGCGTTGTGCCGGGGGTTCGATGCCATGATCCACTGCATTGCGCACCAGGTGCACCAGTGGGTCAGCCAGGGCCTCCACCAGATTTTTGTCGAGGTCGGTCTCCTCACCCTGCATTTCCAGGTTGACTTCCTTGTTCAGACTGCGGGCCAGGTCGCGCACCACACGGGGAAAACGCCCAAACACTTTTTTGATGGGTTGCATGCGGGTTTTCATGATAGCCGATTGCAAATCGGCGGTGACCACATCCAAGTTGGAAACCACCTTGGCCATCTCGTCATCGTGGATGGCCACACCCAGGGTCGCCACGCGGTTGCGCACCAACACCAGTTCGCCCACCATGTTCATGATCTCATCGAGACGTTTAGTGTCCACGCGCACCGTGGTTTCCGCCTGCTGTACCGGGGCCTCTTTTACGGGGCTGACCTTTTTGGCCACCGCGGCTTTATCTGCGGCCTTTTTCTCCGCAGGCTTAGGTGTGAGCTTGGCTTTGGGTTTAGGCGTGGCCTTGGCTTTCGGCTTTGGGTTGTCTTTCGCCTTGGGCTCGGCCTTGGGGGCAGCCTTGGTTACAGATGAAACCGCCTTTTCAGGAGACGCCCCGCCACTAGGCGCACCACCACCGTGTAACTGGTCCAGCAGGGCTTCAAACTCTTCTTCGGTGATTTCATCGGAATCAGCCGCTGTAGATGATGCCGGCGTATCCTTCGTGACCTCTGTATCTGCGACCTCTGTATCCTTTGTCTCCGTCGTATCCTCTACCGCCGGTGTGCCAATGGGCTTGTCCGCCGGTACGCCGGCATGTTTTCCCTCACCGTGTAACTGATCCAGCAATGCTTCAAATTCTTCTTCGGTGATTTCATCACCGTTGCTTGCTGAAGCATCAACCTGCTGTGCAGCATCTTGTGCGGCATCGATAATGGCTTCGAATTCCGCATCGGCATCCTGTTCAACAGGAGGCTCTGTTGCTGTCTCGCTGGCCGCTGGCTGCTCCTCATCTTCTGTTGTGCTATCTTCTGTTGTGCTGGCATCGGCTTCCAGCAGGCCTTCGAGCTGAGCCAGTAATTCCGGCGCGGCTGCGGTGGGTTCTTCCCCATTGCGAATCTCATCGAATTGCGCATTGACTACATCCACCACGGGTAGAATCACATCCATCAATGCCGCATCTACCTCGCGCTCTCCGTTGCGCAGGGCGTTGAACACGTCTTCGGCCCGGTGACAGATTTCCACCAACGGGGTGAGGCTCAGAAAACTGGCGCCGCCCTTGACCGTGTGAAAGCCACGGAATACGGCGTTAAGCAATTCCGAATCTTTCGGACGTTGCTCAAGATCCACCAGTTGCTCGTTCAGTTGCTCAAGTATCTCCCCGGCCTCAACCAGAAAGTCTTGCAGCAACTCTTCGTCTTCTTCCATAGCCATAGTCGATTGATCTGTAGTCGTTCGTTTTCTTGAGGACGATCAGAAGCCCAAACTGGACAACAGGTCATCCACCTCATCCTGGCCGTTGACGGCATTTCCCGCCGCTACACCGGGCACTTGTGGCCCTTCGGCATCGATGGCGGATTTTTCAACCTTTTTCTCATCTCCCTGGTTCATCCGCTCACCTGTGAGCCTCACCAGCTCCACCAGGTTACCTTCCACCTCTTCCACCAGTTCAATCACCCGGGTGATGATTTGCCCGGTGAGATCCTGAAAATCCTGGGCCATCATGATGTCGTTGAGGCCATTGCGAATATCACTGGTATCCTTTTCTGCTTCCACAAAAAAGGTTTCCAGTTGCTTGCTCAGTGCGCGAAACTGTTCAACAGACATTTCCCTTTTTTTGAAGTGTTGCCAAGAGCTGCCCAATTCATCGATTCGCGCAGAAAGGGAATCGCATTTCGGCAAGGTGTTTTCCACTGCGGTGAGTGATTTGTCCGCTGACTTCTGCGTCATGTCGATAACATGTCGCAGACGGACGCGGGCATCGGGGATTTCTTCCTCCGCCAATTCATCGATGCGCGTTTCGCGACAAAAATTGTCCATGGCATCATGCAGTTGGCGGGCCATCTTGCCCACCTCATTGTACAAGCCGCTATCACGGGCAGAGGAAATATAATCGAGCAAGGCGGAAGCCCGTTCACTGTCGCCCTGTTTCAGGGCCAGCACCAATTCTTCTGCATGGGTGAGGATGTCTCCATCCTGTGCAAAATTCAGCTCCGCCGGGCTTTCCTGCGTATCTGACGCCATGCCTATCCCCCCGCCTCGATGCGCTCGAATATCTTGTCGATTTTTTCTTTCAGGGTTTGTGCGGTAAAAGGTTTGACGATGTAGCCATTAACACCGGCTTCAGCAGCCTCGACAATTTGTTCACGTTTTTGTTCGGCAGTCACCATCAATACGGGAAGGCTGGCGAGGTCTGCATCGGCGCGCACTTCACGCAGTAGATCGATACCCTGCATGCCTGGCATGTTCCAGTCGGTGACCAGGAAATCAAAACCACCTCCCTTTAGCATGGGCAGCGCAGTGAGTCCATCATCGGCCTCCTGGGTATTGTTGTACCCCAGGTCACGCAGCAGGTTTTTTATAATGCGCCGCATTGTGGAAAAATCATCCACAATGAGGATTTTCATGTCTTTATCCAAAGCAGCCTCCGCTTACCGGTCTGTTTCAACTCAGTCCCGCCCGAGGCGGGAAATTACTCAGCACGGGTCCAGTGGGTCATGCGGGATTGCAAACGAATCACCGCCTGACTGTGAATCTGGCAGACCCGTGATTCACTCACTCCTAGAATCGACCCGATTTCCCGTAAGTTGAGTTCTTCGTCGTAATACAGGGTCATCACCAGACGCTCACGTTCCGGCAGACCGGCAATAGCGTCGGCCAGGCTACGTTTGAAGTCCGCCGATTGCAGGCCTTCCAGTGGTCCGCTCACTTTCTGGGTCAGCGCCTCGGCGCCACCGTGGGATTCCACATCCAGCTCTTCATAACTGAATACGCGATGGCCGCTGGACTCTTGTAAAAGGCGGTGATATTCCTCGAGGGAGACATTAAGTTCTTTGGCGATCTCCTGGTCCCGCGCATCACGGCCGGTGGCGTTCTCGATGTTACGCACCACCTCGGCCACCATGCGGGCCTTGCGATGCACAGAACGCGGCGCCCAGTCATTCTTGCGGATTTCGTCGAGCATGGCGCCACGGATGCGGATACGTGCATAGGTCTGAAAACTGGCACCCTGTGAGGCATCGTAGTTTTTCAGTGCCTCCAGCAGGCCGATCATGCCCGCCTGGATGAGATCGTCCTGCTGCACACTGGGCGGCAGGCGCGACATCAAGTGATAGGCGATACGCTTGACTAGGGGTGCGTATTGCTTGACCTGTGAATCAAAATCATCATTCTGATTAAGAGGCTGATTATAGGCCTCCGCTTCGGCATACATGACCGCTCCGCTCATATCGTCACTCCTGTTTCCTGTTGGCTGGCCAAAATCAGCCGTTCCACGAAGAACTCCAGTTGACCACCGGCATTTGCCGGGATAGGCCAACCATCTGCCTTGCTGGCAAGTTTCTTGAATGCCAGGGCGGACTTGCTTCGAGGAAAGGCTTCAACCACCGCTCGTTGTTTTTGTATTGCTTTGCGTAAAAATTCGTCCTGCGGGACGATACCCATGAAATCAAGCGCCGCATCCAGATAACGATCCGTCACTTTGAGTATTTTGTTGTACAACGCCCGGCCCTCCTGGGCGCTGTTGACCATGTTGGTCACGATACGGAAGCGATAAATGCCGTATTCGCGATTGAGAAGTTTGATGAGCGCGTAGGCATCGGTGATGGAGGCGGGCTCGTCACACACCACCACGATGACTTCCTGCGCTGCCCGGGAAAAGGTCACCACGTTGTCGGAGATACCCGCCGCGGTATCGATGATCAGCACATCCGGCGCATAGCTTATTTCACTGAAGGCACTGATCACTCCGGCATGCTGCGCGGTGCTCAGTTCCGCCATGGCCTGAATGCCCGATGAGGCCGGTACCACTCGCATGCCTTGTGGGCCGGTACACATCACCTCTTCCAGGGTACGTTCTCCGTTGAGTACGTGGGACAAGTCGTATTCCGTATGCAGGCCCAGCAGGACATCCACATTGGCCAGACCCAGGTCGGCGTCCATCAACATCACGTCCTTGCCCTGACTGGCCAGACAGACACCCATGTTCACGGAGACATTGGTCTTGCCCACGCCGCCTTTGCCACTGGTTACTGCGATCACTCGCACCGGGTGTGGTTTTGTCATGCGGCGCAGCCCCGCTGCTTGATCAATTGGTTCAACCATGAGCATTTGCCACCATCCCGCTAAACGCTAAATTCAAGGATTCCTGTTTCAGCGCCTGATTGGTTTCCTGGGCAATCAGGACCGCCCGGTTGATCAGACTGTGTCCCCGTGCAATATGGATGTCTTCCGGTACACGCTGGCCGTCACTGACATAGCTCACCGGGATGCCGTGTTCCATCACCGCAGATAGCGCGCCACCCAGGCTGGTGGTCTCATCCAGTTTGGTGATGATGCAACCATCGAGATTGATTTCGCCAAAGGCCTTGGCGATTTCCCGCAGGCCGGCGCGGTGGGTGGTGGCGGATAACACCAAGTAGGTTTTTATTTCCGGGGTACTGCCCTTGATCATCTGGAATTGTTGCGAGAGGCGCATGTCGCGCTGGCTCATGCCGGCGGTGTCCACCAGCACCAGATCGCGGTCCGAGAGCAGTTTCAGTGATTCCACCAATTCTTCGTGAGTGTTGGCGATACGCACGGGGATATCCAGGATACGGCCATAGGTACGCAACTGTTCGTGGGCGGCGATGCGATAGCCGTCGGTAGTAACCATGGCCACGCGCTCGCTGCCGTGCTTGAGGGCATAACGCGCAGCAAGTTTGGCGATAGTGGTGGTCTTGCCCACACCGGTGGCGCCCACCAGGGCCACCACCCCACCCTGGTCGAGGAT